>Ga0172377_10004882_pt1 | contig 13758 bp, 11 predicted proteins | sample Pumphouse3metaG_FD_119749 | JGI IMG/M metagenome (GOLD analysis project Ga0172377, IMG submission 119749) | Leachate microbial communities from a municipal landfill in Southern Ontario, Canada - Pumphouse #3 metaG | ecosystem: Engineered > Solid waste > Landfill > Unclassified | place: Canada... | reverse complement strand
TCTTTTGATTTTTTAGATAAAATACTAATCCTTTTATCACTCATACCATAGACTTTTGACTTTTCTAATAATTCTTTAGTTAATTCTTTTGTTTCCATTAACTCATGATCTAGTAGTGACTGTTTATATAGTTGGTATATGAACCATCTATCAAAACCCGTGAGTTCACTCAATCTTTCCATTGAGGATTCACCTTCATTAAATAGTATTGTATAAATTGCGAGTATTCTTAGTGGATGAGCATTTGTTAAATATTGGTTAACTTCACTTTCTTTTAAAGTTTCTAGACCTTCTAATTTTCTTTCTGTTGCTCTTATAGCTTTATTAAGAGCCTCAACAGCAGATCTTCCTATAGAAAGAGCTTCTCCCACAGATCTCATTTGAGATCCCAGTGCAGAAGGTTTTAAAGGAAACTTTTCTAATTCAAAACGAGGTACTTTGACTGCACAATAATCAAGAGAAGGTTCAAAACATGATACGCTCTTACCTGTAATTTGATTGACAACTTCATCCAGAGTATAGCCTACTGCTAATTTTGTTGAACAAAAAGCAATAGGGAAGCCTGTTGCTTTTGAAGCAAGGGCTGATGAACGTGATACACGTGGGTTCATCTCAATTACAACCATTTTCTTAGTTTTAGGGTTTAATGCAAATTGCACATTACTGCCCCCACAATCTATACCAACAGCTCTAAGAATATTAATAGAAGCATCTCTCATATCTTGATATTCATTATTATCTAAAGTTTGAATAGGAGCTATGGTAATCGAATCTCCGGTATGAACCCCCATTGGGTCAATGTTTTCAATGGAACAAACAATGATTGCATTATCATTTTTGTCTCTCATTACCTCCATTTAAAATTCTTTCCAACCAGTCAAGGACTCTTCAATTAAAACCTCAGATACTGGACTTTCCTGTAAAGCTCTTTTGGTTAATGCTTCATAGAAATCATCATTGTAAGCAATAGAGCCACCTCTACCACCTAGTGTGAAACTTGGACGAATAATAAGGGGAAAGGGAATTAATTCTTTTGCTTTCTCAGCTTCTTCAATTGAATGAACTACAACACTTTTTGGAGATTCAAGATTAAGTGATGCAACTAAATTTTTAAATAGTTCTCTATCTTCTGCCTTATTTATTGACTTTATACTAGCTCCTAGTACTTCAACATTGTATTTTAATAGAATACCTTCTTTATCAAGAGCAATTGTTAAATTTAATCCAGATTGTCCACCTACTGTAGGTAGTATTGCATCAGGTCTTTCAACTTTTATGATTTCTTCTAAATATTCAACTGTTAAAGGTTCCATGTATACTTTATCAGAAAGAGAAGGGGTACTCATCATTGTAGCTGGATTTGGATTAACAAGAATAACATAGTAACCATCTTCTTTAAGAGCCTTTATTGCTTGAGTACCACTGTAATCAAATTCACATGCTTGACCAATAATAATTGGACCAGATCCTATTACTAATATCTTATGTATATCTTCTCTTTTACTCATTAATTGGCACCTTTTATAAATTCATCAAAAATACTTTCACCTTCTCTAGGACCGGGTCCTGCTTCAGGGTGAAATTGTACACTCATCATTTTATATTTTGGAACTTTAATTCCTTCAATACTCATATCATTTGAGTTTATAAACCAAATATCTGTTCCTTCAGGGAGAGAAGAGGAAACAAAACTATGATTTTGACTTGTAACAAAGGTTTTCTTATTTTCCATATTAGTTACAGGTTGGTTTCCTCCATGATGTCCAAAGGCCATCTTTTTAGTAGTACCACCTATTGCCAATGTTATAATTTGATGACCCAAACAAATGCCTAAAATAGGAAGTTTGCCCATCAATTTTTTGACATTTTCAATAGCACTAGTTTGTACTTCAGGATCACCTGGGCCATTACTTAAAAATAGAGCATCATAGTTAGCATTTAGTATTTCTTTAAAATTAAAGGTTGGAGGAAACAATGTTACTTTAACTCCTCTTTTATAAAGAGATTTAATAATTGATTTTTTAATACCAAAATCAACAAGGGCAAAATGCTTTTTAGATTCATATAGTATATCTATTGGTGTATTTATTTTTGGATTTTCTATAATTACTTTAGTTGCTACATTCTCAACAGGATTCAAAGACGAAATAAAAGGAAATGCTAATAAATGAGATACGATCTTATCTAATTCTACTTTTCCTAATTTCTCACATTCAATTATTGTTGCTCTTTTAAAACCATTATCTCTTAAATGTAATGTTAAATCTCTAGTATTAACACCGCTAATACCAACTATATTATTATCGAGTAAATATTGCTGAAGTGTAATTCTATCACTTGCCACACTACCTTGATAATTTTCTTTAACAACTATTGCTTTAGCATGAATTTTTTTTTCTAAAATATTTTCCTCATCACCAATTTTTATACCATAGTTACCAATATGAGGATAAGTAAAAATAACTATTTGCCCTTCATAGGAAGGATCACTTATTATTTCTTGATAACCGACCATGCTAGTGTTAAAAATTAATTCACCAGTAGTTTTATTTTCTTTTAATTGCTCTATTGTAGGGGCCTTCGCTCCAAAGCTGAATCCACTGTAGTAAGTTGAATCTTCTAAAATAAGGTATGTCAAATTATATTCCTTGTGTATATGATGCAATTTTTTTTGTTATTCTAAATTGATGAAACATTATACAATATTTGTTGCAATTTCAAGCACTTTGCGACAATATTATAATAATTTTAATAATAATATACAAAAAATGTTGCATTATTATTATATTGTTGCATAAATGGTACTTGCCTTAAATTATTTACTTTAACACTTATTCTTTCTTATTATTTTATGTGATAAAATCACTCACGTTAGTAATTTAATTGTTTATATTATAGATACAAGTGAGGATTATTTTATGAAAATAAATAAAAAATACATTCTATTAATTATAACAATTTTATTGGTCACATCAACATTACTATTTGCTTTTGGACAAAATGAAGTTAAAGAAACTGCTATGGATGAAGTGGTAGCACAATATAATAAGATAGATGCTGCGACAGCTAAAGAGGCTTTTGATACCCAGACGGATATAACTATCATAGATGTGAGAACCTTGAGTGAATATAACAGCGGTCATGTAATAGATGCAATCAATATACCCCTAGATGTAGTTGGGAATACTGTAGCAGAACAGTTTCCAAATAAAGATGAAAAACTCTATCTTTATTGTAGATCTGGTAACAGAAGTGCCCAAGCGGCAAAAATATTGGTAGAAAAAGGTTACACCAATGTTTATGATTTTGGTGGTATAATTAATTGGCCATACGGGGTGGAAATTTAAACTTACCATTTAATAAACAAGTAATTAAAGGCTCTTTAAAAAAACATAATCTTGCTTGTTATCAAGCAAGATTGGTTAGTAAATGAAGTAAATATTAAATTACATAAAAGAAATAATGAGCATTTGCAAAGGAATAATTACTATTAAAAGTGCTGTTGTTAACATCCATGCAGCATTTGCAAGGTCGATATCCAAATCATAAATTGATGGAGGGACCAACGCAATAAATCCGACTGGCATGGAAGAAAGAATAAGGATTACTTTAAGAGGTAGCCCATTGTCAATATTACCAAATCCTAGTAGAAAGGCTATTCCAGTTGCCATAAATGGAACTAGGAGATACTTTATACAAGAAATAATAACTGCAGGTTTTATAAAAGCTTTAATTTTACTAAATTTCATCGCCATACCGATGGAAATAAGTAATAAAAGGCTTGCTAGTGGAATAACTACAGAATTGAGCTTACTGTAAAATTCAGGTCTAGGTATTTCTAAGACATTAAGAAAAAGACCAACCAAAATGCTTGCAATAGCGACTAAAATAAAAGGATCAGTAATGATTTTTAACAATTTTTTTGTCTTTACTTCTTCCTGTACTTTTGGTGAAAAGCTTTTTGCAATTGGGAACCAGATGGAATAATAAATAATAGCTTCAAATAGGGTATACATAGGGACTAAAGCAAAAGCTGTTTCTCCCAAAAAGATAAAGACAACAAGAGCTCCAATTGAACCTAAGTTAAACATTGCACCACAACTAAAAAAGGCTCCTTCTTGTTTTGATTCTAATTTTAATATTTTACCAATAATTAGTGCTGTAAATCCTCCAGTAAATATTGCAAGTGCACCAATAGCAGGCATGAAAACAATTCGTATATTATCAAATGAAAGAATCCATATTGCTCCTATAGTAGCAATTGGGTTTAGACAAAGTAAAGCTACTCTTTGAAGGGTTTGGCGCTGCTTTTTAAGTGCTTTATCAGCCTTAATTTTTCCAATGATTACGAGATGCTGGATAAGATATCCAATTATAAGCCCAGTGGCAATAATAGAAAGAGAAAACAATAACTTCTGCATAGAAACCTCAAGATGTTTTATAAAATATTGTACACAATATTAACTATCTAATATAATTTAGTTTTAGTCAACCAAGATTTTTAAAAGCCTTCAACTTGGAATTAAGAGAAAAAGTTAATTCCACTGGAAAAGTTGCGGATGAAACACTGGAAAAGTTGCGGATGAAACACTGGAAAAGTTGCGGATGGAATTATTCTTTAAAAAATTAGATATATATTTTTCATTAAATTTTCAACTGTTTTGAAAGGCCTTACCACCTTGATACTATTAAGGATGTTATTATGATTCATAAACATATTAATCTTATTTTTACTTTTATGAAATTTGGTAATTCAATTAAGGAAATATCTTTATTAATCTAGTATTACAATAAATTTACATTGGAAGGATGAAGATTTATTCTAACAAATTGCCAAAAAATGCCAAAAACTTTGGAATTGACAAGCCGGTTTTGACGGTTTCTTTGTAAATAACCATACAATATAATTTTAGAGAAAGGGAATTATATGAAAATAATAAACTCAAATTTTTTAATAGAACTTTTGAGTTTATTTAGGAGGCTACAATGAAACACAAAAAATTACTTACGGTGCTACTTATCATAATCGTAACCTTAACCATGGTATCATGTGACTTGTTTAAGAGTACAGTTGATTCATTATTTGACGGAGGGTTTGTGTTGCCACCAACAATCAGTACAAACACCATTAATTTTGAAATTACAGGAGTTGGAACTGGGTTAAGGGGATATGATAATTTCCCATCAATTACTTTGTTTGTAACTCCGACGAATCCTGAGGATGATTCGGTAATATCAAATTTAGTGGAAGCAGATTTCTTTGACGTTATTGAAGATAATGGCGAAGCTCGTCCAATAGAAATTACACCTCGTGGAGCGGTAACAACCAGTAACAAGATGGCTGATATCGTCTTCGTTATTGATACTACTGGAAGTATGAGTAGCTATATTACCACAATGACAAATAAAGCTCAGGACTTTGCTGATACTTTGGCAGAATCAGATATTGACTATAGGATAGGTTATGTTACCTATGGTGATGATATTCGTAAAGGAATTGGTGAGAGGTTAGCACCTACTAGTGATATTGCTACCTTTAAAACAGCAGTGGGAGCTTTGTCAGCTTATGGTGGAGATGATGGTCCAGAAAACCAAATTGATGCTATTGACTATGCAAGAGCAGGAAGAGCAGAGCTTACAAGTAATCCAGCTGGATCATTTCAAAATGATATGAGCTTTACTTATCGGGATGCAGCTGCAAGAATTTTTATCCTTATTACAGATATTGACTACCATACTCCAGAATCACCTGGTCACGTAACTTGGCATTATGAAGGGGTGAGTAATTCTGTTTCACAGGAAATTGCTAAATTAAACATTTCTGGTGTTAACTGTTACGTTGTAGCACCTTCATCTTATAGTGATGATTATACAGATCTTGCTGAAGATACAGGTGGAGCGTTATTTGATATTACAGATGATTTTGCAGGAATCATCGATACAATTGGTTCAGATATTACAACAAGAGGTGATTACATGATTACCTTCATGACAAATGACTTTAGTGCTAATAAAATTCATAATCTTAGAATTGCAGTACATACCAGTCTTGGTGATGCTGAAGCTGAGGTTACCTATACCTCTCCTTCTGTTGTTGATTATTCACGTGCTTTGGAAGCTTTCGAAAAAGGTTTATAGAATTAGAACTTTAATTGAAAGGAACTGGCACTTTTAATTAAGTGCCAGCCCTTTTGTCTTAGAATAAACTAGAATGAAGTAAGTTTAAAGCTTGTTTCATGCTAGTTTGTTCTATCTCATAAAGACAATAGCTTTTAAAGATTTGCTTGTTTTTGAAGTTAATATTATTTCCCTTAAAAAGGGTATCTATCTTCGAATTATCGATACAGTCTCCTACGATGCACAAGCTCTGATCAAGATTTGTTATTCCAATATAGTTTGAATTATTTTCTTTTTCTAAGGTTATCATTGTTCCTATTTCTTTAGGACTATTAGTATTTTTCACATTAATAGTTACTGGATTAGTAATAAGTGGTTTAAATACGTCTGGATGTAGGACATTTGCACCATAACGAGAAAGAATATTCATTTGCTCATAAGTTAGACTTTTTATTGGAGTGGCTTCCTTTATAATTCTTGGATCTGCGTTGAAAACTCCATTTACATCGGTCCAATTTTCATAAAGATTAGCTTTTGCGGCTCTCGAAAAACAAGCTCCAGTGATATCAGAGCCACCTCTTGAAAAAGTTAATATCTTATTATTCAAATCAGTTCCATAAAAACCTGGAACAACGTACTTTTTTGAGAAATCAACTGAATTTAATAAAGACCAAGAAAGAGGATGTATTTGCCTTTCAGCTGTTAATTTTAAATAGTTACCACTTTCTAAAAAATCCCAATCCAAATAAGTACTGATTATTTTTGCATTAAGAAATTCCCCTCTGCTTGCACAATAAGAGAGAGATTTCTTGCTAAGAATATTATGTAATATTTCCTGAAGAAAGGATTTAATATTTGATTCTGGTATATCTAAATTTTCACAAATTTCAAGATATCGCTTTTTAATAATCTTAAATAAAACCTTTGTTTCTTCAACTTTGTTCATTGAAGCTAAATCATAAATTTCATATAGAAGATCTGTTATTTTAATATCTTCTTTAAAACGTTTGCCAGGTGCTGAAACTACTGCTAAAGTTCTGTTAGGATCAGATTTAAGAATTTCAGAAACTTTTTTTATTTGTTTGGCACAAGAAAGTGAAGAACCACCGAATTTACAAACTGTCATTACCACCTCCATAGAAGTACCACTTAGGCTATTATTTTTTTATAATTTCTTCAAGTGCAATAATTATAAAAACTGTAATATTTAACTTGACTTTGGTTTATTTTACGGTTATTATCGATAAATGAATAGTGAATAGGTGGAAACAAATGAGTATTTCAAAACAAGCTTTACAAAGAATGCCTTATTATCTTCAGTTTTTAAAAAATCAAAAGGCTCTAGGTTGTACTACAATCTCGGCACCAAAAATTGCTGCCAAATTTAATTTCAAAGAAATTCAAGTAAGAAAAGATCTAGCTTCTGCTAGCACTGTTAATGGGAAACCTAAAATTGGATTTCAGATTGAAACCTTGATAAAAGATATGGAAAATGTTTTGGGTTATAATGATAAGAAAGAAGCTATTCTAGTTGGAGTCGGATCATTAGGACAAGCTTTACTTGGATATAAAGGATTCGGATACTACGGAATTACTATTATTGGTATTTTTGACAATGACCCTGAAAAAGTTGGTGAAGTTATACGTGGAAAAACAGTTAAATCATGTGATCAAATCAGTGATTTCTGTAGACAACACAATGTTCATCTTGGGGTAATTACTGTTCCTGAAAAACAAGCTCAAGTTGTTTGTGATCAACTTGTAGCAGGTAATATTGGTGCTATATGGAATTTTGCTCCGATTTATTTAAGTGTTCCTGAGAACATTTTAGTTCAAAACGAAAATATGGCAGCTTCTTTAGCCCTGCTTTCTAAACATCTAAAAGAAAAAAATATGTAATTGGTCTACTCTAAATATCTTTTCCTCATTAAAATGTCTTCCTTCTTTTTTAAATATCTATTATATTTATTACGTTATTTTAAAAAGTGTAAATAAAGAGGCATTATGCGATTAGGGATAGACGTAGGCTCAACAACTTTAAAATGTGTTCTTGTTGATGAAAAAGAAAAAATAGTTTTTTCACGCTATAAATACCATCATTCTCAGATTCCAAAAATGGCAAGTGAAATTATTTTTGAGATGATAGAAGAAATGGGAAATCAAAAAGTCTCTGTCGGAATATCAGGTTCTGCAGGAATCGGAATTGCCCAAAAAATGGACCTCGCCTTTACACAAGAAGTTTATGCTACAAGAAAGGCTGTTCTTAAAAAAATGCCAGAAACAAGTTGCGTTATTGAACTTGGGGGCGAAGACGCAAAAATCTTATTTCTTGAAGGTAATTTAGAAGTTCGTATGAATGGAAGCTGTGCCGGAGGTACAGGCGCCTTTATCGATCAAATGATAAATTTGCTGGCAATCAAACAAAATGAAATGGATAAAATTGCCAGTGAGAGCCATCACTGTTATACAATTGCCTCTAGATGTGGGGTATTTGCAAAAACTGATGTTCAAGCATTAATAAGCCAGGGAGCAAGCAAAAGTGACATTGCCTACTCAGTTTTCCAATCTGTAGTAAATCAAACCATAACAGGTTTGGCCCAAGGGAGAAGAATTGAAGGAAATGTTGTCTACCTAGGTGGGCCTTTAACCTTTTTTTCTACTTTGAGAAAATGTTTTGACTTAACCTTGAAAGTAAATGGAACCTGCCCCGATAATTCTCTATATTTTGTTGCTTTAGGTGCTTCTTTTTTAAGTGAGGGCTCTTTTACTCTTGAAGAAATTAACGAAAAATTTAAAAACTATTACAGTGATGAAAATTATAAATCACTAAAACCCTTATTTGAAACTGATGAAGATAAAAAAGAATTCTTTTCAAGACATGACAAGGAAATAATACCAGTTGGTGACCCTTTAAAATATGAAGGCAAAGCCTATCTAGGGGTGGATGTAGGTTCTACTACCGTAAAAGTTTGTGTTATCTCTGAAAAGGGAGAATTGCTTTTTTCTGGTTATAGAAAGAATGAAGGTGATCCCATAGTCTTTGTAAAAGATTATATTGTTGACTTTTTAACAAAATATCCAAAAATTGAATTACAAAAAGGTTGCTCAACTGGATATGGTGAAAAACTAGTAAAAAATGCTTTTAACCTTGAATATTCTATTGTTGAAACCCAAGCCCATTTAATGAGTGCCCAATATTTTTATCCTGATGTAGATTTTATTATAGACATCGGTGGTCAGGATATAAAATGCTTTAAAATTTGTGATGGGGTTATTGATGATATTTTCTTAAATGAAGCTTGCTCTTCTGGTTGTGGTTCTTTTTTGCAAACCTTTTTTAATGCTTTGGGTTACAGTGAAAAAGAAGCTTCGCATTTGGCACTTGAATCACGACATCCAGTTAATCTTGGCTCTAGATGTACTGTATTTATGAACAGTAGCGTCAAACAGGCTCAAAAAGATGGAGCAAAAATTGAAGACATTTTTTCTGGATTAGCAATAAGTGTAGTAAAAAATGCGCTTTATAAAGTAATAAGATGCAATAATCCTTCTTCCCTTGGAAAAAAAATTATTGTTCAAGGTGGGACTTTTCTAAATAATGCAGTTTTAAGAGCCTTTGAAAATGAACTTAAACTTAACGTTATTCGACCAGATAAAGCAGGATTAATGGGAGCCTATGGATGTGCACTTTATGCAAAAAATAGAGATATAAAACAAAAAGAAGAAAGCACTCTTTTGAATCTTGAGGAATTAAAGAGTTTTACTCATACAACAAAAGCTACAACGTGCAAAGGTTGCTTAAATCATTGTCAACTTACAATTAATACTTTTTTTGGAAATAGAAAGTTTATCAGTGGAAATAAATGTGATAAATTTGCAAGTCCAGAAAGATATATAAAAGATCCTTCAGCTTTTGATATCTATGCTTTTAAACAAGAATACCTTAATGCCTTAAAACCTAAAAAAGGGAAAAGAGGGAAAATTGGCATTCCTTTTGGTTTAAATTTTTGGGAATTATTACCTTTTTGGTTTACTTTTTTTACAGAGCTTGGATATGAAGTTATTGTTTCAAAACCATCAACAAGAGAAACTTATCTTAAAGGGCAAATGACAGTCACAAGTGATACTATTTGTTATCCAGCAAAACTACTTCACGGGCATATTCAAGAATTAATAGATGACGGAGTAAAAACAATCTTTTACAACAGTAGTAGCTATAATATTGATGAAAAAAAAGGTACCAATCACTTTAATTGCCCCATAGTTGCTTATTATCCTGAAGTTTTAAAAAATAATATGAAAGAACTTGATTCAGGAGAAGTTGTTTTTATTAAAGATATGGTTGCTCTTACCTATAAAAATCAATTTAAAAAAAGAATATTCAAAATTATGAATCAATATGGTAGTTTTAATAAGTTAGAAATAAAAAAAGCCAGTATAAAAGCTTACGAAGCCTATGATAATTACTTAGAAGCTATAAAAATTCAGGGCGATTTGATTATTAAAAATGCAAGAGAAAAAAAACTCCCAATTATGGTACTCGTTGGAAGACCTTATCATGTTGATAAAGAAGTAAATCATGGTGTTGATCAACTTATTTTACAACTTGGATGTGCTGTATTAAGTGAAGACAGCCTAGCTTATAAGATTGGAAAGCAGGAAAGAAACGTTTTAAATCAGTGGACTTATCATGCAAGAATGTATGATGCAGCTAGATACGCCTGCACCCAAAAGGATATGAGTGTTATTCAATTAGTAAGCTTTGGTTGTGGCCTAGATGCTGTTACCAGTGATGAACTAAGAGAAATTGTAAACAGTAATTCTAAAATCTATACCCAACTTAAAATTGATGAAATTGCCGCTTTGGGAGCTGTTAAAATTAGAGTTCGAAGTTTACTTGCAGCTTTAGGAGATGAAGATAATGAATGACAGAGTTGAATTTACTAAAGAAATGAAAAAAACATATACTTTGTTACTTCCAAATATGGCACCCATTCATTTTAATCTATTAAGAAGAGTTTTCCAGAATTTTGGTTATAAAGCAAAACTTCTTGAAATGGATAATAGTGGAGTCTTTGTCGAAGCTGGACTTAAATATGTCCATAATGATATTTGCTATCCTGCACAACTGGTAATTGGCCAAATGATTAGTGCCCTAGAAAGTGGAAAATATGACATAGACAAAGTGGCTTTGGTTATTACACAAACCGGAGGTGGGTGCAGGGCAAGTAACTACCTTCCTCTTTTGCGTAAAGCCTTAAAAAGGGCGGGTTTTGAGAAAGTTCCAGTTGTAAGTTTAAGCTTATCCCATATGGAAAACAGTGGGTTCAAAATTACTCTGAGAATGCTGATTCAAGCTTTTGCAGCTTTAATTTATGGGGACGTAATGATGATTTTAAGTAATCAAATAAGACCCTATGAAAAGAATAAAGGTGAAAGTGATGCTCTTGTTGAAAAATGGATAAAAATTATTGGAGATAAATTTAAGAAAAACCGAGGTTTCCTTTTTGGTGAAATGAAAACTAATCTTGATAAGATGGTTTCTTCCTTTGTAAAAATAGAAAAAAAAGAAGAAAAGAAAATAAAGGTTGGAATTGTTGGTGAAATATATATGAAATATTCAGCCATTGGAAATAATAATCTTATCCAGTTTCTTGAAAGTCAAGGAAGTGAAGTTATGGTTCCTTCTTTGTTTGGGTTTGTTTTTTATTGTTTAACAAACATACCACAAGATGAACTCTACTATGGACATAAGAAGCTTACAGCTATAGGTTCAAACCTTTTGATGAATATTTTTTATAAAACAGAAAGGACCATGCTTAAAGCAATGGCTAAACCGGGATGTTTTATTGTTCCATTACCTTTTCTTGAAATGAGAAAAATGGTCAATGGAGTTATTGATTATGGAGTAAAAATGGGAGAAGGCTGGCTTTTAACAGGTGAAATGATTGATTTAGCTCACATGGGATATAAGAACATTGTAAGTGTTCAACCTTTTGGATGTTTACCTAATCATGTTGTATCAAAGGGAATGATAAGAAAAGTTTCTGAGGTAACTGGAGCCAATATTGTTGCTATTGATTATGATCCTTCCCAAACAAACGTAAATCAGGAAAATCGTCTAAAATTAATGCTTTCCATAGCAAAAGAAAATTTAAATCTGTAACTTAGCTGTTTTCTTCGTTATTATTTTCTTTAGGCATAAGCATGTGAGCAATTATCCCTGAGATACCCCCAGGTAATACTCCAAATTTTAGTATTTCAGGAATCATTTTTTGTACACCTTCCGAACTATAATAACCATAATAACTCGAAAATGCCATTATATATATTATATAAACAATTAAAGCGCCTAAAATTCCAGTGATAATTAATTTAAGTGGAGAAATTCCATTTTCTGAATTAATATATTTTTTAGTTATTAATCCAACAAAAATTGTAGCAATAAATAACCCAATAAAAAAAAATCCAATAGGATATCTAAAAAAGTCAATACTTCTTTCAGATGAAAAACCCAAAGGAAGTCCCATGAGAATAAATATAATAATTAATAACATAGAAGAACTTCCAACCAAAAGCCCTCCAATCATACTAGCTAATAAAGGTAACATCATTAGCAAGAAATGAAAAATAAAATAACTCAAATTTGAGTTATATCCGATAGTAATAATTAAAAACATTAAAAATGTAAAAAATGGAATTAAATATAATTTATTGATTTTCATTAAAAACTCCAAGTAAGCGACTGACGGGAGTCGGACCCGCGTATTAAGCTTGGGAAGCTTACGTAATACCGTTATACAACAGTCGCAATTTCGTACACTATACAAAAATCTAGATTAATAATCAAGAATATCATAGCCATAATAATTTAAGACTAAAAATCCCATATCTTCCGTTTCTGCACGCATTTCAAGGGTTATTGATTTTATATCGTTATTTAAATTATCTACCTTCCAGTAATTAAGGACTACTAAATCCTCTGATAATAAATTTTCCATTGTTTTTTCTTCTGAATTAATAGAAGAGCTTTGAAAAACGTAAGATTTAGAAGATGTTTCAAATGCTTTATCTAAAATTGTGCTAAGTAAATTGTAAACTTGATAAAGTTCTTTCCCACCTGAACTACAACTAATGAGTTTGGAAATTTCAGTAACACTGTATACACCTGATTGTTTATCCAAGTACAAAAAATAATCATCAAATACGTTATCTTGTTCATTGGGGATAAAATCTATGATTTTTTCACTATCTGTTTCACTATAAACTGTAAAGTTAATTTTTTTGTCAATTAAATCCTGTTCACTGTCACCCATATTAATATTAAAGGGACCAGCAAATAAAACAAAACATGAAAAAAGAATAAACAAAAAAGAAAGTCTTTTTTTTGTCATAAAAATACTCCTTGCTTCAATTTAAACTAATTTTGTAACCAATGGTAGTCCAGAAAAAGGGATTTTTAGAATTTTATGAGAAAATTATTTGACAAATGAGAGGTTTAGGTAGTATCATTCATACCATAAGATAACGTGTCCTAGGAGGGATTATGGCAGAAGTAACGTTGAAAGACATCTGCAAAGTCTACGATGGTGATGTTCTAGCAGTTGACAAGGTCAATATAGAAGTTGCTGACAAAGAGTT
>Ga0172377_10004881_pt1 | contig 13761 bp, 12 predicted proteins | sample Pumphouse3metaG_FD_119749 | JGI IMG/M metagenome (GOLD analysis project Ga0172377, IMG submission 119749) | Leachate microbial communities from a municipal landfill in Southern Ontario, Canada - Pumphouse #3 metaG | ecosystem: Engineered > Solid waste > Landfill > Unclassified | place: Canada... | reverse complement strand
TCCTTTGACGCCCATCTTTAAAGGATAAATAAAAACATAATCTAAGATAATATTAGCGACTGCGCCAGTGATTTGACCAATGGTTGAATATAGTGTCTTACCGGTAGCTAAAAGGAATCTTTCAAAGATGGTGTAACCGACCTGACCAAATGATAGTACGCAGACGATGAAAAGATAGTCGCTTCCCATCTGAATAGCCTCTTCATTATCGCTAACTTGCATTTTAATGAAGGCTTTTGAAGCAAACAATCCAAAAAGCAGGAAGACTAAATAAATGATCAAACCCATAAAGAGACCGTTTCCAGCTGTCTCCCCAGCTTTCTTTTTGTTTCCTTCTCCTAAATACCTTGAAAGCAAAGAATTGATTCCAATGCCAGTGCCGACCCCGATTGCAATCATGAAAATCTGAACGGGGAAAGCATAAGTTAAGGCTAAGTTAGCGTTAATGCCTTCTTCTCCCATATTAATAACAAAAGCCGTATCGACAATGTTGTAAAGAGCTTGGAGGACCATGGATATGATCATTGGTAATCCCATGTTCCAGACTAACTTCTTGACACTCATGCTCTGCATCTTATTGCTTTCTGCCTTTTCCATTCTTGTTTTCTCCTATAAAAAAACAGCGTCAGCCCAGAATAAACTGGACTTACGCTGTTAGAGCAACTCGTTTACATTGGATGATTATAGAAGAAGAGAGAACAATTAATAAGAAAAGAAAAAACAAAAACGTTTACATGAAAAAAAGGTTGAAAAAAGGCCTCTAGATGTTAGAGACCTTTTTTTCTAAATAGAATTAGTCGATCTTTTCAAACTGATCAGCCGGAGCGCCACAAACTGGGCAAGTGAAGTCTGATGGAAGTTCTTCATCCTCAGTCTCATAAATGTAGCCGCAGAGCAAACATTTGAAGTGATGCATCGTCTTTCCGTTAGTCTTTTCCATACCTTTGTCATTTCCTTTCTGGTACGTAGGGGCATTCTTGGGTGACAAGCCTTTCTTTACCTTATGGTAATAGCTATATGTCATCGGAATGTCTTTCTTGATTAAGTCGCATTCTTCTACTTCGCCGACAAAGAGAGTGTGGGTGTTAGTCTCAAATTCGTTTTTGACATTAATGATGAAATAGCAGATGGCATCATTAATTACTGGTAACCCTTTAATGTTCTTATAGGGAATAGAGGCAAATTTATCAGTGTTACGTGAACTTTTATATCCAAATGTACCGATAATATCAGCTCCGACATTTTCTCCTAGAACCATAACGGCAAGTTTCTTTGTCTCTCTTACCGCGACACAAGTGTAGTTATCATGGTTTAAAGAAATCAAAAGCTGAGAGGGGTTGCTGGTGACTTGGATGGCACAGTTTGCAATACAGCCAACCTTCTTGCCATCGTTATCTATGGCAGTAATTAAGTAGATACCATAGCTTAAATTGTAATATGCTTCTGGATTCATACACGCTCCTTTTTGTACACCAATATTTAACCACATGTCAGAAAGAAAGTTAAGAAATTTGCTTAAAAACATTAATATAGGTGATAGAATAAGCAAGTTAATGAAAGGCATCTATTGTGGTGATAGTAATCGGTGGAATGATAGGTCTTGGCAAGACGACAACTGCTAAGATCCTTAATGAAGAATTAGGTATTCCTGTCTATTATGAATCAGTCGAAGGTAATAAGGTTTTGCCATTATTCTATTCGGCTTCTGCCGAAGAGATTGAGAAAAAAAGATATGCTTTTCTGCTTCAATTGAATTTCTTAATTTCCCGTTATCAGTCAATTAAGAAAGCCTTGACTAATGATAATGCTATTCTTGACAGGTCCATTTATGAAGACCATTACTTTGCTAGCAAAAATCATGATTTAGGTAGAATTTCTGATTTGGAAATGGAAATATACACCAGTCTTCTTAATGAGATGCTCGGTGATTTAAAGAATCTACCTAAGAAGAGCCCTGATATTATGATTTATTTAAAAGGTAGCTTTGATACCGTCATAAAGCGTATTAAAGAAAGAGGACGTACATACGAAATCGATCCTGGCTTAGTTGAATACTATCACTTCCTTTGGAAAGACTATGATGATTGGATAGCTAAAGAATATGTAGCTAGTCCTATTATCACTCTCGATGTTGATAAAATTGATGTTCTTAACAATCATTCTGATCGTGAAGAACTGATTAAAAAAATAAAAACGTTTTATAAGAAGTAAAACTTTCTCTTCTTTCCCTTGCAATAAGTAGATTCATGTACTAAATTAGACTGCAATCGCGTGGGTCTTTCCCATGATACCCCACGTAAAACATTAACAGGGGGCTTTTTTAATGAAAGAAGCTGAAGAAAAACAATACGATGCTGAAAAGGAAAAAGAAGTAGTTTCTTCTGATGAGAAAGTAGAGGAAACTAAAACTGAGGAAAACGGAAAGAAAAATCCTATCAAGGAGTATTTTCATTGCTTCAAAATGGATACCCGCAGTATCGCAACCAATGCCGTTATTGCTGCTATGTATGTAGCACTAACCTATGCTTTCTTCTTTATGTCCTATACGACCCCACAGGTAAGAATCTCTGAGTTTTTAATGATTCTTCCATTTTTTAATCCAAACTACACAATAGGGTTAACTATTGGATGCTTCTTATCTAATATCTATTCAGTTGCTTATGGATTAACCCCATTAGATATGGTGTTTGGAACATTAGCAACCTTTATTTCATGTATTCTAGAGAGCTTTTGCCGACATCTTATTGTTGCTTCTGTTATTCCAGCTATCGTCAATGGCTTTGTCGTGGGATATGAATTGACCTTTATGTATAATGTTGATTTAAGTAATACCAATGCGACTGTTTATTATTGGGTTCAGTTTGGTTGGGTCTTTTTAGGTGAGTTTATTGCTGTCACCATAATTGGATATGCTATCTTCATGATCTGTACTAAAAAAGCTTCAAAAACCTTCTTCAAAGTCATTAATGCTAAAAGGAATTTGAATTTTAAATTCTAAAATCTATTTTTTAGTTTTCTTTTTGGCTTCTTGGACACTAGCTACTCTAGTAATAGTATTCAGCTTGTCGAAATTCTCATGAAGGGCTCTTTCATATTTTCCGTTGTCCCAGGGAGAATAGAAATGGCAGTCCACTAAAGATTCTGGTAAATACTGAAGGTATTTCCATACTTCTGGTTCATCGTAAGGATAACTGTCTTCAGGTGCGGTTCCGGCATTCTTTAAGCGAAGATAATCCCGGACTTTTATTGGATTCTCATCAACTTTTTGATCAGCGGCTTCTATGGCCCAAGTTGCTGATTTCGATTTAGGAGATAAAGCCAAATCAACCACAGTAAAGGCTAGAGGTATCTCGGCTTCTGGTAAGCCGACTTCCTTAGCTACCTGGCAAGCGTTGTAGCAACGGTCTACCGCCTGGGGGTTAGCTAGTCCGACATCTTCATAAGCAGTAACCATCAGCCTTCTAATGATTCCGTCTAAGTCACCACTTTTTAGAATCTTGGCTAGGTAATAAATAGCGGCATCTACTTGGCTGCCACGGATTGATTTTTGAAAAGCCGAAACGGTATTGTAATGTTCATCCCCATCTAAGTCACCATAATAATTGGGAACAGCACTGACCGCTTTGCAATCAGCTAATGAAATCAAATGATCATTTGTATAGCTTAAAGCTACTGCTTCAAGTTGGTTATAAGCAAAACGTAAATCACCAGCAGAAATCTTAGCCAGATATTGTAAAGCTTCATCCGATATGATTTTCTTTCCATCTAAGCCGTCAGGTGAGCTGACTGCTCTTTTCAAACCTGTAAAAACATTATCGATAGTTAAAGGTTCTAATTCTAAAAGACGGCATCTAGAGCGGATAGCAGGGTTTAAGGATATTAAAGGATTGGCAGTGGTGCATCCAATGACAAAAAAATCTCCGTTTTCCAAATGGGGTAAAAGCAAATCTTGTTTTGATTTATCTAATCGATGTATTTCATCAATGATTACGATAGCCGGATTAAAGCGGATAGCTTCGCCAAAGGCCTGCTCCATTTTGGCTTTGTTATCAATGACGGCATTCAGGGTAACACTGTAGGCATTGAAAGTATTAGCAAAAGCTTTGGCAATAGTTGTTTTGCCAATGCCAGGCTGACCATAGAAAACCATAGACAAAAGATTATCGGATTCGATAAGCTTTTTCAAAAAAGAAATTAGTTTTTCTTGGCCGATGACATCGTTTAAGGTTTTAGGCCTCATTCGATAAGCTAAAGGTTTATTTACCATTGGCTAAGATCCTTATGGCTTCTTTCATTAAGATGGCAACAGGTTTTCTATTTTTTGCTGCTTCTTTGACTACATCTTCATCACTAATTTTAGTATTAGTAATACCGCAGGCCATATTAGAAATAAAAGCTATTCCCATAGTCTTTATTCCCATATGGTTAGCAGCGATAGCTTCAATTGCCGTAGACATACCACAAGCATCAGCACCTAAGATTCTAGCCATTCTGACTTCGGCTTTAGATTCATATTGAGGACCATAGAACTGCATATAGACGCCTCTTTTAACAGGAAGATTTAATTCTTTAGCTTTCTGGTAAAGTTTATCTGTATCTTTAATATCATAAATGTCGGACATATCAGGGAATCTGGTACCAAATTCATCAATGTTATGGCCTCTTAGGGGAGAAGTGATAAGGCAGGCAATCTGATCATCGATTAGCATCATATCTCCAGGTTTAAAGGCGGCATTGATTCCACCGCAGGCATTTGATAGAACCAAGCTTTTAATTCCCATCATTCCCATTAATCTAATTGGCAGAACTACTTCTTGAGAAGTATAGCCTTCATAACAATGTAGACGTCCTTGCATAATAACGATAGGGATATTATCTAAGTAACCGAAAATATACTGACCTTTGTGTTTCTTGTTAGTGGTTACTGGAAGACCTTTAATGTCTCCGTATGGAATAGTGGCCACTACTTTAACATCATCAACTAAATCACCTAAACCAGAACCTAAAACCACACCAATGAGTGGTTTGAAATCAGTTTTCTCTCTGACTTCTTGTAACAATTGTTGGTAATCTTTATATGAATAATCCATAATAAATAGCTCCTGTTCTACTATAATACTCTACTAACAATTATAATATTAAATATCAAATAGGAAACCATAAAAATGCGAATCTTAATTCAAGAAGCCTTGGAGAGCCAAGTCAGTATCGATAATCAGGTGATTTCTTCAATTGGAAGAGGGGAAGTCATTTTTGTTGGCTTTACTTCTGGCGATACGGAAGAGACCTGTAATAAAATGCTTGAAAAGCTTTTAAAGCTAAGGATTTTCTCTGACAATGAGGGAAAGACTAATTTGTCTTTAAGCCAAATAGGTGGAAATATACTTTGCATAAGTCAGTTCACTTTGTATGCTGATTTGACTCAAGGAAACCGACCGAGTTTTCTCAAAGCCCTTCCCGGTAAATATTCTGAGCCACTTTATAATTACTTTTCAGCTAAATTAAAAGAACAGCTTCCTAATGCTCAATATGGACGCTTTGGTGCCGACATGAAAGTTAGGCTAATCAACGATGGCCCTTTTACCATTCTTCTTGACAGTGAGGTTCTATTCAAATGAGTGAAAAAGTTTTGCTTGGCTTGTCTGGCGGAGTTGATTCCGCAATTGCTGCTTATTTTTTAAAAAAGCAAGGATATGATGTAACTTGTTGCTTTATGAGAAACTGGGATTCTATTGCCAATAACGATATTAAAGGAAATCCAACCCTTACTGGAAGCAAATGCTCTCAGGAGCTTGATTATGATGATGCTAAGAAAACGGCTGACGAATTAGGACTGCCGTTATTAAGAAAAGACTTTATCGAGGAATATTGGAAAGAAGTTTTCAGTATGTTCTTAAGCACATATAAGAAAGGCTATACTCCTGATCCTGATGTGTTTTGCAACAAATATATTAAATTCGGTCATTTCTATGATTATGCCAAATCTTTAGGGTTTAATACAATTGCTATGGGTCATTACGCCAAAAGAATTGACGAGAATGGTGAAAGTCATCTCTACAAAGCTTTTGATTTAAATAAAGACCAGTCTTATTTTTTGGGACAAATTTCCGAAGAACAATTATCTCATGCCTTATTTCCTTTATCTGATATTACCAAGCCAGAAGTTAGAAAAATTGCCTCGAACCTTAACCTAACTGTTGCTAAGAAAAAGGATTCAACAGGTGTTTGCTTCATTGGAGAAAGAAACTTTAAAAATTTCCTTTCTAATTACCTTCCTTCAAAGCCAGGCAAGATTGTCGACATTGTTACTAGGAAAGTTTTAGAAGACCATGATGGTATTCTTTACTATACCGTTGGTCAGCATCGTGGAATGAACATTGGTGGAATCAAGGGTAGAACCTGTGATCCTTTCTTTGTGGTTGGAAAGGATGTGAACAAGAATATCCTTTATGTTGCTCAAGAAAAAGGAAATGATTATCGCCTCTCTTCCCGCTGTTTGATTGATGGCTTTAATTGGATTGGCAATGACATACCTACTTCATCTTATGATTGCAATTGCAAATTCCGATATCGTGGCAAGGATATGCCTGTCAAGCTCACAATTATTGATAACCATTCAGCTTATCTTTCTTATGATAATTACAGTTATGTTGCCAAAGGCCAAATTGCTTGTCTCTATGAAGGAAGCCGCTTAGTCGGAAGCGGAATAATTGAAAAAACCTATGACAAGAATTACAAAGAAATCAATTATTAAAGCCTTTTATATGTCTATGTTTTAGTTTTAGAAAATGCTTTGATTAGTAATAAAGTCTGATTGAAGAACCTGTATTGAAGAAAAATAGCAAAATAATCAAAGAATTCCTTGCTTTAGGTGACCTATAAAGAGTAGAATACCTATCGGCTAATTGAAAAAGAGGTGATATTCTTTGCCTAAGACAATTGTTAGAGATGGTGAGACCCTTGATGATGCCATGAAGAGATTCAAGCGTCAGGTTAACAAGGCCGGAACCATTGCGGACTATCGTAAGCATGACTTCTTCCTAAAGAAGGGTCTTAAGAGAAAGCTTAAGTCCGAAACTGCTAGAAGAAAGCATTAATTAATGCTGATTCGCCTAATTGCCTAAAATAATTGGGAAATCATAACCTTCTGTAGGGTAACCTATAGAGGGTTTTTTCTTTGACATGGGAAAAGCTTAAAAATGCTTATAAAAGGTATTTTTAAGGAAAAATAGTGTAGAATATTGTAGAAAAAGATAATATGAAATCATTAAGAGAATTATTAATACTTGGACCTGGTCCTTCTTCTTCCCATACTATTGGACCTCATCGAATAGCTGAAACGTTTTTGGCTTTGACTCCCAATAAGGAACAAGTAAAGAAATTTGAAATCACTCTTTATGGTTCTTTAGCTCTGACTGGCAAGGGACATGCCACTGACGCTATTATTGAAAAAGTTTTTGATGGCTATCCTGTTGAAGTCGTTTTTAACTTTACTGAAACAAAATTGAAGCATCCGAATACCATGCAATGTCGGGCTATTTATAATGATGGTCACAATTTTACTAAGCGCTATCTTTCCATAGGTGGTGGTGCCATTCAGGAAGAAGATGGCATCTATTCACCTAAAGATATCTACCCATTTAATACCTTTGACAAAATGGAAAAGTATCTTTCCAGTCATGAGCTGAGTGATATTTATGATCTTATAGAAAAATTTGAAGGCCCTGACATCCTTAATTATGCTAAGCAGCTCCTAAATAGTTCCTTTCTAACTATTCAGTCTTCCTTGACCAAAAGCGGAATCCTTCCTGGACCACTTAAATTAAAGGCGGTCAGTCAGGAAATCTATAAACGTGCATCTTCATCAAAAAGCCGAACTGAAAGACGAATCCTTCTTTTAACTGCTTTTAGTTATGCTACAGCAGAAGCAAATGCCCGTGGTGAGATGGTCGTTACTAATCCCACCTGTGGTTCAAGCGGAGTCGTTCCGGCTTTGCTTTTCTATGAGTACAAATATCATCACTTCAATATCAATGAAATTGCTAAAGCTTACTTAGTCGGTGCTTTAGTCTGCAACTTCATTAAGCAGAATGCTTCCTTGTCTGGCGCCTTATTAGGATGCCAAGCCGAGATTGGCTCAGCTTCTTCTTTTGGTGCTGCCTCTATCTCTTATCTTTATGGATTGACCGTTCATCAGATAGAATATGCTAGCGAAGTAGCTATGGAGCATTTCTTAGGTTTAACCTGTGATCCTGTTGATGGCTATGTTCAGATTCCCTGCATTGAAAGAAACGGTATGGCAGCTATTCATGCCTATACTGCTTACCTTTATGCAAAAAACATTTCTCCATATAGAAAGAATCGTGTGTCATTCGATAAAGTTATTGAAGCTATGAAACTGACCGGCAAGGAACTTCCTAACGATCTTAAAGAGACTTCATTAGGCGGACTTGCTAAAGTCATTTGCTAGAAATCAAAATTTTCGTTGAGCTGAATACCTGTTACTGCTTGAGTGCTGATTCCTAAAGAAATAAGCTTTTCAATTGTTTTTCCTTGATAGGTAGCCTTTACCATTAATCCTGCATTGTTGAGCAAAGAAGACTCATATCTACTGATAAAGTATTCATAGATATTTGTCTGGTTCTGATATTGATTTTGATTTGTATGGTAAGTGCAGGCCTGGTAAGTCAAAATATTTCTAAAAACTTCCGTATCGAAAGTTTTGCTTCCATCCAAAGTAGGCATGGAGAAAAAATAAGTTTTTAGTCTATCCTTAATGACACTTTGTAGGGAGCTTGGATCGTAGTAGTCTCTGTCTTCGTATTTGTAAGCTTGCGTATATAAACCATTAGTTACTACTTCTGAAAAAAGACTGTTAAACGTATAATCGCCATTTTCCGCAAAGGAGGAACTTATTGATGGAAGAGCATAGTTTGGTCTTTCACCTTTGGAACCAATTGAATATACTGCAGTTTCATAGGTGACAGTTAATGGCTTACCTCCTTCTAATACGGTAGAAGGCATATTTAAAGTTGTATCCTTAATAGTTTTTCTTAAATAATCAATCGTTATTGATGCTGAGATAGTAGTGTCGGATTGGCTGGTAAGTTTAAATATAGCCTGTCTTCCAAATGGCTTTAAGCAAGTAAAAGATAATTTTCTGTTTGCGGAATCATCAGTAAAAGTGATATAGTCGCTGATTATTTCCGTACTTAAGAAACTCTCTTCAAAATAAGAATTATTTGCTTCGCTCCAGGTCAGCTGTGCGTTTAGTACCTCAGTAGACTGAGCTGGGAAAATCTGATAATCCATATTCCTAGTGACCGTGCCATCTTCGTTTGTGACTAGCTTTTCATTGGCAAACTTAATTCCATTCACCGGATTGATGTCAAAATCTTCTCCTGCCACATTATCCCCGTTAGAGTTCCCGAAACTGAAATCAGTGAACATCTTGGTGGTTGAGGCTAAACAGCTGAACGCGGATAAAAAAATCAAACTGCTTCCTAATAGACACACCGTCTTTTTCTTTTTAGTCATTGATGGTTCTCCTTTTTACCTTCAAAGAGTATTTAGTCGGAGAAGCCAAAAATTCCAATAAAAAAGGGCGGAATATTTCCGCCCCGTTGTCTCTATTTTGAATTATGTCGCAAAATATCGAGGATTTTATCAGTTAAGTCTTTAGTAGTGAAGCGATATTTTGCAATTACTTCATCAGCCGGACCAGAACTGCCATAGTCATCTATGCCAAGAGCATACTTAGCATACTTGTAAAGGCCATCGGTTTTGCCCATCTCGATGAAAACACGTTTGTCGTAAGGCAGTGAGAAGATTTCATCCTGAATAGTAGGATTAAGCTTATCGAAGCGGTCAAAACAGGGAAGAGAGACCACTCTAGTATCAATGCCTTCACTTAATAAGGCCTTTTGAATCTCAATGGCTTTATTGACTTCGCTTCCAGTAGCAATCAAAGTGAGAATTGCTTGATTCTTTTCTCTAGAGATGACATAACCGCCATTTTTGGCGCCTTCAAAAGAAGAGCCAGGATTATTGACTAAGCCCTGACGGGAGAGAATAATTGCAGTCGGTCTAGATGTCGAAGAAAAAGCCACACTGTAGCTAGCCGAAGTCTCAATTGCATCGGCAGGGCGGTAAACAGTAAGACCAGGGATTGATCTTAAAGTGGTTAATTGCTCAATCGGCTGATGAGTCGGCCCATCTTCTCCTACAGCAATGGAATCATGGCTGAAGAGATAAATAGCCGGCAGCTTTTCCATAGCAGCCATTCTGATAGCAGCTTTCATATAATCCGAGAAGACTAAGAACGATCCGACATAGGTTCTCAGTCCACCGTGAAGAAGGATACCATTCTGGATAGAAGCCATAGCAAATTCACGGATACCAAAATTGATGTTCTGGCCTTTGCGGTTAGCTGGAGTAAAGTCGGTAAAGGACTTGATGCTGGTTTTAACACTAGAGGCGACATCAGCGGCACCGCCGAAAAGATTAGGTATCTCAGTAGAGATCAATTCCAAGAAAGCATGGCTTTCATTTCTGGTTGATTCCTTGTAGTTAGGTTCATAAGTAGGGGCATTAGTGAAAAGATACTTCTTGACATCGTTATTCATCAGATCATTGAAGCGATGATAATCGTTTGGATGATCCTTTTCATAAGCTAGGCAGGCCTGATTGTAGTCCTGGTGAACTTTATGTCCTCTATCGATGAAGGTTTCCTTAAAGGCATCATAGGCTTCCTGAGGGATTTCAAAGGGACCGTAGTTATAGCCTAAGTTTTCCTTAGTCTTAACGACTTCTTCCGGTGAGAAAGGCTTGCCGTGGCTAGCATTCTTGCCAGCTAAGGATGAACCATAACCGATAATAGTATGACAAATGATAATGGTAGGCTTTTCAATAGCTTGCTTAGCTAAGGTAATAGCTCTATCGATTTCATCGACATCATTCCCGTCTCTGACTAAAAGAACATTCCAGTTAGCGGCTTCGAATCTACCCTTGACATCTTCTATGGAAGAGTTGGTAAGAGGTCCGTCAAGAGTGCAGTCGTTGCGGTCATAAAGAAGAACGAGCTTATTCAGCTTCTGAAGACCGGCAATGGAGATAGCTTCCTGTGAAATACCTTCTTCTAGGCAGCCATCACCGCATAAGCAGTAAGTATAATGGTTTACTAAACGTTTTCCGTCGGGATAGATGCTAGCTAGATGGGCTTCAGCCATAGCCATACCGACAGCCTGAGCAATACCTTGGCCTAAAGGACCGGCAGTTGCATCAACGCCAGGGGTATGTCCGACTTCCGGATGGCCAGGTGTTAAAGAGTCAATCTGTCTAAACTGTTTCAGCTGATCAAGAGGAATGGAGTAGCCGCAAAGGTGCAAAAGGGAGTAAAGCAAAGCGGAACCATGTCCAGCGGATAAGACAAAACGGTCACGGTTGAACCAGTTAGGATCATTAGGGTCAGCGATTAAGTGCCTTGAAAACAAAGTATAAACTAAAGGTGCACTAGAAAGACAAATACCAGGGTGTCCGGAATTTGCTTTAGTTATCATATCTAAGGATAAGCCTCTTAGAGCATTAACAGCTATTTTATCGAATTTCATAGTATCTCCTTTTTTGTCTTCTTTATTCTAGCATCCAAAGCTGACAAACTAAAGAAAAAGCGGATAGCCGAAACTATCCGTTTGCCTAGTGAATTCAACTGTTTTCCCTTTTTATTAAGAGAGGGGCATCTAGCGGGTGGATTAGGATCCCTGCTCGAAGCAGGCTTTCAACACACCACCGACTTCATCCCCGATAACATATGTGTCGGAAACGCGCCATCAGCTAGGTACCAATAAAATAGAATATTAGGGATTTTTTGTCAACTTGATTACTCAACCTATAATATGGTATAAATAAAGCGTATGCGCTCTTTAATTATTTAGAAAGCCGTTAAGGCTTTTTTTTATTTTGACGGATAATTCTTCAAGAAGTCCCTTCCCTTAATTGTCTCAGTAGTGGCTAGATTATAGAAGCCTTGCTGTCTAATTGCCTCTGAAATAACAATGGCAACAGAATTAGCTAGATTTAAACTCCTAGCATTAATAGCCATAGGGATTCTAATCGTATGATCGTAATGCTCTTTAAGGACTTCTTTTGGTATTCCGGTAGATTCTCTTCCAAACATGAACCAGTGATTATCGGAAACTGAAGAATAATCAAATGATGAATAGACATTTTCACTGTATCTAGTGACATAATAGCCATCTTCTTTACCATGTTTAGCTAAGAATTCATCGATAGTGTTGAATCTTTCAATCTCAAAGCCTATACAGTAATCCATTTCAGCTCTTTTAAAAGCCTTGTCCGTCAACTCAAAAGTCGGGTTACCGATAATGGTAAGCTTGCAGTCCATTGCCATACAGGTACGAATTATGTTGCCGGTATTGGCAGGCTTTTCCGGCTCAAAAAGAACAATTCTATTCATTTCGGCTAAGAGGCTCAGTATTCTTCTTTAAGTAAGCTAATAATTCCGGATCATCCTTAGCTAAAGGAGAAAGCTTCTCAAAGACTAAAGCGGAATAATCATTGAACCAAGAAATTTCCTCTTCAGACAACATGGAAACATCAATGCCACGTCGATCATAAGGGCAGAGAGTCAAGACTTCGAACTTATAGAAAATGCCTTGGTCAGTGGTGTTGCAAGGAACTACTAAAAGATCATTCTCTAAACGGATACCATACTTGTAGTCCTTGTAGACTCCAGGTTCAATCGTTATGACATTTCCTAAGCTTAATTCCGCTCGGTCATCTCGATCAGGGGAGTCATAGAATCTAAAACCAACGGGGCCTTCATGGACACAGGAAATATATCCGACTCCATGTCCGGTTCCACATTTATAGTCTAAGCCTTCCTTCCACATGACTTCACGGGCAGTAATATCAATAGAATGTCCAGTTGCACCTTTTTCAAAAATAGAAGTTGTTAAAGCAATCTGAGACTTTAAGGTCAAGGTGTAGTCATGAATGACTTCCTTAGAGGGATTCTTAGAAAGAATAAAAGTTCTAGTAATATCGGTAGTTCCACCATAGTACTGACCGCCTGAATCAACCAAAAGGAGCTGATTGGTGCGATTGACAGGGGAGAACTTATCTTTAGTCGGAGCATAATGCATCATGGCAGCATTAGAATCGACAGCTGCAATAGTTCCAAATGATAGTTCAAAGCATTCAGGGTTAGCTAAACGAACCGAGTCGACATATTCGACTAAGCTTTCTTCATTTAAGAAACCCGAATCAATATGGTCATCGACATACTTCATCAGCTTTAAGACGGCTAAGCCATCGATAGTGTTGATTCTTCTTAAGTTCTCGATTTCAACCGGTCCCTTAATACTCTTTTCCACATAAGCCGGAGAGGAAGCATAGATCCTATTGTTCAGATGGGAACAAATCAAAGCATTGGTCTTAGAAGGATCAATTAAAGTCGGAATATCTTTTCTTTCATCAATGAAAGCCAGTAAGGAATCATAAGCATGGATAGTCAGATCAGGAAGATTAAAGCCTTTAGGTAGCTTATTGCTATCAATGAACAAATCCAGATGTCCTTCCTCGGTGATATAAAGCCAAGAATAGAAGACCGGGGTGCAGTAGATATCGTTTCCTCGATATCCTAAAACATAGGCGATATCATCAAGAGCAGTTAAAAGAAGAGCTTTGGCGCCATTGCCCTTAATTGCTTTAACCATCGAATCGACTCTTTCTTTATAGGTT
>Ga0172377_10004880_pt1 | contig 13761 bp, 8 predicted proteins | sample Pumphouse3metaG_FD_119749 | JGI IMG/M metagenome (GOLD analysis project Ga0172377, IMG submission 119749) | Leachate microbial communities from a municipal landfill in Southern Ontario, Canada - Pumphouse #3 metaG | ecosystem: Engineered > Solid waste > Landfill > Unclassified | place: Canada... | reverse complement strand
TCTTCTCATCGGGAAAAATGCGAATGCATTTTTCCCTCCGACGCAGTTCCTGGTTGAGACGTTCTATGGGATTGGTGCTCTTTATCTTGCTCCAGTGCGAGGGCGGGAAATCCAGATATATCACAATATCATGGTAAGTGCTTTTCTGCCAGTTTAGAAGCTTCTCCCTGCCTCTGGCTTCAGCATCTCTAACAAGATCGTCCCAAGCCATATCAAACATGCTTTTGGTACTGGAGTTCACCAAAATCTTAACACGAGGCATAAGCCAGCGTAAATCAGTCTCCGAGACTTTGTCTTTAGCATTACGCATCCAGTGAATTATGCAGCGTTGCCGCAATTGACCAGGAAAGCACTCGTGAAGTGCTTTCACCAAGCCATCGTGCTCATCGCTGATCCAGAGCTCGCCACGTTCCAATCCTCGCGCTTTCAGGCTCTGGAAGAAGCCTTTCCAATTGTGATAGCTCTCACTGTTCCCAAGTTCCATACCCAGAACATCACGGTGCCCGTCTTCCTTGAGCGCAATCGCTATCAATACCGCCGTTGAAACAACCCCACGCTCTGTCCTGACCTTGGTATAAATGGCATCAACCCATACATAGGCATAACGCTGGTTAAGCCTTCTATTCCTCCATATTTGCACTTCTTCATCTATCTGCGAGGCGCACCGGCTCACGAGGCTGCGATCAATGTTGCCTAAACCCATATCAGAAAATAGATTATCCATCTTACGTGTAGATACGCCATTGAAGTACGCCTCAGTGATGATGCTGATCGTAGCCCGGTCCACCCTCTGGTATTGCTCTAAAACGGATGGATAAAAGCTACCCTTGCGGAGCTTGGGTATCTTGACTGATACTGGCCCTATAGCCGTTGATAGAGGCTGTTTGCGCTGCCTGTAGCCATTGCGATAGTTATCCCTAGCTTTGCTCCGCTCATAAGGCTCTACTCCAAGCCGATCACTCAGCTCAGCATCTATGATCCTGTCTATGCCAAATTCAAGCATTTTTACTAATTGTCCCGGCACCATTTCATGAATTAGCTTGACTAATTCATCCCCTTCGTTTTTCTTTCTCTTTGGTTGAGTCATGTTCTTCTCCTTGTCTTTTTGTTAAAAACCATTTAAAACAATGAGTCGATTTGGCTCAACCTTTTTCTTCATTTGGCTTACCTAATTTACACCAACCTTTGAGACGTTACCGAGATAAGCCCGCAAGAACATTAATTGTAGTATCATTAGCCATCATCACTCTATTCAGCTTAACATATGCTCTATATTCACAAACAGCAACACCGTAGTATCTTCTTATACTATACCATAAGTTAGAGAATACTTTGCTAAGGTCATAGGTATCAAGAGCTTCGCTCAATTCAGAATTCACTTGAGATCGATTTTGGTAGTATGTTTTGGATAACGCTCTTGCCTTACTGGTAAAATATAACATCAGATATCCATAGAATGGGAGTGTGATCATCACCGCAATTGCAAGTTTCCAATTTATACAAACAATTGCACAGGCTCCAACGATAAATGTCAGAATATCCTGTAAAATTGAAGTTAGTGTATCAGTAAATAGTACTTGAATTCTCTCGCTGTCATCGTTGATTCTGGATATATAATAACCCGTATTATACTGGTGATATTGGTTATATGGTAGTTTAAAAAGCTTCTTTAGGGTGTCTTTTCTTATATCGACTATAGCTTTGGTATTGACTTTTAAAAAAAGCATCCTTGTAGCGTAACTCACTAATCTTATGACTACCAATAACAACAAAGTGATTACAACCAATACAATCAATTCTGTGACATCTTTTTTGGGCAAAGAGTGATCAAGTATTCTCTTCGTAATCAGCGGAGCAGGAAGAATCATTATTGAACTGATAATCAGCATCAAGCTGCCAATAATCAGACTATATCTGTACTGGATCAAGTATTTTGAAAGAAATTGGTAGTATCCACGTATATTCTTGATATCAAGCACCTGATTTCCTACAGATATAGAATACTCGTTGATCTTCCATCGAAGCACTTTCTAGTTTGTCATTTACTACATCAACCTGTGAAAAAATCTCAAGGAGGTTGTCTCTTACTTGATAAATATCAAATGATACTTCTGTGATAGATTCGAAGTAGTGATTGTGTCTACCATCATCTTGGTGAATGAAAAAGTTCATATCCCAAGTCGCCTGATTTATACCACTATTGTAGTATTGTATTACTAGATAATCATCTCCACTCTGTCGGAACATCGTACGCTTGTTAATAGGTAAGTTCAATGCGTAAGGGGAATTGATATCAAATACGAAAAACCCACCTTGTAGTAGATGATCACTTACTGACTTGAAGGTAGATAGCCACTGCGAATAATTCAACAGGTGATTGATAGAGTCAAACATACAGAGAATAAGATCGAATTTTCGGTCTATCTTGAAGTCTGACATATCTTGGAGAGACAACTGTGCTCTCGGGATGTTTATGTTTGCTGATTGCAACATTACTGGTGAGAGATCAAGACCATAGATATACTTCGATCTACTAAAATAGGACAAATTTTTTCCCGTGCCGCAGGCAATTTCAAGCACAGCGTCGGTTTCTATATGATAATGTGATGCTAACTTATCCATAAAATCGCTAAACATAGTCCCAAAATTCATAAATGAATCATAGTACCTTCCCAAGATATCGTAATTCGCCATGATAGTCTCCTATATTTAAAATTAAATAACTGCCCGAATATGTTTGAAAGGATTTTGATTTACTTAGGGTTTGGTTGGTCTACTGGTGGCTTCTTCGGTGGCGGATCAATACACTGTTGATTTGAATTCAACTCGCCCTTGAATTCAACTTTTAGAGGATCGGCTATTAGGTCAAATGCCTCTTTGATTGTTTGTTCTGCGTTATTCATTTTTTACCTCCTAGTCCTTATCAAACAAATCGAGCAGTAATAAAAGTTTTCTTGAATTTTGTAATAGCTGTTTGGCATCTACATGCACCTACTTTCAGGCATATGTGCGCTATTAAACATACCTTACAGGGTTCTATTACTTCCTGGGTCAGAAATGACTTATAATGATACATCTTGTCGTCCTCCCAGATGTCTATGAACCTTTTGTCTCTAACATTACCTATGAATCGATCAACTATATTTGTACATGGGTACACATAGCCATCAAAGTTTAATACACAAAATCGCTCAAATTCTCCCTTGGTACCGCAGCACTTGGTATAGCTTGGGTTATCAGAAAACATGATTGAACTTGTATCTTCTTCGATAGAGAGATACTCAGTGATAAAACGCCCTAGAGAAAGTGTTACATTGGAGTTACGAGTAAGTTGCTCCAGTGTATTAATCATTTTGACAAGTTCATTTTTTGTCAGTGTAAGAGACTGCTCATGTGTCTTGGCATTTCCAACGAAATTGATGTAGTTAACATGCCACCTTACACTACGAGACAGACTTTTTAAAAAATTGCAGATATCCTCAATCTCACTGTAATTCATTCTTGATATGACTGTAGCAATATTTATATGGAACTTGGGATCATCATTTACAAAGTCAAGTTTATAAATGAGATTTATATTGTCTAACAAAGGCTTCCAAGTAGCGAACCCATTTCTGATTTTGTTGTGGGTTTCTTCTTTAACAGCATCAAGGCTTATACCAACTACTCTAAGTCCACAATCATATAGCCTTCGCAAGAGGTTTGGGGTTAATAAAACTCCATTACTGGCGAGAGTGACAAAGAGTTTGTTATCAGTAGCACTTCTTACAACCTGAGCAAGGTTTGTGTGTAGAGTCGGCTCTCCACCTGTAATGCCAATCTGTAAAACTCCCATCTCATAAAACTGTCTAAAAAGGTCGTTAAAAATGTTAACAGGTAACTCTATGTTCTTGAGAACGGATGCATAATAACAGTGAGCACACTTCATGTTGCAGTAACCTGTGACATTTATAGAAACGCGCTCGAGTGGGATCTTGCCATCATAACAGATGTAATTATCTTTCATTGTTCGAAGTTTGCTTCTATCTTCCAGATTTTCAATATAATGTGCCAAACCTGTCAATGTGTCGTAAATGAAAAACTCATCTTTTTGAGAGTATTCGACAATCCTATACCGATTCATTTATAACCTCTTTTATGACGAAAGATTCAAAGTCATCATATATTCCATGTTTATAGAGACTACATATAGTATCATCAATATCCAGATATCCCTTACCATTCAGGAGAGCCTTTCCTCTGCATCCTGTACCACACATCGGTAAGTACTTACACTCATTACAGTCATCTATCGATAGGTCACTGATCTTTAACTCTTTAAACTTTCTCATTTTGGGTGAATTCCAGATTTGTGCCAGAGAATCACTATGTATAGACCCGCAAACATAATGCGGATAAGTCAAACCACATGGAGTAACAGAACCATCAGGGAAAATTACACAGACGTTCTTATAATACTCACAGCAAAGTGAGTCTTTCGTGTAGTGAATATCCTTAATTAGGTACGTCTGGCCAAATAGATGTCTGAACAAATGGCCGTATTCCATCTCGCATGGCTTCCCATCTTTGACCCACATCCGTATCAGCTCTTTTATCCCACTAATTTCTTCTTCCATGCTGATTCGATATTGACTTCTGTTCGATACCCAGTTTCCAAGATTGAACCCATTGCTAATACGTAGTCTTTTAAAACTATGGTACTTCTTCATAAATGTATATATATCCAGAAGCTGATGGAGATTGCTTTTGTTAAGTAGGACGTTTATGAACAGCTTAGCGTCAAACCCTTCCAAAATATCCAAGCCACTGCATAAATCATGAAATGCATTTGTCTTTCCTCTGAAACCATCGTATGCTTGATACAATCCATCAACGCTAACGTAGAAAGTCAGATCGAAAGCTTCGATCAACTGGTTTACTACCCCACGAGTATTTTCTAGCAGATTCGCATTGGTGAAGATGTTCTCTATTCTCATTCCATATTTTAAGCATTTTTCTATAAGAAACTCAATAGTTACAGGATACAAGAATGGCTCTCCTCCAGTCAAAGACAGGTTTAAAACGTTCATCTGATAGGCTTCTTCTAATATAGCCCCCAACTCCTCTATCGAAAAGTGCTTATTGACATGTCACCCACATAACAATGTTTGCAATGTAAATTGCATTTTGATGTGATATGAATCGTAAGTCTCTTGATCAACTCACCTGTACAAACAGGGGAAACAAAACCTGTTCTTTTACCCTCGGAATACTTTAGAATGTTAAGCTGGAACAAACGTTCAGCCTTTTCTTTTATCGCATCTTTACAGTCGTATTCAGAAACCAACTCTTCTAAAGTTTAAGTTCCGTCGCACATAGCAAGAAATCGATAGAGTAACTCAGAAACAGTATATGTTACTCCAGAATAGTTATTGAAGAGCATTTTACGCTCATTACAGTTCTTAAGATACCATCTGTCTGATAGAGCAACTTTCATCTCGTTCTGCATAAATCCTTCTTTTATAATGGTATAAACAATTAAGTGACGTCCCAAATGTTGGTGTAAATTCCAACTCATAATTTGACGCCTATTTGAGAACATTTTAGGTTCTCGCTTCTTGCAATTTATCTAAGGCCATATGACCTGTTACAATATTTTTCATCTCTGCCTTTTCTGTCAAGCTTTTTTTTTGCAGCTACCGTTTTGCGACGGATTACAGCCATGTGGAGCCCGCGGAACAGGGCTGCAATCCATTGCGAGCAAGTGCGCTACCTGCCTCTGACTTGCTAGCTTATCTTTGATTGTTTCTATTGGATTACTAAGGTATATCCTGCCAGTTGTTCAGTCATCCGAATACCCTTGCAGTATGGCTCCCATTAGCCGTGTGAAACTCTTCTTACTCCGGAAAAATGAGAATGCATTTTTCCCTGCGACGCAATTCCTCATTGAGACGTTCTATGGGATTGGTGCTCTTTATCTTGCTCCAGTGCGAGGGCGGGAAATCCAGATATATCACAATATCATGATAAGTGCTATCAAGCCAGTCCAGAAGCTCTTCTCTGCCCTTGGCTGAAACCTCTCTGGTAAGATCACCCCAAGCCGCATCAAACATGTTTTTGGTACCAGAGTTAACCAAGTTCTTAAGAAGGGGTAAGAACCAGAGTAAATCAGTCTTCGAAACCTTGCTGCTAGCATTACGCATCCAATGGACTATGCAGCGTTGCCGCAATTGACCAGGGAAACATTCGTGAAGTGCTTTTATCAAGCCATCGTGCTCGTCACTAATCCAGAGTTCGCAACGCTCAAGTCCACGCGTTTTCAGGCTTTGCAGGAAACTTTTCCAATTGTGATAGCTCTCACTGTTCCCAAGTTCCATGCCCAGTACATCTCTGTACCCATCTTCCTTGAGCGCAATAGCTATCAATACCGCTGTGGAAACAACCCCACGCTCTGTTCTGACCTTGGTATATATGGCATCAATCCACACGTAGGCATAACGCTGGTCAAGCTCTCGGTTTCTCCATGTCTGTACTTCTTCATCTATCTGTGAGGCGCACCGGCTAACGGGACTGCGATTAATGTTGACTAAACCCATATCTGCAAACAACTTATTCATTTTGCGGGTGGAAACACCATTGAAATAAGCCCCTGTGATTATGCTGATCATAGCTCTGTCTATCCTCTGATAATGCTCTAAAACTGAAGGATAAAAGCTTCCTTTGCGGAGCTTGGGTATCTTTACTGATACTGGGCCTATAGCCGTTGATAGAGGCTCTTTACGTTGCCTATAACCATTACGATAGTTATCTCTATTCTCGCTGCGTTCATAAGGTTCGGCTCCAAGCTGATCACTAAGCTCTGCTTCTATGAACCTTTGTATGCCATATTCAAGCACTTTTATGAAATCCCCCGGAATCGCTTCATGAATTACCTTGACTAATTCATCCCCTTCTTTTTTCTTTCTCTTAGGTTGAGTCATGTTCTTCTCCTTGTCTTTTGTTAAATACCATTTAAAACAATGAGTTGATTTGGCTCAAACTTTTTCTTCATTTGGCTTACCTAATTTACACCAACCTTTGAGACGTTACCAACTTCGGTGATACTCCCTTGCTATTTTCAGTGAGACTTTATAGTGATACAGCTCATCATATACTTGAGATCTCGTTTTAGGGTGTGCGTACTTCGGCCTGATGCGATGCGAGAAAAACCCAATCCCGCACGTTTTGATTGACACAATATCCCCCTTGGTTTTTTGTGACAGATAGGGAAGTATAGGGTGCCCTGTGATTTCCCCGACAAGCTTTTGGGCACCACGAAGGAAGTAAAATGCTCGAGAAGATTTTAAGAAAATTATTCGGAGATAAATCAAGCCTGGACCTCAAGCGTTATCAACCGCTTGTGGGCGAAATTAATAATATTTATGAAGATCTGGCTCAATATGAAGATCAACAATTACGTGATCGCGTCAATGAAATTAAAACAGAAATAGCAGTTACCTTAAAACCAAAACGGGATGAATTGGAAGAACTGCAACATAATTTTCGCAGTAGCTCTGAAGACAGTGAACGCAGCCGCATCGACAATCAGATCGATAGCGTAAGGAAAGAGCTCAAGGCCATGAACAAGGATACCCTGGATGAATATCTACCGGAAGTCTTTGCCATCGTGAAGGATACCTGCCGCAGGATGCTGGGTCAGGAATTCATGGTAAAGGGGCATCCCACCCCCTGGCACATGGTGCCTTTTGACGTCCAACTTATTGGTGGCATGGTCTTGCACGACGGTAAAATTGCTGAAATGGCCACCGGTGAAGGTAAGACTTTGGTTGCCACTTTGCCGCTCTTTCTCAATGCTCTGCTGCAGCGTGGTGCGCACTTGGTAACCGTAAATGACTACCTGGCCAGCCGTGATGCTGATTGGATGAGCCCCATCTTTAATTTCCACGATATGAGGGTAGGTTGCATCACTACAGGCATGGATTTTGAAAGCCGGAAAGATGCCTATGAAGCGGATGTGACCTATGGTATGAACAGCGAATTTGGCTTTGACTATCTGCGTGATAATATGGCGGTGAGCCCCAAGCAATTGGTACAGAGGGACTTTTACTTTGCCATAGTGGACGAAGTGGACTCCATCCTGATCGATGAAGCCAGAACTCCACTCATCATCAGCGGGCCTATCGCTCAGGACAAGAATTTCTATCACGAACTCAGGCCGGCTATCGCTGCGGTGGTGCAGGCGCAAAACGCTTTGATTGCCCGTTTTATTTCTGAGATCAAAGACGATTTGAAAGAAGACAACCCCAATTCTTCCCAAAACAGACTGGCCAAAAACCTGCTTTTAGTGAAACGCGGAGCTCCCAAAAACAAGGCTTTTACCAAACTGATGCAGGAAGCGCGGCTCAAACGCCTGGTTCAGGATACTGAAGGCATATACCTCAGAGACAAGATCATGCACGAGCTGGATGATGAGCTTTTTTATGTAACCGAAGAGCGGCACAACAGCGTGGACCTCTGCGATAAAGGCCGTGACATGCTCTCTCGCAAAGAGTCTGATCTTTTTATAGTTCAAACTATGGATGATATCCTGGCCGAAGTGGATGAGAACGAAAGCCTCAGCGAAGAAGCGAAGGCGCGTGAAAAAGAGCTGGCCATGGGCCGCTTTATGGATAAGAGCGAGAAGCTGCACAATATCAATCAATTGCTCAAGGCTTTCACCCTCTTTGAAAACGATCAGGAATATGTGGTGATCGACAATCATGTGATCATCGTGGACGAATTTACCGGACGTCAGATGCCAGGCAGACGCTTCTCAGATGGGCTGCATCAGGCCCTGGAAGCCAAGGAAAATGTGGCTATCGAGGCTGGAACTCAGACCTTTGCCACCATCACTCTGCAAAACTACTTCCGCATGTTTGAAAAGCTGGCTGGTATGACTGGAACCGCGGTGACCGAAGAAAGCGAATTTATGGAGATTTACAAGCTCCCTGTGATCGCTATTCCCACCAATGTGCCTATCACCCGCATCGATCATGATGATGAGATTTACCTTAGTAAAAACGAGAAATATCAGGCCATCATCGATGAGATAATCTATTGGAACAAACTGAAGAAGCCGGTCTTGGTAGGCACAGTGAGCGTGGAAGTATCTGAGATTATCTCTCGCCTTTTGCGCCGGCATGGTGTGGCGCACAACGTTTTAAACGCCCGTCAGCATGAAAGGGAAGCCGATATCATCACCAATGCGGGCTCTCCCGGAGCGGTGACCATCGCCACAAACATGGCGGGACGCGGCACCGATATCAAGCTGGGACAAGGCGTGGTAATGAATTCCACCGAGCATTACCGGGGCCTTACCAAAGCCCGCACCGAGGAACATTATTATGGCTTGCCCTTGGACGGCTTGCATGTGATCGGTAGTGAACGGCATGAGAGCCGACGGATAGACCGTCAGCTCAGAGGCCGGGCCGGACGTCAGGGAGATCCTGGCACCTCCCGCTTTTTCCTGTCTTTGGAAGACGACCTGATGCGGCTGTTTGGCTCGGACCGCATGGCTCCTTTGATGCAAAAGATCGGGCTAAAGCCTGGTGAAGCCATCCGCCATCCCATGATGACCAAAGCGGTGGAAAAAGCGCAAAGCAGAGTGGAAGAGCATAACTTTGAGATTCGTAGAAACCTGATCAAATACGATGAGGTGATGAATCAGCAGCGCGAGGTGATCTACAGCTACCGGCGTAGTGTGCTCAAGGGTTATGATCTTAGAGCCGAAATTCAGGAAATGGTCACTGAAACCATTGAACGTGTGGTGGATACTGCCACCGCTGGTTCAAAATATCCCGAGGAATGGGATTTGCAACAGATTTGCACCTATTTCAAAACTTTGAATATCAAGATTAGCGTTGAGGATCTGGAAAGCGATCATCTGAATAGAGACCTCCTGGACAATACCTTGCTGGAAATCGCTCATGCTGCTTACCTTCACCGTGAAGAGCGCTTGGGCGAAGAAATGCTGCGCGATATCGAACGCCGCTCTCTGCTGGAAGTGGTGGATGATGAATGGCGCGACCATCTGCATGAAATGGATCTGCTCAAGGAGGGTGTTTATCTGCGTTCCTACGCCAATAAAGACCCCTTGATCGAATATAAAAAAGAAAGCTATGGCCTTTTTGAAGGTCTGATCTCAAGGATTCAGGAGAATGTGACCAAACGGGTCTTTACCACCTACATCCTGAGCAGAGCACAGATGCAAGATATGCAGGATATGCTCAAAGGCGCCAATATGACGCATGAAGAGCTGGATACCTTCGTATCCGCACAGTCACCAGAATACCAGAGCTCAGCCTCTGCACCCCCGCAATTTAGCGGAAACGAAATAAAACCCCGCCCCATCCAGGTGGCAGAAAAGATCGGCAGAAACGATCCCTGTCCCTGTGGTAGCGGGAAAAAATACAAGAAATGCTGCGGCAGAAATGAAAACGAGGATGTTTAAGATATGGCAAAAGGCCTGATTATCGTAGAATCACCAGCGAAAGCTAATACCATCAGTAAATTCCTGAAGAACAAGTTTAGTGTGAAAGCTTCTATGGGGCATATTCGCGATCTACCCGCCCACGATCTGGGGGTGGATGTAGATAAAGACTTTGCTCCGACCTATGTTACCGACAAAAAGAAAGCCAAGATTATCAGCGAGCTCAAAGAAGCCGCAAAAAACTCCGATGCCATCTACCTGGCCAGCGACCATGATCGCGAAGGAGAAGCCATTGCCTGGCATCTAAGCAAGGTTTTGGAAAAAGAGATCAAAGATAAGCCGCTGTACCGCATTGTGTTTAATGAAATCACTTCAAAGGCAATCAATTCCGCCATCACAGAGCCCGGTCAGATCGATATGTCCAAGGTGGACGCCCAGCAGGCGCGTAGAATCTTGGACCGGGTGGTGGGCTACAGCATCTCGCCGCTTTTGTGGAAGGTGATTGCCAAAGATCTGTCCGCAGGACGCGTGCAATCTGTGGCACTCAGGCTGATCTGTGAACGTGAAGCAGAGATCCTGGCCTTTATACCCAAAGAGTTTTGGAGGATTGAGGCGGATTTTTGGCGTGATGATCTGCCCAAATTCAAAGCCAGCTTTGAGAAGTATCAAGGCAAAAAGCTTGAGATCAAGAATGACGAAGAGGCCACAAAGCTGACTACAGAGCTCAAAAATCAAACTGCTACCCTCTCTGAAATCAAACGCAACACCCGCAGTGTGGAGCCACCAGCTCCCTTTATTACCAGCACTTTGCAGCAGGAAGCTTCCAAGATCATGTCTTTTCAGGCTCAACGCACCATGAGAATAGCCCAGCAGCTTTATGAGGGGATCGATATCGGAGGAGAAAGCGCAGGGTTAATCACCTATATGCGTACCGATAGCATCAGAACCTCTCCAGAAGCCAATGAAACCGCGAAGAAGCTGATCTCAGAACGCTTTGGTGCAGACTATGTAAACCCAAGCACGAGAATGTATAAGAATAAGCAAAGCGCACAGGATGCGCATGAAGCCATTCGGCCTACAGATCCTTTCCGCACTCCTGAGAGCCTCAGCCCCTATCTTTCCCGCGAACAGCTCAGGCTTTATACTCTGATCTGGCAACGCTTTATCGCCACTCAGATGAAAGCTGTGAAGGTTTTGGCGACCACTGCCAAGATCGCCGTGGGTGAAGCTGAATTTTCCGCCAGCGGCAATCAGATCAGTTTTGATGGCTTTCTCAAATGCTACAATTATGTGAATATCCCTCTGGGCGAGAAGATTCATAAAGATTATGGTAAAAGCGATGAGCTCATGCACGACGCTTTGCGCAAGTCTCAGCATTTTACTTCTCCACCTTCCCGCTTCACGGAAGCATCACTGATCAAAGAACTGGAAGCAAAAGGGATAGGACGTCCTTCTACCTATGCAGCCATCCTGGGCACGATCCGCACTCGCAAGTATGTGGTTCTGGAAAAGAAGAGCTTTTCCCCCACACCTTTGGGCAACGACGTAAACGGCTTTTTGGTGGATAAATTTGACAGCCTGTTCAATGTGAAATTCACCGCCGAAATGGAAGATAAACTGGATGAAGTAGAATATGGTAAAGTAACCTGGCACAAGCTGGTAAAGGACTATTACGATGACATGAAAGCCTTGATCGCCAAGGTGGACGTCAAAAAGGAAAAAGAGGCCATGATCCAGGAAACAGGGATCCCTTGCGATCTCTGTGGCAAAGGTGAAATGGTGGTCAAACGCGGACGCTCCGGTGAATTCCTTTCCTGTAATCTCTATCCCGAATGCAAAAACAGCAAAAGCTTCAAGCGGGATGCCGAAGGCAAGATTCAGATTCTGGTTCCAGAGGTTCTGCAGGAGAAGTGTCCCAAGTGTGGCAATCCTTTGGTGGAGCGCACGGGGAAATACGGTGCCTTCATTGCCTGCTCCACATATCCAGCCTGCAAGTTCTCGCGTCCCAAGACCTTGGGCATAGCTTGTCCAGAGTGCGGCTCTGGGGAAGTAACAGCCCGCCGCAGCAAAAAAGGCAGTCCTTTCTATGCCTGCAACCGCTATCCTGAGTGCAAATGGATCTCAAATTACAAACCGGTGCCTCAGGTCTGTCCAAATTGCTCAAATCCATATATGGAAGAGCGTTACACCAAAGATAAAGGCAACTTTTTGCAATGCCCGAAGTGCAAGCACGTCATAGAGTAGATCATGCACATTGCTGATGGGATCAAAAGCGCATTTACCAGCATAGCCTCGCACAAAATGCGCAGTGCCCTTACCACCACCGGCATCATTATCGGTGTGATGGCGGTGGTTACGATGTTTTCCAGTATCTATGCCCTGAAGAGTTTGATCACAGAGAATATGGAAGGCATGGGCTGGAATCAGTCCGTGATCATAGTCCCCGGAGATCAATACTTCAACATGGGTGGGGGGAATGCCCGCTCTGCCGTCAAAACCCAGAGACGCGCAGAGCAACTGGTGAAACCCCTTGACTATGACGATTATCTGGCCTTGAAAGAAAGCCTGGATTACAAAAGCATCTACAGCATGATCGAACGCAGCAGCCTGCTGAGAGTGGGCAACGAAGATAAATACATCACCGTGAGAGCTACCGAAAATGGCTTTTTCAGCAATAAGAACTACAAGATTTCCCAAGGCCGCTATTTTAGCCCCCTGGAGATGCAGGAAGGCCTGCCGGTTGCTGTTTTGGGCAGTAAATACGTTCAAAGCTATCTGAAAGACCAGCAGGTTTTGGGCGAAAGCCTTATTCTGGGAGCCCATCGCTATCGGATAGTGGGAATCCTGGGCGGTGATGAGCTGAATAGCGGCAAAGGCATGAACTTTAATACCTGGGAGCGGGATCGTGACCTGCAAGCTGTATATGTCCCTCTGAAATATGGTGCTTACCGTTTTGGCTCCAGTAAGGCTGTAGATCAAATCTTCCTGCAGGCCGAAGATGAAAAGTCCTACCAGCGTTTGCGCACTCAAGCCCGCCAGCTTCTGCTTAGCCGGCACAATATGTATCCCAATTTTAGCTTTATGGATATCGGCGCGATGATGCTGAATATCTCCGAAGAGATCGACAAGAATATGAAGAAGTGGAATATCACCCTTTCTACCATCGCTTCCATCGCTCTGATAGTGGGGGGGATAGGCCTGTTTTCCACTCTGCTGATCTCCATTCAGGAACGCATGACGGAGATCGGCATTCGCAAAAGCATCGGTGCCACAGATCGGGATATCTTCTTTTACTTCATCGCAGAAGCCCTGAG
>Ga0172377_10004878_pt1 | contig 13765 bp, 13 predicted proteins | sample Pumphouse3metaG_FD_119749 | JGI IMG/M metagenome (GOLD analysis project Ga0172377, IMG submission 119749) | Leachate microbial communities from a municipal landfill in Southern Ontario, Canada - Pumphouse #3 metaG | ecosystem: Engineered > Solid waste > Landfill > Unclassified | place: Canada... | reverse complement strand
TTTTATACTGTTTGCTTTTCTTGTTCCCAACTAAACTTAGATCTTCCAAAGTGACCAAAACAAGCAGTGTCTTTGTAAATAGGTTTTAATAGATCAAGCTCTTTTATGATATTTGAAGGTCTGAAGTTAAAGTTTTTATCAACAAATTCTCTTATCTTTGAAATTGGGACTGTATTTGTATTAAAAGTTTCAATGTAAAGGCTAAAAGGTTCTGCCTGTCCAATTGCATATGAAACTTGTATTTCAACTTTTTTTGCTAGTTTATGGCTTACAATATTTTTGGCAACATAACGAGCATAGTAAGCAGCACTTCTGTCTACCTTGGTGGCATTTTTACTACTAAAACATCCACCTCCAACTCTTCCAACTCCACCATAGGTATCTACGACTATTTTTCTTCCAACACAACCACTATCTCCGAAACTTCCCCAAACGGTAAATCTTCCTGATGGATTAATTATAAACTCTGTTTGTTCTTTGATGAATTTTTTATACTCTTCTAATGTTGGATTGATTACATTTTCAATCATCAATTCTCTTATTTTATCGTTTGAAATTTCTTTGCTATGAGAGACACTTAAAAGTACTTTTACAATTGATTCAGGTGTCCCATCTTTCTTATAGGAAACTGAAACTTGACTTTTAGCATCTGCAAAAAAGTCTTTAGTAGTTCTTCGGTATTTATCATAAACATACATAAGTTTGTGAGCTACAAGAATCGGAAGAGGCATCATTTCAGGAGTTTCGTCAGTAGCATATCCATAAATTATTCCCTGGTCGTTTGCCATTAACTCTGATTTTACAACTGCTTGGTTAATATCTGGGCTTTGCTTTGATAATTCACAAATGATAATAAAATCATTTGTATAACCTATTTCTTTAAGAGTTTGTCTAGCAATTTTTTCATAATCAATTTGGGCCAAAGTAGTGGCTTCGCCATAGATGAAAAGTTTGTCATTTTTGATTGCACACTCTACTGCCATTTGACTGTTAGGATCTTGAGCTAAAGCTGCATCAAGAAAAGCATCGGCAATTGTGTCGCAAGTTTTGTCTGGATGGCCGATGTTAACAGATTCACTTGTAATAATCTTATTCATATTTAAAACCTTTATAAAAAAATTTCCATAAAAAAAATCCCATCTAACGACGGGATGAAATTTTTTCGAATATACCCATCGAAATCAAGCGTTAGCACCTTCCCAAAAGGGGGTTGCTGTGTGGTCTTCAAGCTTGTCTCTCGCACACTCTTTATGGTTAAATTGAATATAGTATTTTTTTTTGGTTAAGGCAACAGCTTTTTTGTTTTTTTCTTGCAAAAAAAAGAGAATACTGCAATAATCAACTCATGAATAACATTATTGAAATTAAGGATTTGACAAAATATTATGGGAAAACCAAAGGGATTGAAAATCTTTCCCTTGATATTAAAGAAGGTGAAATCTTTGGTTATATTGGACCTAATGGTGCGGGAAAATCGACTACAATAAGACTTATGCTTAGTCTAATATTTCCTGATTCGGGGTCTGTTAAAATTTTCGGTTTAGATGCATTTAAAAATAGTGATATTATTTCTCAGGAAATAGGGTATCTTCCAAGTGAAGTCTTTTATTACGAAAATATGAAGGTTAAAGATTTCTTTAAATATAATGCCTCTTTTTATCAAAGAGACTGTAAAAAAAGAACTAAAGAACTTTGTGAAATATTGGAACTTGATGAAAATAGAAAAATTCGTAGTTTAAGTTATGGAAATAGGAAAAAAGTGGGAATAATCCAAGGGCTTATGCACCAACCTAGAATCTTAATTTTAGATGAACCAACAGGTGGTTTAGATCCTTTAATGCAAAAAAGATTTTTTGATTTGATAAAAGAAGAAAATCAAAGAGGAACAACTGTATTATTCTCTTCACATATTTTAAGTGAAGTAAGAAGAATTTGTGACCGAGTTGGGCTTATAAAGGATGGTCAGTTAATTCAGGTTTCTACCATTCAAGAAATATTTTCCCAAAGTTATAAAAAAATTGAAATTGAAACTAAGGATTCAAAATATATTTCTTTAAAAGAGCTTGAGGGAGTATCAAAATTTTCCCTAGAGGGTAGTAAGGTTCATTTTCTTTACCAAGGACAGCTTGATGTTCTTTTATCAAAGTTAAATGAAATAAAAATCACTGACTTGTTAATAAGTGAACCTGAGCTTGAAGAAATATTCCTTCAGTACTATGAGAAGTAGAATTATATGAAGAATGTTTATAAATATGAATTTAAAACGAATTTCAAGACTGTTTTAATATGGCTTATAAGTTTAATGATCGTCAGTTGGGTATTAATAGTTTTCTATCAAAGTGCAATATTAGACATTCAAGAATTTAATAAATTCCTTTCTGGTTATTCAGAGGATCTTTTAAAAGCTTTACAGTTTGATTTTAGTAATCTTTTTAGTTTTGAGAACTATTTTTCTGGAATTATCCTCTATATTAATCTGTGTTTAGCAATTGAAGCTTCAATTCTTAGTTTTAGTATTTTTACAAAGGAACTTAAATTGAAATTGAGTGATTATCTTTACAGTAAACCTTTGACGAGATCTAGTATCCTTTTTCAAAAATTCATGGCGGGGTTATCTCTTTTGGTTTTAGAATTTCTTTTTCTTTTAGCCTTTAATTTAGTGGTTGCTAATACTCTAATTCCCGAAGTTGAATTAGTAAAACTTTCAATAGTGGATTTATCCATGTTTTTTGTCCTTATTGTTTTTTATTCTTTTAGCTTCTTTTTATCCTGTATAATGAAAAACTGGAAAAATCCAAATATCAGAGGGATTGAAATTACAATGATTTTCTTTATGTTTAAAATTATTAATAATATCGGTTCTTCGGGAGATTTTGTTGATTACTTAAAATATATTTCGTTTTTCGATTATTCAGATCCAAGGGTTTTAGCTTTAAATAATTTCTATTCAATAGAAAATCTCTGCCTTATTTTAGCAATTGTTGTTCTTAGTCTTTTATTTGGTTTTTCAATTTTCAAAAGAAAAAACCTTCAAAGTAGTTAGAGGAAAAAATGAAAATATTAAGAAAAGAACTAAAAAATGGATTTAAAGAATTTTTCTGGTGGTTTATAGGCTATTCGCTGTTGGTCTTTCTTATGTGTTTTAAAACTTCTGCAATTGTTGGAATAGATGGGAATCAACAGATGGTTGCATTGCTTTCCTCTTTTCCAAAGGCTTTTAAAAACCTCTTTGGACTTGGAGTAGTAGATTTTTCTAAAGTTGAAGGGGTTTATACAATTTTATTCATGTATATGGCCCTTGTAGCTTCTTTTTATTCAGCTATAAGTGGTTTTAATGTGGTTTCAAAAGAAGAAAGTATGAATACAATTGAATTTCTTTATGTGAAGCCCATAAGCCGAAATCGAATTCTACTAGCAAAAATTACTTCTGGTTTCTTTTATATTATTCTTTTTTCATTACTTTCTTATTTTGTTGTAATATATTCAACAAATTATATATTTGATTATTGGATGAATGATTTTGCAATTTTACTTTCGATTAGTTTGTTTTTTACCATGGCCCTTTTTTATAGCTTTTGTCTTTTTCTTTCAGTATTAATTAAAAATATGAAAGTTGCTTTAAATCTTGGTTTTGCTTCGGTTATAGTTGCTTTTTTGCTATTAATAATGGCCTTAACTACAGAAGATACTAATCTTTACAAATGGATTCCAAGATTTTTAAGTCCTTTTTGGTTGTTTGATGCCAGAGGATTATTACTTGAAGGACTTTCAATTATTAGAATATCTCAAGCTTTAAGTTTTATTATTTTTTCAAATGCTATTTCTTTTATTTTACACCGGAACAGAGATTTTTTGGGTTAGAAAAGTGTCTAAGTTACTTGAAAAAATATCATTTTGCTATATATTTAAAGAAAGATTATAAATTATAGGAGTTGATTATGGAATTAAAAGGTTCAAAAACAGAAGCAAATTTACAAACAGCATTTGCTGGTGAATCAATGGCTAGAAACAAATACACTTATTATGCTTCAAAAGCTAAGAAAGAAGGCTATGTACAGATTTCCAATTATTTCTTAGAAACTGCTGGAAATGAGAAAGAACATGCTGAATTATGGTTTAAGGCATTACATGATGGAGAGGTTCCTACAACTACTGAAAATCTTACAGATGCAGCAGATGGTGAGCACTATGAATGGACAACAATGTATAAAGACTTTGCTCAAGTAGCCCGTGAAGAAGGATTTAAGAAAATTGCAGCTTTGATGGAAGGTGTTGCTAAAATTGAAGCAGAACATGAGAAACGCTATTTGAAACTTTTAGGAAATATCAAAGAAGGAATAGTATTTTCACGTGAAGGAGATATGATTTGGCAGTGTTCAAATTGTGGTCATATTCATGTAGGAAAAACTGCTCCTAAGATTTGTCCTGTATGTGCACATGATCAATCTTATTTCCAACTTAAGTGTATTGATTATTAATAGTTGATGGCAATGTTAATATAGAGTCTGCTTTAAAGCAGGCTTTTTTTTAGTTAGTTTAAAAAATATCTGTACAATGGTCAAAGTAAATTGTAGACTAGTTATGTGTTTTTAAGAAAGATATTAAAAGGGAAAAAAGGGATTGCAACCTTTTGTGTGATTGCTGTAGCTGTTGTTATTTTAGCGGTTAATCTTTTTTCAACGGTGAATACGCATTTTATAAGACAATTTAATGTTGATCAAGTTGTTGAATTAAAAGACCATTGGTACTACAACAATCGAAATATGGTTTCTTTTCCTTTTAACAGTATAAGTGAAGGTGAACCCTTCTCCATTTCTCAGAAATTGGATCTTCCCAGGACCTTAGATTCTCCAACTCTATTTTTTAATACATATTACTGTGATTGTGATGTAAAAATTGATGGAAAAGTTGTTTATTCCTACAGGACAAGTACGCTTCATAATTCAAAAACAGATGGTTGTATTATGCTTTTAGTAGATTTTAAAGATATAAAGATAAAAGACCAAATGTTGACTATTGAATTTTTTCCTCAATTGGAAAAGATTAAAAGCTATAAGAATTCTGTTACACCTTTACTTGGAAATAAAGCTGATATAATGGCAAAACTATATAGACGGACTTTTATTGAAAGGCTTTTGAATAATTTTATTTATTTTTTAGCCATATTCTTTTTTGTACTGTTTTGGGTGGAGAAATCTTTTATAAAATCTGATAAACAAACTTGTTTAAATATTGGTATCTTGCTAATTTTTTCTGGAATTTATATTTCTTCACAGTCACTTTGGGATGTTACAATAACTTCTTACCCTTATTGGAATTATTCTTTTGAACTTTTGATAACAAACCTTCTTGTATTTCCCTTCCTTTATATTTTGCATGAAGATGTTAAAAATAAAGTTGTGAAAACAATTTATCAAGTTGTTAGATGGGTTGTTTTAGCATGTTTTTTTGTTCAGGTATTTTTGCAAAACTTTACTTCGATTGATTATAGAGAAATGCTTGTTTTTACAATTCCAGTTTTGATTTTGACTTGGATTGCAAGCTTAATTATTGTAACTGAGATTGTTCTACAAAAAGATAGAGATGCCTTTTTAAAAATTCTCCCTGTTTGTATATTGGTACCGGTATGCTTAATTCTTTATTTTGTCTTATCCAGTTATCAAGCTACGGTGGCTTTTGAGGTTGGGCTTTTAATTTTTGTTATAATAAGGTTTAGATATCTAATTAAATTCTATTATGCAAGGTTAACTGAGATACAACATGAAGGGTTTGTTAAACGTTATGAAGATATTGATATATTAACTGGATTAGAAAATAAAGTTGCTTTTGAAAAGAGGTTGAAGAGTCTTTGGGCCGATAAGGGAAAATATTCTTCTATCTGGTGTTTAAATATTAATATTTTTGATTATCGAAAAGCAGTTTTAAAAAATGGGAAAAAGGGTGTTTCTGAAATATTAAAAGCTATTACTATAATAATAAAATCTTCTGTTTTAGACAGTGCAGGATTTTTTAAGATAGGTTCTGATAATTTTTTGATACTATTAACTGATTACCGAATTGATGAAATTATTGAAGTTGTAGATACAATTAATGGTCTTCAAGTAAGTCTGCCAGTTGAACTGGTAATTGGTTATTCCTGCTATAATCCTGAAAGCGATGAAGATTTGACTAATATGCTAAATTTTGCTGAAGAAATGACAGAGGAACAACAGGTTAAATAATGAAAATTAAAGAAGAGAAACCAAAGGGAAAACTTTGGACTAGAAACTTCACTATTATTACAATAGGGAGTTTTATTAGTGCAATAGGTGGGGCTGCCATGGGGTTAGCCTTTTCTTTGGTTGTTTTTGATAAAACAAGTTCAACTTGGCTAGCTGCTATTGTAAATGTTTCATGGATAGTTCCAGGAATTGTACTTCCAATTATTATGGGACCTTATATTGATAAAGCAAATAAACGAAAATTAATATATAAACTTGATTATATTAATTCTCTTGTTTATCTTCTTTTTTATCTTTTTCTAAAACAATTTGGATTTGTATACGCCGGTTTTATAATATTTAGTTTAATAGATGGTTGTATTGGAAGTGTTTATAATTTGACTTATATTTCTTTTTATCCAGATTTAATAAATGAAGGTTCAACTCAAAAAGGATTTGCAGTATCCAGCCTTGTTTATCCTCTTGCTATTTCAATTGTTACTCCTATTGCTTCTGTAGTATATACAAAATATGGAATTGAACTTTTGATTATTTCTGAATCAACTTTGCTATCGATTTGTGCAACTTTTGAAACAAGGATTAAAGTTGATTTTATAAAAAAACTTGATGATGGTTTAAAGTTTAGGCAAAGATTAAAAATTTATTTTGAGGACTTTATGGATGCCTATAGATATTTGAAAAAAGAAAAGGGGCTTCGTAATCTTTTTCTATACAATGCGTTTAGTGTGGGAGATTATGAAGGTAAGAGTTTAATGATAATTGCATATTTTCAGTCATCATCAGTTCTTACGGCTGTTATGTATTCTCTTTTGATATCAGCTGAAACAATTGGGAGAGTTTTTGGTGGCTTTTTTCATTATTTTGTGAAAATTCCTGAAAAAGCTCGACTAAAACTAACTATGGCTGTCTATACATTTTACAATCTATTTGATGGGATTTTATTATTTGTGGCTTTTCCAATAATGATTATTCTTCGCTTTATTTGTGGCATGTTTGGAATAAATACAGCAACTCTTAGACAAGCAGCTGTTATGCATTACATAAAGGATGATTATAGAGCAAAGGTTTCGGGTTTTTTTGAGGTTCTTATAGCTTTTTTTGGGCTTGTCGCTCAATTAAGCATTGGAGCCTTGGGAGAATTCTTGGACTATAGGGTTGTGATTGTTATTCTTTCAAGTATAATGATGTTTATGATTTATTTTCTTATTTACAAAAATAGAAAAGAAATTCAACCTATATATGAAGGATATGAATAAATGGAAGTTATTGAAAGATTTTTACTTGGTAAAAGACCAGATCAAACTTTATGTGAAGATATGATAGTTGAAACCCCAGATTTTATTGGGGTTCTGGACGGAGTAACTAGCAAGAATGATATGCTTTGGCCTGATGGAGAAAAACAGGTAAGTGGAGGAGTTAAGGCTACTCTTCTTTTAAAGGACGTAATTGAAAATCTTGATAATAATGCTAGTGTTGAAGATTTTTTAAAAAAGGTTAACGCAAAGTTTACTTCTTGTTATAAGGAAGCTGGATTATATGAACACCTAAAAAAAAGAGTTAATCATAAAGAAAGGTGTCAAGCCTGTTTGGCCCTTTACTCTTCAAGCAGAAAAGAAGTATGGGTTTTTGGAGATTGCCAAGTTAAAATTGACGGCAAACAATTTGTAAAAGAGAGTGGACTAGAAAATGCAGAGATGGTTTATTCTAAAGCTAGGGCTTTGTATCTTGAGTGTGAACTTGAAGAGGGTAAAACTATTGATCAGTTATTAAAAAAGGATACTGGAAGAGAGTTTATAATGCCTTTGATAAAGAAATATAGTCAATTTTCAAATGATGGTAAATCTCCTCTTGGTTATTGTGTAATTGATGGTTTTGATATTCCGTTAAATCTTATTGATATTATTGATTCAAAAGAAGCAAAAGAAATAATTATGACCAGTGATGGTTATCCTGAAGTTTCTAACTCCTTAAAAGAAGCTGAAGAAGTTCTTAAAACTCAACTTAAAATAGACCCATTATGTTTTAGAGAAAATCCTAGACCCAAAGCTCTAAATAAGGGGTATAATTCTTTTGATGACCGATGTTATATAAGGTTTAATGTTTAATGAAGAGTCTTGACTTTTTTTACTTTTATAGTACAATCTTAGTGTTGGAGGAATTAATATATGGATAAGTTAGCAATTATGGGTGGAAAACAAGCAGTCACCCTTTCATATAATGAATTAGCAACTAGGCCCCTTTGTGATGATAAATGCATTAACGCTGCTGTTGATTTAATGAAGAAAGGAGAGATTTCAGAATCTCCTTCAGTGAAGGTTTTTTCAAAACGCTTTGCTTCTTACATAGGAGCGGATTATGCTCTATGTACTAACAATGGAACAGCTGCGTTAGATAGTGCCTTGTTTGCCGTAGGTGTTGAACCAGGAGATGAAGTACTTGTACCTTCTTATACTTTTTGGGCAACTATGACTCCAATTCTTTCAGAACATGCAGTTCCGGTTTTTTGTGATGTAGATGAAAAAACTTTCTGTATGGATCCAGTTGATATGGAAAAAAGAATAACTGATAAAACTAAAGCTATCATGGTAGTTCATGTTTGGGGAAACCCTTGTGACATGGATGAAATAATGAAAATTGCAAAACGTTATAACCTAGCTGTTATTGAGGATTGTTCTCATGCACATGGCTCCATGTATCATGGTCAGAAAGTTGGGATTATTGGTGATGTTGGATGTTTTAGCTTTCAAGGAACAAAGATTCTTCCAGCTGGAGAAGGTGGAATACTTGTTACAAACAATAGAACTTTCTATGAACGTAGTGTTGCTCTTGCACATTATGAAATGCTTTCAGGTTTACCAGAAGATTCTGATTACCGAAAGTTTGCTTTAACTGGAATGGGCCATAAATATAGAATCCATCCTCTTGCTGTTGCTATTGTTAATCGTCATCTTGATGATTTGGATGAAAGGAATGAGATTAGAGATAAAAACGCTCTTTATCTTGAAGAATTAGTAAAAGATCTTAAAATCTTTAGACCTCAAAAAGTTTATGATAATGCAAAGAAGCAATATAGCTACCAATATTGGTACTTTGATGCTGAAAAAGCAGGAGTATCAACCTATGCAATGCTAAAAGCTCTTAAAGCTGAAGGCGTTTCTTGTGGATATTGTGGTTATGGAAAACTTCATAAATCTTCGATAATCAAACAGGGTGGAGCTTACAGAGACTGTATTTCAAAGCACGAGTTTGGTCCTCTTCCTGTAACGGAGAAATTATCTACTCATACTTTCCTTGCAGCTCCACGCTTTGAGAATGATGTTCCTGAATTAGTAGAACAGTATGCAAAAGCTTATCATAAGATTGCTGAAAACTTGGATGAAATTGCAAAATTTGAAAAAGAAAATGATTTCTCAAGTGAATTAAGTTCCTTATCAGGACGTTCAATTGCAATGCTATAAAAATAATTAAATTTGATTTAAATATTAAATAAAAAGAAGCATCTAATTTCAGATGCTTCTTTTTGTAACCATAAATAAAATTTATTTACCCAATACTTTTGCAGCTGAAGAGTATTCAGTAATTAAATAACAGTCTTTGTGTTCACGCATGATAGTACATGGATAAAGATTGCTTACTTCTTTGTTGATAGCCATGTCTACAGCCTCGCTCTTTCTGGAATCTGGAACTGCACAGATTATTGTTTTACTTTTCATAATTTGTCTAATACCCATCGAAACTGCCTGTTTTGGAACCTCATTGATGGAATCAAACCAACCTTCTCCAACTTGCTGGTTACGACATTTCTTATCCAAATCTACTACAAGATAAGGACTTTCAGTCTCAAAATCAGCAGGAGGGTCATTAAAAGCTAAATGACCATTTTCACCAATTCCAATAAAAGCAACGTCAATGTCAACAGCTTTTATTAGAGAACCAATACGGTCTAGTTCTTTATTAAGGTCCTTAGCATCTCCATTTACATAATTGAAAGCTTTAAGGGTTTTAACTTTGTCTTCAAATCTTTCTTTTAAGTATTTTCTAAAGCTAGCTTTGTGGGTTACTGAAATCCCAACATACTCATCTAGATGAAAACAAGTTACTTTTGACCAATCAACATTTTCTTTTACTAATGCTTCCAATGTATCAAACTGGCTTGCTCCAGTAGCAAGAATTACATTAGCAAATCCTTTTTCTTTAATAGCTTGGTTGATTTTTAAAGCTCCACTTTTAGCTGCTTGTTTTCCAAGGTCTTTGCTATTTTCACAAACAAAAAATCTCATAAATTACTCCTTAATATTAATTTATTTTTTTACGGTATAAAACGTACATAAGTCCTATCATCATAAGAACAGTTTTCTTTCGCTATTCCTTTTGTACTCTTAAATTTCTTATAAAGCAAGGGGTCTTCCTTTAAAAGAGTAGCCAGAACCTTTTCTGATTCTTGTAATGTTGGTTTTAAAAAAGGATAGCCATCACTACTGATAACAACTTGTTTTGTTGTATTTGGAACTTTTACTTTGTGCATATGAAAAGGCACTATGGGAAATCCACTTAAAACAGAAAAACCATATAAACCAGCTTTACTATTGTTTTGAAGATAATGCTGTTTTTTCATAAGAGGATAAAGAGATTCTCTAACAGTATCCTTTTCTAAAAGTTCTGCTTCTGTTTTCAAGCCTCCAAGGATTTCTGCAGTAATAAGGTAAGATCTAAGATTTGAGAAGTATTCATCAGCCACATCTTCAAAACAATAATAGTTTGTATCAATTAAGGCTTTACTATCTCCTAAGAACCAAAGTTCTTTTCTTATTTTAGAATAAAGTATAATACAGGCACTAAATTTTTTTTCAGGATTGTTTTTTATTTGAGCATAAAGATTTTTTTCTTTATAGTATTTTGTAATACAGTCGTTAAGAAAATTAAAGCTTTCTTCCATTGTTGCATTAGAATCTAACTTTTCAAGATTTTCAATTATTAAGTCTTTGGCAATCTGACCACTTGTTTTAAAATAATAAAGTTTGTTTTGACTTGTGGCCCCATCAACAACTGAAATAAAATTCTCATTGATAAAAAGGCCATCTTCACATTGCTCTTGGTTTCTTTTCCCCTTAATAAATGTTTCAATTACTTGCATATCTGTCATTCTAACGATAAATTTTTTGTTTTGCAATGAAAATTTTACGTTTTTCTTCATTTGACTAAAAAATCCTTCTTTTTATCAATAACTTAGGGTTTTAATTTTTTTTTCCTTTCGTTTAGTATTTTTTTGTTGACATTTCATTTTTTTATGGTATTATGTTATTAAATAGTGAGAATTTAGGAGGAATTATGAAAAAATTATTAATAATTTTGCTTGTGGCTATAGTTACTTTAGGATGTGTCTTTGCACAGGGTGCAGAAGAGACAGGTACTAAAGAACCAACAAAGCTAGTAGTATGGAGTGCAGCAGCAGAAGATGAAACTCAGGCATTGATTCACAAATTCAACGAGAGTTATCCAAACATTGATGTCCAGATGATTGCTGCAGGTTCTAATGAATTGAAAACAAAACTCATGGCAGAGCAACCTAAACCAAGTGGAGATGTTATTATGGGTATTGCAAAAGAAACTTACGACGAATTCTATGATTATTTTGTAGGGTATGTAAGTAAAAATATCGGTAATTTAAGTGAAACAGTTCGTGATAAAGCAGCTGAACCTAGATATTATGGTTTTAGCATGCCTTTACAGTGTTTTATTATAAACACAGACAAAATGGCTGAAGCAGATCGTCCACTTTCATGGAAGGATTTAATTGATCCAAAATACAAAGGCGACATCATCATGGCTAACCCTGCTTTAAGTGGAAGTGCTTATGCTCAGGTTTATATGATGTATAAACTTTATGGTGATGAATTCTTGGAAAAACTTGCAAAGAATGCAATTTTTGTTGCAAGTTCAAAAACAGTACCAGAATCTGTAGCACGTGGTGAATACAGTATTGGTGTTACTGGCGAATCAAATGTAGCAAAATATATCGAGCAGGGAACTGCTGTATCATATATTTATCCTTTAGAAGGAACAGGTGCTAGATTTGATGCTTCTGGAATTGTTAAAAACAGTCCAAACCTTGAAGCAGCAAAATTATTCATCGATTTCTTAACAAGTGAAGAGGCTTATGTAATTATTCATGACGTAAGAAATAGAAGAGTTGTTGTAGATACTCTTCCAGGACCACAATATCTACCAAGTTTGAAAGAAATTAATCTTTTTGATTATGATGCAGTTGAAGCTGCTGACATGAGAGAAGATCTCACAGAAAGATTTACAGAGATGATGGTATAACTGTAAAACTGTATTATTATTCCGGCTTGTGATTTAGTGGCAAGTCGGAATTTTTATATAAATAAATTTTGTTGTAAATAGGAGTATAGTTTATGAGCTTAAATTTAACTTATAATAATGTTAATAAGTATTTTAATAAGGGGACTGCAAGTGAAGTTCATGCCCTTAAGGAAGTTTCTTTTACGATTAAACCCGGAGAGCTTTTTTGTCTTTTAGGTCCTTCAGGTTGTGGTAAAACTACACTTTTGAGAAGTACAGCAGGATTAGAGACTATTTCAGATGGTCAGATATTGTATGGAGAAACAGATATGACTTCTATTCCACCTTATAGACGGAATATTGGAATGGTTTTTCAGAGTTTCGCCCTTTATCCTCATATGAATATTTTTGAGAATGTTGCTTATGGCTTAAGAGTTAGAAAAGTCAGTGAAAATATCGTAAAGAAAAAAGTTACTGATGTTATGGAATTGGTTGGTTTAACTGAAGAATTGAAAAGAAATCCAAGTCCAATGGGACTTAGTGGTGGACAGCAACAGAGAGTTGCCATTGCAAGAGCTCTAGTTTATGATCCAGATATTCTTTTATTAGATGAACCTCTAGCCAATCTTGATGCTAAGTTACGTCGTTATATGAGAGCTGAAATAAGAAGAATTCAAAAAGCTACCAATATTACTACTATTTTTGTTACACATGACCAGGAAGAAGCCATGGCTATTGGAGATAGACTTGCTGTTTTACATTTAGGAGCAGTTAAGCAAATTGGAAGTGCTGATGAACTATATTCACATCCTGAAAGTGCTTTTGTATCAAACTTTATTGGAAAGATGAACTTTTTCAAAGTTGATAGAAAAGATTCAAATACCGTAAAATTAAATAAAACAAACGTTGAATTTAAAATTAATCCAGAAAAAGATCACTCGGAGGGTTCGACCACTTTATTATTAGGTGCAAGACCTGAACAGATTACAATAAGTACAAAAAAAACAGACAAATCAATTCAAGGTAAAGTTGGAATTATCCAGCATCTTGGTCAATTTGTTCGTTATGAAGTCAAGGTAGATAACACTTTTAGTGAAAATAATCTTGAGATTGATATGCCTTTCATGGTTAAAGATGCTTTAGAAGGGGATACCGTATTTATTGATTTAAAAGAAGACCTAGTATCTTTGTATGCTGATGGAGAGATTTCTAATGAATAAAAATATTTTTTCCAAAATAGG
>Ga0172377_10004877_pt1 | contig 13766 bp, 8 predicted proteins | sample Pumphouse3metaG_FD_119749 | JGI IMG/M metagenome (GOLD analysis project Ga0172377, IMG submission 119749) | Leachate microbial communities from a municipal landfill in Southern Ontario, Canada - Pumphouse #3 metaG | ecosystem: Engineered > Solid waste > Landfill > Unclassified | place: Canada... | reverse complement strand
TTGTCGTTCATGTTTTCTTCTGATGTTTTATTTAAAAAGGTGGTTGCCAGTATTGTATCTGAATTACTTTGTTTTTGGGCTTTCAGTTTTTCTAGTGCTTTAAATCTTTTGTTTACCAGGGCTCCCCATATCTGATTTTCACTATCTAGTCTAAAATAAATTCTTTCCGCGTTATTATAATGCCCAATTCGCTCATAAATGCTTCCTAGCTCTAATTTTATTGGAATGTTATAAGTCGTTGTTTTTATGTTCTCATTCAGAATATCTATAGCTTTTAAAACATTGTTTGTCATCTCAAGTGCTGCTGTTATTCTGAAAAGAATGCCGATATTTTCAGGATCTGCCTTGTTTATAGCAGATAGCAATTCTAAAGCTTTATTATAATCACCATTCATAAAATAACTTTCGGCAATTAGAAACTGAATATATTCATTTTGTGGATCAGCCGAAAAAATAGGAATAAGAATTTTTAAAACATCAGAATATCTTTTCTGTTTAAATCTTAATCGGGCTTCTGGTAAATACAAATTCTTACCATTTGCATCTTTTTTTCGCCATTCAGCGAGAATTTTTTCTGCTTCATTCAATTTGTTTTCGCGAACAAAAAAATCTACCAATTCATGAGGAGCAATCGGATCTTCCGGGTATTCACTCATTACTTGCAGCAAGATTTTTACAGCTTTTTCATTTTCAAAAAGATCAAGGTGTCTTAGTCCTTTTTTTAAAAGAATTTGTTTTCTTTCATCAGGGGCAATATTTATTCCATGTTTTTTTTGCAATATTTCAGCAAGAATCAGCATTTTTTTTCCTTTTGGGTTTTTTAATTTTTGAAAAACCAAAAGAGCTTCTTTATCTTTGCCTTGTGCCAACAAATATTCGCCTTTGAAAAAATTCAGAAAGTTTGAATCAGGATATCTGGATAGCAATTGATCGAGCTCATTATATGCCGGCTCCCAATTTTGAATGATCCTGTTATAAAGGCTTATGTATAGTTTTGCTAAAGGCATATTTTCAGAAAGCTGTATTTGATTGTCAAAATATGCCTTAGCATCTTTAAGATCGTTTTTTTGTGATTCAATGCTTAGAACCGGATCAGAAAAAATAAGAAATTTATAGTATTTCTTCAGCCCTTCTTCGAATTTTTCCTGCTGAAAGAGATTAAGAGCTTCAAAATATGGATAAAGCAATTTAGAGTTATCTATTGCAAATAAGGCAGAACAAACCAGAAGGCATATAAAAAGAAGTTTTACCGATAAACTCTTTTTCACATGCTTCCTCCAGAAGAAAATTTGTTTAAGTTTAACCTTTTATTTATGCTGTGTCTATAATGAAGAAGGGCATTACAATAGAAATTGAATTTGTTTAAACATGTCTATGTTATACAATACGACTAAACTTGCAATGATGTTTTCTGGTTAAAAAACTGTGCTGGTCAGTGGCCCCATATTTTATTTGTTTCTCCGCTGAGCCCAATTCCTTCAGCATTTTTTATCAAACTTTCTTTTGAATCAATGGGAGTTCCATTATATTCCAGTAATTTTTCTGAACTTGTGTACTTATATTTTCCAGAGTCGGAGTCAAACGACTGATAGTGAAAATTAGAAAGCCATGATGACGCGGATGAACTTGCATTAGCCGTTGGAAGAAAGGGTGAGTAAAAATCTGTTCTGATTTGCATAAGTTCTCCGCCCGGAGTCGAAAGAGATATGCGGATTTTTTTTGCATCATTCAAGTTGCTTTCTATCAAAGGCTCTGTTTCGTTTTGATTAAAAAACTGAACAGAAAAGTTGCTGATCATATTGCGCAACATACGTATCTGTTTTGCATTGGTTCCGATTGTTCTAGATATTGAAAATAGATTTTTACTTCCTTTTTCGAGCTCATATACAACATTTACCCAAACAGGGCGACCAAATTCGTCAGCAGTGTTTACCTTATGAAAACTGAACCCGGTAATATTGCCATATTTATCAGTAATCAGCTGAGGGGGAGGAATATTGTCATCTCCTCCTATTATAATGGTTCTGAGATCGTGTTTAAGATAACTGAGCAGCTTTCCTTCTTCCTGCATAATTGAAAGGCTTGTAAAACCTTTTGTTACACCGGAAAAATAACGGGAAAGAATTAAAACTACATAGGTAATTAAAAAAATAGAAAGTGTTGTAACAATCATCAATTCTACTAAAGAGAAGCCTTTGCGGAATAATCTGATATTTGAGGGTAATAGTGCTGGGATCATCAATAAGATCCTTTTATTGTGATCAATTTTACACAATCTTTTGGAGCTTTATCGCCCCATTCGACCACCACTTCTATTGTAAACGGTTGAGCAGCAATTGCCGCCTGTTTTTTTACAGACTTTGGAAAGTATTCATCTGAAAGATTTTCACAGTTCGGAAGGTCGTTTCGAAGTTGAAGTTTTTTTAACGAAAGAAAAACTTTAAATCCTTTGTGAAACTCAGGGATATTAAGATCCAATTTTTTTATAGATGCAGGTAAAGTGCCGGATTCATTTAAACAAATATTTTCTACTTCAATCAGTTTTTCGTATGGAATAGCCTGAATGGTTTCAATCATTTCGGTGGCACAATTGGTGGCGATAAATTCTTCCATTGTATCTCGTGTATTTTCATGTGAAGATGCAAGCATCCACAACAATGGCAATAATCCCAATGCAATAACAGCAACGGCCATAACGATCTCTATCATTGTAAATGCTTTTTGGGCTGTATTATGGAATAAAGGTGCCAGATGTTTCATTGATATGGCTCACTTTTCCAGAAATTTCTCTTGTTGCCTATATGTATTCTAAGACCACGTCTGTGGGTGTTCTCGTCATAAACACCAAAAGATGGATCCCAGACTATGGTGAAGCGATCTTCTTTTCTTGAAATTGGACCCTTGAAAATAGAGTTTTCTGTAGTTGAAAAATCAAGATATCTAACGGCAAGACCGCCTTTGATATAGAGTCCTACGCCTCCTGTTTTTCGAAGAGTGCCGGAAGAAATAAAGAACGCGTCGTATTCTTTTCCTCCCTTAAGTATTATGTCGCCATTTGTTGATGCGGTAGAAAATGTTAATGTCGGAGCTGATTTTGTATTTTCTGTGCGGATAATATTACTTGAAATTTTTAAATTTCCCTCAGAGAGAATCACTACTCCTCCGTCATCGTATCGAAGCGTTTCCAGTTGTTCACCGATAGTTAGATTTCCGCCATAAACCGTTATGATTTTTCCTTGAAGATCGAGAAACCAGTCATTATTTTTTTTCTTTATAAAGAGATTTGCAAATTCTGTGTTTTTTACGTAATGGGTTGTTTTTCGTCGCAAGTCAAATGAATTATCTGATGGCGACGAAAATTGGCTCCACCCTGTGAGCGGTTTTTTTGAGAAGGGCCATATTGCACTCAGATTTCCAATCATCAGGGGTCTTTTATTTGTGTTCTGAAGAATCAAGGACTCCCCACGGCTTTCGCCGTCAGAACTAAAGAAAACCTTTTCCACGTCTTTTTCATCACCGGACATTGCTTTTTCGGTTCCATCATCTGAAACAATGCGCATGGTCTCAGGCAACGATTTAAGCGAATGCGAACCTGGTAACCAATTTTTTACATGAGTTTCATTACGCATATTATTTTGAACTATCTGGTCAAATGCAGCCATTGGATATGCTTCTATTGATTTGGACATGAATTCAGCAACGTAGTCTTTGGTTCCCAGAATATCTTTTACTAATTTCCATTCTATGGCGGCATATTCTCGTTCAAGGCATTGATCACGATTGTAACAGTATTTTTCTTCTATTTGATCCCATGAATCCATACCGCCGCTTTTTTCAAATTTAATTTCTTCATTTGGATTTTTATAAAAACTATATTGCTTGGTTGCATCAGTAATTGGGAAAAATGGAAGATATTGAAAATTAGGAACGGGTTTTTTAGCCACAACATCGTTTAAATAAACATCCCAAAAACTTTTTAAACCTTTTTCTATTGCGCGTCGTACAGATCCATATATTTGAAAATAGCAGGTATGCTGTTCGAATCTGAGTAATAATGGTCCTAATACGACGGTTGGTGATCTTCTGTCGTTTATAGTTCCATTAGAGACAAAGAGATCTCCCATTGGATACACCAGTGAGCCATCAAATGAAAGATTCTGGTTTTGGTCGGCAGAATAAAAATTTTGTAACGGATGAGTTTCTTTGCCTTCTCGTAAACCCCATCCATAAACGGATTTGATCCGCGGCGTCATTATGGTTTTCCATAATTTCGGAGAAAGCGAATAGAAACCGAATCGCTGAAGTATGAACATAACTCCCTGAAAAATATATCTGGTATCTTTGGGATGACTGTTAGATTCGTAATCGGCAAGCAGATCGGTTCCTCCGCATACGAATGGGTCTGGAGTCCAAGAAAAGGGATATGGCGGTATTCGTGGCTCTCTTTTTCGTAACTCGTTCATTGCCGTGTGATATGCCATCATTTGGTGATTTGAGAGAATGAAGTCTGATCCAATAAAAGCTTCTGAACTGTCAAAGTTTTTTGCCTCTGGATTTGATATTGAGCCGGCAAATGGTTGCCATATCCAATTTGCTCCGATAAAGACCCATCCTCTCTTAGAGAGTTCTACCTTTGAATTCCAGTCTGGTGAAACGTCTGAAGATTTTAAAGAGGAAATTCCGGCAGTGCGGTTATAGTCATCCGGGTGGTGTATTAATATCATCGGATTGGAAAAAGGGGAGCTTGAATCTGCAAAACCGTTATTATAGAATCCTTCCCCTTTGATTGTCTGTGATTTTAATTGATTCCAATCTTTATTTTCACTATTGTTCTCTTTTACAAATAACGTAAATTGTCCAAATATCTCAGGAAGTATGTTAACTATTTTAAACTCTCTTATAACTTCATATTTCCTTTTAAAAAGACCATTTTTGCCGGAAACAGCAATAGAAACCTTCAGCAATCCATATCTTTCTATGGGGTAAGGAAAAATGTATCCATTTTTTTTTGCAGAAAAATCTTTTGAAGACGGCATTTTTAAACATTCTGTATCTCTACCGTCAGGTGCAAAAAAATTATGAATTCGTGTAGCAGCTATTTTACACTCTTCTATGGTGATATCATTCCCAAACTGGAGTTTGAAGGGAATATAGCTGGTAAGATCCAGTTCGCTTCCGCTATTTCCATCTTTTTCCGTTATAACGTTATTGCTGGTCAGAAATTTAATTAATTGATTTTCTTCCGGTGCGGGATGAGACAAAAACCATGAAAAGGCCGCTTCACCTGCTCCTTCTGCTGCTTTTGTCAGTTTTTCGTTCCAGTAGTGCCAATGAATTCTTTGGCTTTCTGAACGAATTAATCTGTTGTAGGCGAATCCAAGAATAACAACTATTAAAAGCAATATGCACATTGTCATCAGAACGAAGCCGCGTCTCTGACAACGTTGTACAACCAGGGATTCAGTTTGCGCAACCTGAGAAATGTTTGGCATTTTAATTTGTTTGCAACATATTATTTCAGACGGTCTACTGGAAAGCCTTGGCATTCTCAATTTAGTTCAAATCTCCATACAGAAAATTTTGATAAGTTATTTTAATCATTTGAGAAACAATGGATTTTGAAAAATATTGAGACTTAAATTCATTGGATAATTTTGATTGGTTTGATTCAACTGCGTAATCTACATTTTTCTAGCGTTTCGTTTTACTCCGACCAATACCGGGTTTGCTATTGGCCTTACTCCAAGGCACAGTATAACCACCGAAAGAAGCGGTTCCACCTTTTGTATAAGCCGCTACACTGGTGTAATAATTGGAATCAAATTTTGGATCAGCTTTTACATCGCTATTTGTACTTCCTCCGGATGGAATTCTGGCCCCATTAATCCATGCATTGCTTATATAGCCATGTGTTCCGCCCGAAACAATTTTATTGTTTCCGCCGCTTGAAACAATATTATTCCAGAAATATGCGTTTATTTTCAATGTCTTGTCTATATTAACCGTGCAATTTATAAAAGTATTATTAAAAATATAGAATGTGTTGTAGGGATCATTGGGAGCACGATCATTAGTTCCACCAAAATACAAACCGTATTTACCTGTTTTATCAATAATCAGGTTGTTGTATATGTATACTTTGTATTTGGCATTTGTTGGATCTTCGTTGCAATAAGCGATTCCAACTTTTGTATTTGCTGAGCCGGCAGATTTTGATTGCTTGAAGATGCAATTTTTTACAACGACACCACCTCGTCTGAGACTCAGACCCCATCCTCCATAATTATCATCAAAAGTTATGCCATTGAATTCGTGATTATGGCCGCCAGACAGATAGACCCCGTGTCTGCCGGAATGTTTCCAGATACCATATCCGGTTCCCTTGATAGAACCTCCGATATATTTAAAATAGTCGTTACTTGAACTAGAGTTGTCACTAATTTGAATGCCATCCAGAAAAGTTCTATAAATGTCTGAATTTTTAAAAGTTATATGGCTGGCGCCTGGGTTTAGCACAACTGCTTGCCATGCATCATGCATATAAAGTCTGGTAAAAGTTACATGACTTACCTTCGTTTGAAGAAAAACACAGTTTAAATATTTGGTCATTCCAGAAGGCAGATTGTAATTTGAGGAATTTTCATAAAAATATTTATGAAATGGCAGTTCTGCATAAGGTGCCACTTCAAAATCTTCAAAAGCAGCATATGCGGCACCTTTGAGGTATATGTGTTTCAATTTTGCCTTTGAATTTTTTCCATAACTACCACTGAAGGTAATAGGTTTACTGGAAGTTCCGTTTACGCCTTTTGAGATATCAAGTCCCTCGCTGAAGTTTCCCTTAATGTGAATATAATCTCCAGCTTTCAGACCAGTTTTATTGATGTAAGACATCAAGCTTGCCAGTGACTTCCATGGCGTTGCCTGTTTGCCATTTGAGACTTTTCCGGTGTAGGTTGAATCGACCCAGTATTGATTTCCTTTAATTGTTGTTGCAGAAGTCATTGAACTGGCTACGCTAACAGCAGATTGAGCTTGCATGGTATCAGCAGTTTCTGTTTCTACGGTTGCGGTATTAATTATGTCTATTGTTGCAGATTTTTCTGCCAGTTTGTTGATTTTTGCAAGAGCATATTTGGATGCTGCAGCAATGGTTATATCATTTGAAGAAACTGCTGTATTTAATGATTCTATTGCAGCTTGTTCGCCATTAGCTCCTATTTCGATCATGGCATTTGTTGCAGCGATTAATATTGCAAATTCTCCATTTGAAGTTGCATTTTTAAGCTTTTCCATAACCGGGTTTATTGCCGGTTTTCCAATTCTTCCCAAGGCAATTTCAGCTTCACGTACAACTGCAGAATTAGAATCTTCAAAAGTATCTATCAATGGTACAATTGCTTTTTCTCCGCCAATTTTTCCCAGGATGTAAGCAGCGGCTTTTCTTACAGATGCGTTTGAATTGTTTTTTAATGCATTTATTAATGGGTCGATACATTGCTCCCCGGCTTGCAAGAGCTGTCTTATCGTAGCGTCGACCTCATCTGAATCGGAGCTTCCAAGCTGAGAAATCAATGAAGTTATTTCTGCGGATGAACATGTGTTGCTTGGTTTGCATGAAGAAGCTGTATCATCAGTTATCCCTAGAATATTTTTTAGTTGGGCAAATCCTGCGTTATATGGGTAGTATTTGCCCTTGTAAAACATTGTTGGTACAGCGTTATTACCATATTTTTTTACTATATCCTGATTTTTGTCTGAATCTTTTGTTTTGAATTTGATTCCACATTTTTCAAATAAAGCTTTAACACTTGCACAGACAGGGCAATACCAGCTAACGGGGCAATATAAAATAACTGCCTCATCATTTTTGCTGTTAAAAACAGAGTTATCATCTGACGAAGTGCTGTCATTTTCTGTAATTTCTTCATCTGGTTCTGAAACTAAGTCATCTATAGTCGCTGATTTACATGAGTTTGTCTTACAGTCATTTTGGGTATCACTTGAAGAGGTTGTGCCTCCCAACTTTGTTTCACTATTAGACTGAGTTGGAAAAAAAGAAGAGTCTCCTGCCCAGGCAAAAGAGGCACCAATAATACACAAAGCGAGTAAAATAATAAGAACTTTTAGTTGTCGTCGTATAAGCCCGTTTGTTTTCATAAGCATCTCAAGTATCTTCCTTTCAATTGAAATTAAGAATTTGTTCTATTGTCACATCAGGGGGAATGGGTTAGGGCATAAATCCGTATTTTTTGAGAAGCAAGTCAATTCTCGCCTGTGTAGAAGCTCGCCATTTTCCCACAACAGGTTCTCCGTTTATGAGTAAAAGAGGAATAACCTCGCCGCCTGGAGATAAATAATTCAAACTACCGACTAGTTTTCCATAGTCTTGAATAGAGGTGGTTTCTATTTGAGTGTATTGAATGCCTTTGGATGTTAAATAGGCTTTATAAGACTTTTGATGTTCACAGTTAACTTGTGAGTTCACATATATTATGACACCTTCAGTAGCAACCGTAACTGTATTTACTGAATCAAATAAAACCTCCTTCATCGATGCTTTCTGGTCATTTGAATTTACAACAATATTTTGAGCAATATCCCATGAAGGCCAGCTTTGACTTAAATTTGATATTGCAGGATCAGGTGGGTTAACGGGTAAAGTTGTGGGCGAAGTTAATGGGGGATAAAACGGGTTCGGGGTTCCGTCTGGTAAAGTCTGATATATCCAATTGGCATCTCTGATCGTTTTTCCTATGAGTGGGCAAATAATTAACTCAGATGCAGTTCCAATTGATCCAAGACTGGTGGTTACCGTTACAGCAGATAGTTCAGATGCTCTTGTGTCTGATATAAATAAAAAAACATAAACAAACAATATACTTATCGTTCTCATCCAAAAACCATTTTTTATAAGCATTCTTTTTCCTCCCAAGTTAGTTGGGTTTTGCAAAAAACATAATAGGCTGATATTCCAGAGAAGTTCGAAATCCCTTCTGATATGATTTTGAATCTGCCCAGTCATAATCTAGATCATATTGAATTATTTTTGATGCAGAGTTACACAATTCAGAAAGTTTCATAGCCTTAGTCGCTACAAACCCACAAATATTCATTCCCATTGTTTTTGACGAATGAATTTCCCCATTTGGAGCTATTAAAGCTGCTTTTATGCGTTCGCCGGTATTTATTGTTATGTCACCCGTAAGACTTACAAAATATATTGGGTTAAATGCACAATCCTTTGCTAGTGCCTTAGAAGGAGTGGGCTCTACTCTAGCGGTTATTGTAATGCCTTTTTCACACACCAGACCAATTCCCCCAACAGCAAGCCTGTTCCAGTCGTCTGTCCATTCAAAAGAATTTTTTACAAGATAAAACCCTGTTGGATTTTTTCCGGAACTTTGCATTTCCTGTAAGTATTTTTTTAAGGCCTGACTTGTCTCAAATTGTCTTGAGCATCTGGCAATGCAATAATTCCCGAGGTATGAAAGGACTTTCGATAAGTCTCCTGAAAACACCTGCTTTTCATCTCTATATAAATTGATATTTTCGTCTAACAGGAACTTCTCTGGCTGTTTTGCATCGTAATTCAGATATTTCCCGAGTTTTGGAATTTTATTTGTTGCAAAGGCGGGCTGGATTGGTCTTGGATTTGCATTTCCTGTATATCCCTGTGAATCAAAGCAGAACGCAAGACCTTCGTTGTAAGGCACATTAAATACAGGCGTTGACATTGCTTGTCTATAGATTTCCCAGTCATTATTACAGGTTTCTTTAAGGACTTTTAAAGAGTTTGAATCCATGCCGGCTGTCCAGGAATAGGTATAAAATTTTTCCTTGGAAACATACGGTAAAACAGCGCAATTTGTAGGAGACAGGTCAGACTTCTTTTGTAGTCCTTCCTCTAGAATATAGCTTCTAATAACATTTCCGAAAACAATCGTGGGGCTCTGATTTAGAGGAGTTCCCATAAATCTGAAAATTGATGATTTCTGGACATTATCGATTGCTGGTATGTTTGATAAGAAATAATAAGCATCTTCTTCTCTGGTTTCATTGTAAAGCCCTGTTAGTCTTGTATATATCTGATGTGTATTCCACATTTCAAATGTCTTGTTTAAGACTACTCCGAAGCGACTTCCAAATGGGCCATAGTCTTTTTTTATCTCACGAAAGAAAGTGCTTTCGCCGGCAAGTAAAAAATGTTCGCCGTATTTGCCGCTTCCAGGAGCCAAGCCAATATGTAATTCAGGTAAAATAAACACCCAGCCCTGTTTATCCAGAAATGGTGCCGGATCTGTATCTGTTGAATTGGAATAGGGTTGTCCTCCCAGAATAACAAGAGGCAAATATTTGGGATCAGTAAAAGTCTCTGGAGTGGTTCCGTTGGCACTTATTGCATTTGGATTCAAATGATCCTTGTCTGGTGTTTCAAGAAGAGACAGAGTAAACCGACTTAAAACCGGCATTGTCATTTGAATGGTTCGTTGTTCAACGACAGAAATGACGCGTCGTTTGACATTATTATATTCTGCCAGAGAATCTATAATAAATTTACCTGTTGTTTCTCCTGATTGGTCGGAACAGCCGGGAATCAGACCTTGTTGGTATATACTTTTTTGCCCTTGCAGAGTAATAGTAACCGTTAAGTTTGGGGTATGCGTTAAGTCTTTGAAAATTGTAGATTCAGCCAATGGAATTGATATTAAAGCGCTCTGCTCTCTTTCTGAAAGTCGATCGTTTTCATCAACAAATATTTCAAAAAATTCCTTTATTCCATCCGGCGATTTTTTTAGACCTGTTGCACGTTTTGGAAATGTGTCAGGATTTGTACTGTTGAGAAATTCAATGGCATTACAAAGCATCGAATAAGCTTGTTTAGCACCAAATTCTGCAACCTGAGAAGCAATTTCACCGGAACTTAGAAAATGACTTTGATATCTCTGGTTTGTAGAAAATGAATAGAGATAGAAAGCTATAACGAAAAAAGCAATCAAAGCTCCCAAAACAAATATTAATGCCATCCCGTGATTTCTATTTTTCCGGAACTTTGCTCGTTCCTGTTTCATATTATTGACTCCATGATGTAGGCATCATTTGTTTGCTGTTTTAGGAACAGTCATTAATTTAAACAATGAAAAATTCGAATCGGTTACATTTTTTATTTATAAGTGGAGTTTTAAGAATTGGTTCATTTAAAGGGCTTTAAATCACAAAATGCAAATAAAAAACCGCTTAGGTAATAAAATTTAGCAATTGAGAAATAAACTTAAAATAACGTTTAAAAATTAGCTTAATTATGGAACCAAGGCAAATTTAATATCCAATAAATCTTTAGCTGGAAGCGAAGTGCCAAAATCAAAAATATTTTTTTGATTATCGCTTAATCGAATCAGCTTGTTTTTATTATTATGCGACCATTCTATATCTGCTTTTTTGATAGTAAAATTTTCGTTAAGTTCCATTGTTGTTATTTTGATTTTATGATCAGATATTTTTACGTCTATAGCTTTTGCCAAATCCATGCGAAGTAATTCCATTACATTGTTGTATGTACACCATGTGGCTGTAGTTCTGTCTTGTTTTATTCCCTGTTTGTTAACCGAACTGTAAATAGTGGTTAATATCCCTAATGATATGCCGAAAACCATTACTACAACTAAAAGCTCAACCATCGTAAATGCTTTATTGGTTTTATATGACATATGATCCCAGCTTTCACTATATTTTATATGTTTAAAATCAACTATAAATCCTGATTCAATTGCTGCCACTAAGGCATTGCTTTTTTGCAATTTTTTTATAGTTGATTGTCTTTTTATACCCAGTATTTCGCATAAGTATATATCTCGCAGTCTTTAATTGTCAATTTGCCGAGAAGTCTGAGTATAGGGTGTTTGACGAATCTGGCCATTGTGAGGTATGTGGCTGTCATAAACAGAATTCCAGCTTGTTTTGATCTGGTCGTTTTTTTGTTTAATCTGTTACCTATGTTTTGCGAATGATTGCAAGTTCAGTTTCAGATTCCGAATTTGGAAATGATACATTAAGGCTGTTCGATAGGCAAAGAACTCAATCTCATCTGTTTGGCGACTTCAAAAAAATCGTAATTGCATATTGAAAAGAGTCAGGCGCTCCGGTATCATGTGACTTCGTCAGATTTGCAGAATTTCCCCCATGTGGGGGCACCCCATATAATAAAGAGGTTCAATAAAAATGTGCTCGATTTTCGGAATTCTGAACATCAGATCAAACTCACCAGCACTGAGAAAAACAGCCCTTGAAATGTCAAAAAAACTTCGACATCGTGGCCCTGACTGGTCCGGAATATACACCTCAGATCGGGCTATTCTTGTGCACGAACGTTTATCGATTGTCGACCCCGGCAATGGAGCACAGCCTCTTTATAACCCTGAAAGAACCCATGTTCTGGCAGTAAACGGCGAAATTTATAACCACAAGGAACTGGAAAAACAACTTTCTGTCGATTTTCAGTTTCAGACTAAATCAGACTGTGAAGTGCTGCTGGCCTTGTATAAAGAAAAGGGGCCGGCATTTCTCGATGATATCAATGGCATTTTTGCGTTTATCCTCTATGATGCAGAAAAAGACGCTTATCTGATCGGGCGTGATCATATCGGCATCATTCCTCTCTACACAGGGAGAGATGAAAACGGCAATTTTTATGTGGCTTCAGAGCTGAAAGCCCTGGTTCCTGTCTGCAAAACCATTGAAGTGTTTCCTCCGGGGCATTATCTCTGGAGCGAAGATGGTGAAATCAAACGCTATTATACCCGGAACTGGGAAAGCTATGAAGCGGTTAAAGACAATCAGACCACTCTTGAAGACCTCAAAGATGCCCTTGAAGAGGCGGTAAAACGTCAGCTGATGTGCGACGTCCCATATGGCGTATTGCTGTCGGGCGGCCTGGATTCATCGATAATATCAGCCATCACCAAAAAGTATTCTGCCAGACGTATTGAAAACGACTGCCAGACAGAGGCCTGGTGGCCGCAACTGCATTCTTTTGCAGTTGGTCTGAAAGGATCTCCGGATCTTGCCGCAGCTCAGAAAGTGGCCGACCACCTGGATACCATTCATCACCAGATCCATTTTACGGTACAAGAAGGCCTTGACGCTTTGCGCGATGTCATTTATCACATTGAAACCTACGATGTGACCACCATTCGTGCTTCAACACCAATGTATCTAATGTCCCGCTATATCAAGGCTATGGGTATCAAGATGGTTCTTTCCGGCGAAGGTTCTGATGAAATATTCGGCGGCTATCTTTATTTCCATAAGGCGCCAAACGCACGTGAGTTTCATGAAGAAACCGTGCGCAAACTCTCGGCACTCCATCTCTACGACTGTAATCGCGCTAATAAATCCATGGCTGCCTGGGGCGTTGAAGCTCGTGTGCCGTTTCTAGACAAGGAGTTTCTTGATGTCGCCATGCGTCTTAATCCTGTTGACAAAATGTGCGGCAGCGGGAAAATCGAAAAAAGAGCCCTGCGCGAAGCTTTCGGTGAAATGTTGCCGCATGAAATTGCCTGGCGCCAGAAAGAACAGTTTTCTGACGGTGTTGGCTATTCATGGATCGACAGTCTTAAAGCACATGTCGAACTGGAAGTCACCGAGGTCATTATTCTCAGCCTCAAAAAGTGAAAACCTTTGACATAGGGGTCACGACACCAAGCGGAAATTTACGTACGCTAAGGAATTTCTGAGCCATGGCAATCAGCTTTCAGAGCGGATATATT
>Ga0172377_10004875_pt1 | contig 13771 bp, 9 predicted proteins | sample Pumphouse3metaG_FD_119749 | JGI IMG/M metagenome (GOLD analysis project Ga0172377, IMG submission 119749) | Leachate microbial communities from a municipal landfill in Southern Ontario, Canada - Pumphouse #3 metaG | ecosystem: Engineered > Solid waste > Landfill > Unclassified | place: Canada... | reverse complement strand
TTATTTCTATACATTTATCAATCCAATCTATAATTTCGTTCGGATAATCAATTTTTAAAACAGGAAAATGCATTTCAATTTTTTCGATTTCTTCTGGATTATGTCTATCTGGGGTTAAGTATACAACAAATATATCTTTTATTTTTTTATCAGCCTCAACCGTTTTAAAATATCTTATTAGTTGAATCCTTTCTTCTGGATTTTCTTTTTTTGAATCATTGCTGTCGCCAGAATATATTTTATTTTCAATTATAATGGCTTGCATTTTATTATTTTGAATATAGATATCAATATATTCATGTTCAGTTTTTTCTTCTTCATCTGGGAGCACTATACAATCATCTATATTAAACTTCTCCAAGTTAGGATAAGTTTTTGATAACCTTTCTATGAATAGTTTCAAATAAGAATTTCCCATACCATGCCTTGATTTAGGAGATAGCAAATACGAAATAAATCGCGAATGAAACCTTTCATTATCTTTTCTATACAATGCATTAAAGATATTGAATTCTTTCTCTGTTCTGTGTTTTTCTTGTTTGAACTCTTTTTGGATTTCTTCTAATTGTGTTTTAAATTCTGTCATATTTGTTATATTTTAAATGGTTAGTGTTTTATTCAAATGTATTTGAGTTACTAAATATCGCTACAAATATATAATTCTATTTATGCCAAAGTAGAGCATTATCAATTATTTTGTCCTATAATGATACTCATAGAAGAATTATAAATTAATAATAACTTTTAATAAATCAGCTACAAAGATATTATTTTTTTGATTTCAATAAGTAGATTTTATTTTAATAAATAATTAGAATAGGGTCTATTGGAATAGAGTAAAAGGATTGAGAATTTATACTTAACCTATTTGAAAAAATATCAACTCTTTTTAGATTTATATCAACTCTTTTTGAATTTTTGATTGATATAATTTTGAAAAGAATTAATCTTTCTGGACTTATATTAGATAAAGATTTTTATCCTCTTTATCTTATAGGAATTTTATATTGAGCCAATAAATAAAACAAAGAAGTTAGAAAATAGTGAGCATAGAATTTGGAAAGACCAAATTAATAATCTTTGTTTTAGTTTTTATTAGAATAGAATTACATATATGGATAAGGTATTAGGAAGCCCTTATCCTCCAAACTCCATAAGATATTGCTTGATGAAGATATCTAAATCTCCATCTAATACTCCTTGTGTGTTAGATGTTTCTATATTTGTTCTTAAGTCTTTTACCAACTTATAAGGGTGAAGTACATAATTTCTTATTTGTGAACCCCACTCAATCTTCATTTTAGAGCCTTCTATTAATGCAATCTTTTCTCTTTTCTTTCTAAGTTCTATTTCATAAAGTTGAGACTTTAACATTTGTATTGCCTTTTCCCTGTTTTGAAGTTGTGAACGGGTTTGCTGACATTCAATAACAATATTTGCTGGTTTATAATGTAAACGTACTGCCGTTTCAACCTTATTTACATTTTGTCCTCCTGGTCCTCCTGAACGAAAAGTATCCCATTCTATATCTGATGGGTTAATGTTTATTTCAATATTATCATCAATTACAGGATAAGCATAAACAGAAGCAAAAGAAGTGTGTCGTTTGTTTGCAGAATCAAAGGGGGAAAGACGTACTAATCGATGAACTCCATTCTCTCCTTTAAGATAACCATAAGCAAACTCTCCTTCAATTTCTAATGTTACACTTTTAATTCCTGCAACATCTCCTTCCTGAAGGTCTACTTCTTGAACCTTAAATTTATTTCTTTCTGCATATCTCAAATACATTCGCATTAGCATTTCTGCCCAATCACAGCTTTCCGTTCCTCCTGCTCCTGCATTAATTGTTATTATTGCAGAAAGGTGGTCTTCCTCATTGCGAAGCATATTCTTAAATTCAAGGTCTTCTATTATTTTTTCAAGACTGTCAAGATGTTCATCCAAGTCTTTTTCGGTGCAATCTCCTGAATCAAAGAATTCTTTCCAAACCTTTACATCCTCATATGATGCTGTAATCTTATCAAAAAGATTTGTCCAAACTTTTTTTTCATTAATCTTCCTTAGAAACTTTTCTGCTTCCTTTGCATCGTTCCAAAAGTCTGCTTTAAGTGTAATTTCTGTTTCTTCTTCTATTTGTATCTTCTTATTATCGATGTCAAAGAAACCTCCTTAGAATAGAAATTCTTTCATCAAAATCTTTTATTCTCTCGTCTTGTGTCATAAATTATTAGTATTGGGTCTTGTTGTCTGTTTCTTTCCATAATTCAAAGGGATCTTGTCCTTCCTTCTTCATTATGTTTTCGATATAAATGTTTCTTTCCTTTTCGCTAAGAGATATTTCATTATATATATAAGAATCATCAAAGCCAGCATCTTTTGCATCAAATCTATCTGCTGCATAATATAGCTTAGAAATCCTTGCCCAATAGATTGCCGAAAGGCACATAGGACAGGGTTCACAAGAGGAATAAATCTCACAGCCTGATAAATCAAAGGTGTTTAGTTTTTTGCAAGCCAGCCTTATTGCATTAATCTCTGCATGAGCAGTAGGGTCATTGGAAGAAGTTACTGTATTAGGAGATTTTGCAATTATCACTCCATCTCGGATAATAACAGCTCCAAAGGGTCCTCCATTATTATTCTTTATATTATCAAGTGCAGTTTCAATTGCCAATTGCATAAACTCCTTATTCATATTATCTTTATATTTTATCCTTAATAAGCTCTTGCAAATACAACTCTTTTGTTTGAAGCCTTGCCTGAAAAAATACATTTCCCTTCTTCTTCTTTTGCATCCAATGGAATACAACGAATTGTAGCCTTTGTTATTTCCTTTATCTTTTCTTCTGTTTCTGGAGTTCCGTCCCAATGGCATGAAAGGAAACCTCCCTTTTCAATCTCCACAAGGAATTCTTCCCAGGAGTTTACCTCTCTTGTACTTTCTTCTCTAAAGTGTAATGCCTTATTATATATGTTTTCTTGAATATCTTCTAAAAGCTTTTCTATCTTATCACTTAATCCTTCAATTTGCATAGATTCCTTAGTTAGGGTGTCTCTTCTTGCAATTTCAATCAATCCCTGTTCAAGGTCTCTTGCTCCCAAGGTTACTCTAACAGGTACTCCCTTAAACTCATATTCGTTGAATTTCCAACCTGGCTTATAAGCATCTCTATCGTCATATTTAACAGATATTCCTTTTGCTCTAAGTTCAGAGCAAAGTTTTTCTGCATGAGAGTCAACCATTGCTTTTTGCTCTTCTCCCTTTGAAATAGGAATAATTACAACTTGAATAGGAGCAAGCTTTGGAGGGAGGACTAAACCGTTATCATCAGAATGAGACATTATTAATGCACCCATTAATCTTGTTGATACTCCCCATGAGGTTGCCCATACATATTCTAATTTATTTTCTTTTGAAAGGAATTTAACATCAAATGCCTTTGCAAAGTTTTGCCCAAGGAAGTGAGACGTTCCAGCTTGAAGTGCTTTCCCGTCTTGCATAAGCGCCTCAATACAATAGGTATCTAAAGCCCCGGCAAAACGTTCGTTGGGAGATTTAACCCCTTTAAGAACTGGTACAGCCATAAAATTTTCAGCAAAAAAAGCATATACATCAAGCATTTTCTTTGTTTCCTCAATAGCTTCTTGAGAGGTTTCGTGTGCAGTATGTCCTTCTTGCCAAAGAAATTCAGCAGTACGAAGAAACATTCTTGTTCTCATTTCCCAACGAACGACATTTGCCCATTGGTTAACAAGAATTGGAAGGTCGCGATATGATTTTATCCATCCTCTGTATGTATCCCATATAATAGTTTCACTTGTTGGTCGAACAATCAATTCTTCTTCAAGCTTAGCATCAGGGTCTGGCTCCAGTCCAGTTCCATCGCTTTTTGCTCTAAGACGATGATGAGTTACAACGGCGCATTCTTTTGCAAAACCTTCAACATGTTCAGCTTCTTTTTCAAAATAAGATTTGGGAATAAAAAGAGGGAAATAAGCATTTTGATGCCCTGTATCTTTAAACATTTTATCAAGGGCTGCCTGCATCTTTTCCCAAATTGCATAACCATAAGGTTTAATAACCATACAACCTCTAACAGCTGAATTCTCAGCTAAATCAGCTCTTACAACTAATTCATTATACCATTCTGAGTAATTTTCAGAGCGTGTTACAAAATCTTTTGCCATTATATTTCTTAGTTTTGTATTTGATTAATTTTTAGATTTGCAAATATACAAATAAAAATAATTGACTAAAATTTATTATGTAATATCCAAATTTATTATTCATTAAGAATCATTTGGCATAAGTTTTGCTATATTTTTAATATTGGAAGTTTAGAAAAGAAAAAACAGATAAAATAAATAGATATGAAAACATTAAAAATCAGTTTGGTTGCAGTTGTAATAACAACTATTCTCTCTTTGAGTAGTTGCTCTGTTCAATCCGGGGTGCAAGGCTTCGATGATGTTTATTACAATCCTAATGATACTGAACAGGTGCAAGAGGTTGAAAAGATGACCAATCGCACATCAAATTATGAGATAGATAAACAAAAAAAGTATGCAAACAACTCAAGAGCATACAATGAAAGATTAAGAGGGAATAATATTTCTCAAAACTATCAAGAACAGGATAGTAATTATTATTCTAATGAGCAAGATTCACTAAATTATAAAAGCTCTGAACAAGAGGGCTATTTTGATGACTCTTACCTTAATTATGATGAAGATGATTATTATGATTATGCTTATTCTGCTCGTCTTCGTCGTTTCCATAGACCTTATGCTTGGTCAAGTTATTATGATGATTTCTACACTAATCTATACTGGTACACCTACGATCCTTTGTATTGGGGAACAAGCATATATTTAGGATATAGCTGGTGGTATCCTTCCTATCATCATCACAACCCATACTTCTGGGGATATAATAGTTGGGGATATGGTTACGGCTATAACTATTGGGGATACAATCCTTATTACTACGGATGGGGTTATAGCCCATATAATAACATATGCTACTACAATCAAAGAGACTATAATTCTAATTCCTATCGTTCAAGAAGTTCTTTCGACCCAAATAACGGAGTTGGTCAAAGAGGAGGTTTGAAAACAGGGAGTTTATCAGACGGAAACTCAAGAAAAACTTTTGCAGAACAATATAATAGCAGATATGGTAACACTTCCGACCAACGTTCAATTAATTCTAACCAATTAAATAGAACAAGAAACACAAATCTTGCAAATAATAGAACCATTGCTGGCGAAAGACTCAATAATAGAACAAATAATCGTTTTAGTGAATTTGACCAAAAGAAGGATCCAAATAACAGTACAAATAGAAGATTTAACAAGCCTCAAAGAGTTCAATCAACTTCTCCAACCAATAATAGACAGGCAAATGTTGACAATAATAGACAAATTAATACAAACACTAACCCTCGCTCCATAAATAATACTCGCTCAGAAAATACTCGCAGGATTAATAACTCAACAACAAACCCTAACTCAAGAACCTATAGTCCCCCTGCATCACGCCAACCACGCTCTAATAATGAATTTAGAACAAATTCAAGAAGAAATATTAGTACTCCATCAAATAACAGAACAAACAACCGCACAATTAATAATAATTACAGACAGTCAAACAATAACTCCTCAAAAACATATAATAATAGCTCTCCATCTCGTTCATCCTACAAATCTTCATCAAGCAGTGGCTCACGTTCAAGTTCTTCATCAAGCAGTTCAAGTCGCTCAAGCTCGTCTGGATCATCAAGCTCACGCTCTGGAGGTTCAAGAAGATAATTAAACAACAAAAAATATAATTAGATAAAAATAAAATCAAAAACAATTAGAAATATGAAAAAGATATTTTTATTAGCAGCAAGTCTTTTCTTGGCAGGGAGCTTGTCAGCACAAACAATAACTGATGCCATAAGATTCTCCCAAATGGGACTAAACGGAACTTCAAACTATATTTCAAGAGCAGGTGCAATTGGTGCCCTTGGAGGAGATTTAACTGCAGCAAGCTACAATCCAGCAGGATTAGGACTTTATAATTCAAATGAATTTTCAATGTCAACAGGTTTAAATTGGTCATTTACCGATGCAAACGCAAATGGATTATTGTCATCTGAAAACAGATCCAACTTTAATCTTGGACATATTGGTGGTTTATTATTCTTCAAACCAAAAAACAACGATATAAAAGGATTTCAATTTGCATTTACCCTCAACAGGCTTAAATCTTTTGGAAATAGAACAATGTTTAGAAGAAATGATTTAAACTATTCATATATATCACATATTATTGACGACGGATATAGTGATGCTTATATGTATGATTTCTACGAATCCTACGTTGTTGATTACGATACCGTAAATAATAGATACACCTCTGATTTTGAAAACGGAAAATTCAATCAACTACGTTCCTTCACCGAAAGTGGTTCTTTAAACGAATTTAGTATTTCTTTCTCAACAAATATCCGAAATATAGTTTATTTGGGAGCAACTATGGGAATCCCTGTAGGTAATTACCATTCTGATGGCTCATTTATGGAAGAAATAGAAGATAATTCAGGAAATGTTATTGACCAATACATATATAATGAAATAAAGGATATTTATGCAACAGGTATTAATCTTAAGATAGGAACAATTGTTAGACCAGTAAATTGGTTCCGCTTAGGTTTAGCAATCCATACTCCAACCTACTATTCAATTGAAGATAACCTATACTCAGAAGTGCTTTACAAAAAAACAAGTGGAGCTGATTGGGACCCTATTGTTTATGATCTTCAAACCCCATTCAGATTTTTAGGTTCAGCAGCAGTGGTGCTTGGTGACAATAAATCAAAATTGGCTGGTAGTATTTCTGCTGATTACGAATTTGCTGACTATTCTAATATGAAATATAGACTAAGCGATAATATTATGGCTGAAAGCAATATCAACACTGCAATTACTGATTATTTCCGTCCAACCAACACCATAAGAGTAGGAGGAGAGCTAAAACTTGGAACAATAGCACTAAGAGGAGGATATTGCATTATGGATAATCCTTATGGCAAAAACCTAAACGACGCAGGTGCAGCTTCAATAACAGCAGGTATTGGTTTTAAATCTAAAAACTACTTTATTGATTTAGGTTATGCCTACACTTATGGAAAATCCAAGTTCACAGAACATGAATCAACATTCCCATTAGATAATAGAGTTATCAATTTAGAAAACACTAATCACTTAGCTCAAATAACATTCGGAGCAAGATTCTAAATCTGAAGATATAAAATAGAATATGGAGTCCAATTAAGTTTGGGCTCCTTTTTTATTATACTGAATCCTTGTTTTAATCTTTTATTGCTTTGATTCAGGAAATTCTTTCTTGGTTTCATTTTCTTAAGAAAGATTTTCTCCTTATTAATTATTTATTGGGATTTTATTTATTGTGAACTTTTATTTTTATAATTTTGCACCTTAATTTATAGAATTTTACAGACAAAACTTATATTATGGATATAGATAATGGATATACTAAAATAGAAAGATATAATCCCGAAACGCTTAAGAAATTAGCTCACCACTACAAAGAGATATTAACTTTAATTGGGGAAGACTCTTCAAGAGAAGGACTTTTAGATACTCCAATGAGGGTTGCAAAGGCTATGCAGTTCTTTACTCATGGTTATGATGAAGACCCTGTTGAAATTCTTCGCTCTGCAACTTTCCATGAAGATTATAAACAAATGGTTATTGTTAAGGAAATTGAAATATACTCTCTATGTGAACATCATATGGTTCCAATGGTTGGGAAGGCTCATGTGGGATATATTCCAAATGGAAAGATTGTTGGTATTAGTAAGATCCCTCGTGTTGTGGAATGCTATGCAAGAAGGCTTCAGGTTCAGGAAAGATTGACAAAACAAATTAAGGATTGTATTCAAGAAACATTAAATCCTTTAGGAGTTATTGTTGTTATTGAGGCAAGGCATTTGTGTATGAGTATGAGAGGGGTTCAGAAACAAAATTCAGTTACAACAACTTCCGATTTTACTGGAGCTTTCCTTAGAAATGAAACCAGAGAAGAATTTCTCCACCTAATAAGTTCAAAGCTTTCCTAATTCTTCTATTCTTTTTTCAAGTTCTTTTATCCTTTGTTCTATTTCAGGAAGCCTGCGAAAGTAGGAATAACTTTTCATATATGGTCTTGCATCCCAAGATGGAGATCCTAATAGTGTGGAGTTATCTTTAACATTAGACATAATTCCTGATTGAGCTCCAATCCTTACATTATCTCCAATTGTTATATGTCCTGAAAACCCTACTTGCCCCCCAACAAAACAATACTTTCCAATTTTAGTGGAGCCAGAAACTCCTGATTGTGCAGCCATAACTGTATTTTCATCGATAGTTACATTATGAGCAATTTGAATAAGATTATCTAATTTTACTCCTTTCCCAATTATGGTGCTTCCCATTGTGGCTCTATCTATTGTTGTATTTGCTCCAACATCAACATTATCTTCCAAAATAACATTTCCAATTTGTGCTATTTTCTTAAAAGAACCATCGGCAAGTGGAGCAAATCCAAATCCATCAGCTCCAATAACTGCACCAGAATTGATATTACAGTTGTTTCCTATTATGCAAGAATGATAAATCTTTGCTCCAGAAAAAAAAGTAACATTATCCCCAACTCTAACATTATCTCCAATATAAACATGAGGATATATTTTTGCATTCTTACCTATAATAACATTATCACCAATATAAGCAAACTCTCCAACATAAGCTCCTTCTTCAACTAAAGCAGTTTGAGAAATAAAACTTAGAGATGAAATTCCAGATTTGTTAAGTAAAAACTCATTATACATATCCAAAACCTTCGCAAAACAAGCATAGGCGTCATCAACCTTAATCATTGTTGTTTTAATCTCTCTTTCTGGCAAAAAGCTCTTATTAACTATAACAACAGAAGCTTTAGTTTCATAAATATAATGTTCATATTTAGGATTAGAAAGAAAAGACATTCCATTTTCAACTCCTTCTTCAATCTTGCAAAGAGTGTTTACAAAAACATTCCTATCTCCAACTATTTCTCCCCCTAACAAAGAGGCAATTTGTTCTGCAGTAAATTTCATTTTTAGTTTAGTTTATTTAGTGCAAAGATATAAAAAAGCTTGTTTTGTTGATATAAATCAGAAAGAATAAACTTTAAAACTGACCCGTCCTGAATAAGATTTACAGCTTTTCAATTAAACCTAATTAAATTTTACACTTTACATAAACCCAATCTTTTTAGGTAAAAAACATCTATGATTTTGGTAATATGAAAAATTGTTGTAATTTTGCACACTGATTTATTAAGGTCTCTTGGCCGAGCGGTTAGGCACCGGTCTGCAAAACCGTCTACTCCAGTTCGAATCTGGAAGAGACCTCGAAAAAGAAATAATCGTTTCATAGCCATCTTTAGGGATGGCTTTTTTTTTAAATTTTATAGGTTTTTCTGATAACCTTATAGGTTTTTCTGCGTATTACTTATAGGTAAACAAAATATATTAACCTTGCTTAACATAATAGTAGAATGAAATCACTGAGAAACGAAATTAATACTGTTAGAAATAGTTTAATGAATTACGCTATTCTTTGTCTATTAATAATTACTCTTCCCGCTACTGTTTTCTCAACCCTAAATTTGATTTCAGATGGATATCTACCTGATTATGGAATTAGTATACTTGAAACTCTATTTATTTTAAGTTTATATATTTTTAGAAATAAAATTGGTAATAGATTTAAAGCTCACGTAATTACAATTTCATTTATTGTTGGTGGCTTAGCTGGGAATCTTTTCTTTGGAAGTGTTGGAGATCAATTCTTAGCTGTAATTGGTATTGCATTAATTACTCTTTTTTATGGGAAAAAACCTGGAATTATCTACTTTTTTATAGTTTTTAGTGGTTTTATCATTTTGCAAATAATGTTTAGTGAACATATTGTTGAGAGAAATCTAAACTATAACGAATACTTTAATGACATTAGAAACTGGATAATTAGCATTATAACTCTTATAGTAACTGCAATAATTCTAATTTTTTCTATAAGTTTTTTCTATCATTTCCTTATCAATCTGGTTAAGGATCTTGAGAAAAAGAATAATGAGCTGGATATTTTAAACACAGCTTATAAGGATGTTATGGCTAAGTTGGAGACAAGCGAGAAGAAATATAAAGGGATATTCAAAACACTTAAGGAAGGAATAATTCTTACAGACGAAGAAGGAAACATTATTGATTGTAACCAAGCAACAGAAGATATTTTAGGAATTCCAAAAGATACTATTTTAACAATTAACCTGCATTCGAAGAATTTCAATTTAGTATATCCAGACCTTAGTCCAATACCAAATGAAGAATGCCCTGGAGTCAAAACACTTGTAAATGGTTCCCCTATTTATAATTTTGAAGTTGGAATGCAAAATGGAGACAATATTAAATGGCTAATTCTCAATTCTGCAACTCTAAAAGCTGAAGGATATGGCGTTTTCCTTACTCTTAATGATATTTCAGAGATTAAGAAACTGGAAAAAGAACAAATTATATTCAATCGTTACTTCGAAACATTCCTTGAACACATCACTGATTATGTTTGCTTTAAGGATAGAGAAGGTGAAATTGTGTTTTGCAGCCAATCGCTTGCCCGAATAACAGGACATTGTTATTGGAAAGACCTTATTGGGAAGAACTATGATGACATTTTTCCTTTGGATGTTGCTAAAAACTTTAAAGGGGAAGATGATATTGTTTATCAAACAGGTCAAAAGCTATTGGGAAGTGTAAATACTTTCTACGATAATAATTCAGAACTAAGATACGAACAAACCAACAAGATTCCTTTGTTTGATGACAATAAAAATGTTGTTGGTATTATAAGTATTAGCAGAGATATTACTGAAATACTAAGAGAAAAAGAACTAATTAAAGAAAAAGAAGAAAAAATTAATCTTCTTTTAAACTCAACATACGAAGGAATTTACGGAGTAGATTTAGAAGGAAGATGCACATTTATAAATAAATCTGGAGTAAATATGCTGGGATACTCTAATCAAGAAGAGGTATTAGGACAAAATATTCACGATTTAATTCATCATACAGACTCAAATGGAGTAAAAATAGCCATGTCTGAATGTAAAATTAACAGGGCTTTTCATCTTAGAAAAGGGATGCATTCCGATCAAGAAATCTTCTGGAAAAAGGACAATATGAGCTTTGACGTTGAATATTTTTCTTTCCCACAAATACATAAAGACGAAGTTGTTGGTTGCGTTGTAACCTTTATAGACATCACTCAAAGGAAGGAATCCGACAAAAAAATCCAGCTCTTTACCCAAGAACTCCAAAAACTTAACTCCGATAAGGACAAGTTCATCAAGATATTAGCCCACGATTTGAAAGCACCATTCCACTCTATTCTCGGATTATCGGAATTTATCATAAAGAATATTGAAGATATTGATGCAGAAACAGTAAAAGAATACACCCAAGAGATATACTCCAGCTCCGAAAAGACATACTCTTTGTTGGAAGAAGTGCTCTTTTGGCTAAAGGTTCAAACAGGGAAACTAACTCCTTTGAATACAGAAGTGGAGATTAAATCGATTGTGATGCATGTGATAGATCTCCTACAACCAACCGCTCAACAAAAGAATATACAACTCGAATGCCTCATCCCCAATGGAATTTATGTTTACTTTGACATCAATATACTGAGAACAATATTGAGAAATCTAATCTCCAATTCCATAAAATTCACCCCTGAAGGCGGGAAAATTGAGGTAGAACATCAACAAATTGAAAACCACATTCAAATAATAGTGAAGGATAATGGGCAAGGAATGTCGGAAGATAAGAAAAACAAACTCTTTACCTCTCAAATCAATGCGTCCTATCAAGGAACTCAACAAGAGATGGGTTCTGGAGTTGGATTAACCATTGTTAAGGAACTATTGGACGTACAAAACAAAGAGATTTGGGTTGAAACCGAAGAAGGAAAAGGGAGCAAATTTATATTTTCAGTTGGGGAAATTGCAAAAAATGACTAAAAAACTTACTTTTGCAGTATGAAAAAACTACTAAATTACCTGCTTTTCTACCTGATATTAGTCCCTCTTTCGCTTTTGCCATTGAGGGTTCTTTATGCAATATCCTCAATTCTAAGCCCCATTTTCCAGCATATAATCCAATATAGACGCAAAATTATAATCCAAAACCTTCAGAAATCCTTCCCAAACAAGACCCAAACCCAGCTCAAAACTATCCAAAACCAATACTATAACCACCTCTTAGACGTGTTTTTGGAAGCCTTCAAGATGCTTTCTATCTCTCGTAAAAACCTGAAAGAACGCTATAAATGCAATAATCCAGAAATTTTAAAGCCATATTACGATAGGCAACAAAGCGTTATTTTAGCATCTGCACACTATAATAACTGGGAATATATGGTTCTTTCCCTCGATATGCAGTTCCCTTTTCACGGAATTGGAGTTGGAAAAAGAATGTCAAACCAATCATTTGGCTCCTTAATGCACCAAAAAAGAACTCGTTATGGAACAGAAGTTTGCTACTCAGACAATGTAAATGAAGTGCTTTCTCACCACGAAAAAGAGAGGAATCCATGTGCATATATGCTTCTTGCCGACCAAAGCCCCAACGATTCACACAAATCTTTTTGGACTTTGTTCCTCAATCAAGACACTCCAGTTATCTTTGGACCAGAGCATCTTTCCAAAAAATACAACTATCCAGTGTTCTTTTATAGGGTAAATAAAGTAAAAAGGGGCTACTATACATTCGATATTATCCCAATATCCGACCATCCAAAAGAAACAGAATATGGAGAAATAACTCTGAAATACCTTTCCTTTTTGGAGCAAACCATCAAAGAAAACCCTCAATATTGGCTATGGTCGCACCGAAGATGGAAACACACCCGCCCCCAAAACATATACCAAGACAGGTTTATTAAGAAATAACGCTTCGAATTTGTGAGCAAAATCCCTGACCTTTTATTTTATTATTCGAGACTAAATCAAAACTTACTTACTACTAACTCAAAAGTTACCTATAGGTAACTCTCGAGTTAGTAGTAAGTAACTCTTGAGTTAGTAGTAAGTAACTCTTGAGTTAGTAGTAAGTAACTCTTGAGTTACCTATAGGTAACTTTTGAGTTAGTCTCGCATCTGTTGGAAATATTAGTGGGCTTCTAACCAGTTAGTGCCGGTATTGGAGTCAACTTCCACCGGAACATTGTTCAAAGGCAGGGCTTCTTTCATTTCTTTCTCCACCATTTCTCTTAGTTTTTCAAGCTCTGGCTGATAAACATCGAAGACTAATTCGTCATGAACCTGGAGTATCATCTTGGATTTCAGGTTCTGCTCGGTCATTTTCTGGTGAATTGATATCATTGCTTTCTTGATCATATCGGCAGAAGTTCCTTGAATTGGCATATTTACCGCGTTTCTTTGGGCAAAATTCCTTAGGTTGGCGTTCTTGGAATTGATGTCATAGAGGTATCTTCTCCTCTTTAATATGGTTTCAACATAGCCTTTTGTTTGTGCTTGAGCAATGCTTTCTTCAATAAAGGTGTTGATTTGTGGGTATTGATTGAAGTATTCATCGATCAAATTTTGGGCTTCTTTTCTCGAAATCCCTAATTGTTCTGATAATCCAAAGGCTGAAATTCCATAAATTAATCCGAAATT
>Ga0172377_10004874_pt1 | contig 13772 bp, 10 predicted proteins | sample Pumphouse3metaG_FD_119749 | JGI IMG/M metagenome (GOLD analysis project Ga0172377, IMG submission 119749) | Leachate microbial communities from a municipal landfill in Southern Ontario, Canada - Pumphouse #3 metaG | ecosystem: Engineered > Solid waste > Landfill > Unclassified | place: Canada... | reverse complement strand
TCTTAATATTTATTGTTAATCGTCATCTTGTATATAGAAGGAGGTAAAAATTAATTATTGTCACTATTAAATCCGACTTGAGTAAATCTAATAGACATTCCTTGATAGACATTGCTGTTCCCATTAACTGAGTCTTGGATAAAATAATCAACATTAGGATCTGATGATACATGAGTTGTATCTTCATCATATTTAAAATAACAATTACTTAAATTTGAGAACTCAATCATGAAGCAAAAATAACTAGAGCCAAGAGGAACATCAATATTCTTTATATTTCTAGCATCATCAACAGTCGATGATGCTAGAAAACAATCAGTAAGTGTTGTAGATTCAGCATTAGCAAACGTATTAATTTGTGTAAATGCTGTTGTATCAAAAGTAGAAATAGGATTTAAAACATAAACATTAACTGCATAACTTAAATTTATTGTTTTATCATTACTTCCACCATCAACGTAAATTTTCTTATTACCATTGTATGGATTTATTGTTGCATCAGGAATTGTATAGTCGATGTAAAAATTACAATTATCCATCGCGTGAGTCGCATTTAAATTAAACATATACATATATCTTGTATCTGGTAAAGCTTCCACCATGTTTAGGGGATTTAAAGCAGGTACAGCTTTAGGATCATATAAAGTAAAATCGTCGAGAGCATCAATTGAAGGATAAGGATAATCAGTAATATTAAATCCACTAAATTTTGTTTCACCACCAACAGTTGTCACTTTATTATCATTAAAATAATAGAAATCTCCTGATAAATTAAAAATCGAAATATTTGAAATACTATTATTAACTAATCTTTTAGAAATGAACCATCCTAAAGTACCAACAAAAGAGATTGCTGTGGCTGTTACTAAAGATATTAAGGCAATTAAAAATTTCTTTTCTTTCATATTAAGCACCATAACTAGTTTTACTAATAGTGGCCGTCTTATAACCACCTGTATTATAAGGAATAACATTTTTCTCAGTTGGGTCAGTAGTTCCGTAGTGAACTGTATATCCGCAAGTTACTCCATTAGACTCAGTTCGCCCCATATCTAATTGATAAGATGTATATTGATCCATAAATGGTTTGCCAGCACCATCAGGAAGAGATGTATCTATTTGTGAAAAATAGACTTTTGTATTACTAGAATCATTCCAATTGCTCCAAACATCAGTTCCACTATCATATGTAGCATTCGTGTTATATAAATAATCTAAATGATATGCATCTTCACCAGCATAATTACCTAATCTATCAGTAAAAGTAATATCAAAGTTTTTAAAATAGAGTTTCCAATTACCTAGAGTTTCACTACCATTTACACCTAATAAAAATAATGGAGTACGTTTTCCAACGACAGTTCCCCAGTTAAAATAACCGGCGTTAGCTCTAATTGATATAGTCTTATGTTGCAAAGTATAAGTACTTGAACTTGTTGGTAAAGAAGTAATAACATTGTCGCTCAATGATAAAGGATTGTTCCCATCTTCTGAAACAACGTTTCCATAATCATAAAAACCATCAGGAATAGTTGTTACGCCATCAGCTAAAGTAGATAATGGTTCCATAGCCCCACCTTTTAAAGAGTCAGGATTTACAGTAACTTCGTCGTAATAATCGTAGTCATTATCACTACTACCATCAATATGAAATCCTGAACTGCTAATTGTTTCTCTCTTTCTAGTCCCTAACATATGCATAGAGTTTGTGGTACTAGAACCACTTTGATCATAATAAAGATAATCAAAATCAAAGTTTATATAAAAGTCACCAGATTCCCCGAATAAACCAACAATTTGATTCCATATTCCGTTAATTGTTGATTGAGTAAGATTCATACAAATACTGTTTTTCGCTGTTAAATCTCTTTTGCCCATTTCGTTGTAGGTACTTTTAATAAATAACCAATATCCAGTAATATTAGTATCGTTATCAAGTCTGCCTTCCATAAAATTATCTAAAGTTAAAAAGTTTCCGGTATGGCTTATATCCGTTGCTTCATCACTTGATCTATAATTTATAGTAGATAAACCTAATCCATGTTCGTTAGGTGTAATGGTAGATCCATTTACATCACAATCACCATAGAATCTAATCGATCTTTTGGCATTAGCGGTAAAATAACCATTTAGATTACTATTATAAATATTATTAATGTAACAATTTTTATACATTTCAGGACCATAATTTCCAGTTATATTGGTTGCTGCACCAGCTTTACCTGAATGAGTATAAGATAAACTCTGATTCTCATAAACCATTTCAAAATCAACACTTTCCTTTGATACTGAAGAGGTTGTATCGGAAATACTATCGTCGATTCTTCTACCTATCAAAGTAGAGAAACTTCTAAAAGGCTTTAAAGTTGTTAAAATTTTTCCACCATATACACCAATATAAGTAGCATCTCCATCAAGGTGTCCAGCTACAATACCAATATAAGCAAGTTCTTTCTCATAGTATTTATCAACATTATTAACTTGGGAATTTGGAGTATGAATCAATTTCTTTGGTGCTTTCTTGTTTAAAGAATCAACTATTATAGAACCGGTATCACACCAAAATCTATAACGCTCAATAACATATCGAACGATACGATATTCATTGTTGATTAGTACTAGCGCTTCAACATAAATCTCATATGTTAACCATCCATTATAATCAGTACCAGAAATAATTGTTCCAGAATCCGTAATAACATTTGTATTGCTTGATTTTGTTAATAAAGAATAAGCCTTATTGTTACTATCAGTGATTGTTGAACTAGATAACGTTAATGAAAAACTTGAAATAGTTAGTGAGATAGCATTAGATGTATCTTCACTAATTAAACTTCGTAATGGATTGTTATTAATTGTTGTAGTTGGATCTTGATAGGAAGTTAGTGTTCCAGTACCTTCAACTGTTACATTTGTTAAGACAAAATTCTTAATTGTGCCGCCTTGCGCCACATAACCAAACATTCCAACATCACTTAAATCACTTCCGACAACATGCAGATCAGTGATTGTATGACCGTTTCCATTAAATTGAGAATAAAATGGTGTATCAATTGTTCCGATTGGCGCTAAAGTCCCAACACAAGTAAAATCGGCACCTAAAATAAAGTTTGTTTCTTTGGTAAAAACACCTAAATTTGTTAAAAAACTTAAGTTTTGTAGTTGAGTTTCATTACTAATTGTATAAGGATCAATTGCCGAACCATCTCCAGTAGTGAAAAAACTACTAAAATTAGTATTAACAATAATTTGCTGATCATACTTTTCATCATTTAAATATGCTGCATAAGTAATTGTTGCTCCGGCAGCAATTGAACAAGCAAACAAACAAATAATAGAAACAACTTTCGAAAATTTCTTTTTCATATTATTGCCCCTCACTTGCTGTAATCGTATATTTAAGCGATAAATTTAAACCATTAGTATTTAAAACAAAGTTGTTTCTATACATATCTAAAATAACTGTTGGATCAAGATAAAAACCAAACAAAGTGCCATGACTATATTTATCGTTACCATTAGGATTGATTTGTAATTTATTTAGATTTCCAGTAGTATCGCTCAAATTCTTCATGTTTGAATAATCACTTCCGATATCCTTTAGATTTGTTAAATCAGTTTCAATTAATTTCTTGGTATCGCTAGCTACCGCACTGGTTTCAATATACCTAAATTTAACTAAATTAGGATATGTTTCACTTCCAGAATATGTCACAGTAAAATTATGAGAACATGTAACAAAACATTTAGAGAATTCTTTAAAATAGTCAATTTCAACAAATGAAAAAAAGAAATTATGAGGATTGATTATATTGTAATTACCATCATCAATTAAATTTCTATCTATATCAGCAAAAAAGTCAAAATTCATTGCACCAAAATTAATATTTAATGTTCCACTTGAAATGCTTTGAGTACTGCCTTCATTAACTTCAACTTCAAAACCTTGATTCACAATTTTCCAATTAATTTTGGTGAAATCAGTATTGTTAGTTGTGTCTTTCTTAGCTGAATAAACATCAGTTTTAACAATACATGGATAAATTCCGGCTGTTAATACCAAATTACCAGCTCCGGCTGGAATTAACCAAGCGAACGTAAAAGAAGCAGTTGTGACTCCAACAACTGATATAACTACTAAAAATGATAATAATGCTTTCTTAAAATTGTTCATGCTTTGTCATTCGGCAACTGGCAATCTCAATTAAGACCCTATAGTTTTGCGTCGCTAGATTACTCTAGTTTTGCTTTTTACGCTCTTATTATAAATTATTTTTTAAAATTAAAAAGAAAAAAATTTATTTTTTAAAAATTTAATACAATAAAATATTAAAAAATAATTAATATTCTACAAAATATCAAAAAAATTGTATATTTAACTGATTTATTTAAGTTTTTTCCATATTTTTACTCAAATATAGATAAAAACAATTATTTGATTGTTGGATCGAAATTTTATAAATTTACAAATGAAAACCTCGCTTTTATATGAAATAATCATAAATCAAGCAGAGGTCTCTATATCTATCTATTATAAGTCTTTATAAATCTATGGAAATCATCGAATGGCATTACACCATTGAAGATGGCACCTTCTAAATAATTTACTGGTAATCCTTTAATCTTTTCATGTTGTTCGTTTGTATCAACGCCACAAATTGTAACGCTCATATTATATGCTTTTGCTTTATCGCAAATCTTAAATAAAACATCATAAGCATTTTGATCGTAAACTATATCACGGACAAGAGAAGCGTCGATTCGAATTTCGTTAAATCCTAAAGCAGCAAGATCAGCTACTTTAATTGCAGTATCAGTGAAATTTGTAACAATTAAAGGAACAGCAAGTGGTTCCAACTCTTTATTTAAACGTTTATATAAATCTTGGAATCTTGCAATATCATTTTCGTTAATGGCAAATGTTAAGAAGTTGTTGCTAAACAAGAATCTCTTTTTAATGTTAATTAAAGCATCAAGGTAATCTTTAGTTTCAAAATAATCATGATCTGTGTAGATAATGAATCTTTCTAAACCAGTTGATCTATATAAGAAGTTGCCTAATGTAATATAATAACCACCCAATTGTTGGATCAAATTATTCGTTAACCTATTACGTTCATTATTGACAGTAACAATTTCTTCGAATGTATTACGTGGAATATATGTAGCTCTTAAATCATCTTTTAAATTAATTATGATTGCAGCACCATATGTTTTAGCGTTATCTGCATGAACGATTAATCTTGCTGAAAGTTCGAAATTATTGTTTTTAGCGGCCTTTTCAAGCAATTGAAATGTATATTTAGATCTACTAGCAAATCTACTTGCACCACTATCAACGAGATAAAGTTTGTTCTCAGCACTTGATGGAACTTTATTAATATTAGTTTCAACATATCTAAATAAAGCATCCGTATTAGTAAAATCTTGAGGATAATTAACCATGAATAAGGTAGGCAAAATTTGAATTTGTTGATTGTTAAAATTGTATCTATGTTTAACTACGTGATTAATAATTTCCATATAGTCATAAACACGGCTGCTACCTTCTTCATTAAACATAAAGCAAAGTGTATCGCCCTTATACATAAAGCATTTTGCACTCAAACTGACCAAATCTAATCTATGAATAATATCTTTCATCATATATTGGAATTGATCTTCACCAGCTTTTCTTAAAATTGAAGTTTGGTTATCTAATCTAACAAATAATAAAGAACCCTTTGAACCACTAATGAAAGCATTGCTTAAATATATTTTTAAAGAATAGAAAGAATAAATTAATAAATCTGGATCAAATCTATTTCTTCCATAACTATCACTATCCATAGCATCAACAACACCAATAATACGATAATCATTATTATCAATATTAATTGGATAAACCCTAAAGTTATTTTCGTTTACTTTAAAATGCTTTGGTTGACTGGTTTTAATAAAACAATCTTTACATGGAGCATCAAGTCCAAATAATGCTTTATAGCAAAGAGGTCTCTTTTCATTGGCATTTGGGAACATTTCTTTAAATCCAATGGAAGAATGCTCAATTCTATAATTATCCTTATTAAGAAAGAAAATTTCTTTGTTGCTTCCTTTTAAAACAGTATCAAGCATAACATTAATTTCTTTAATGTATTGAGACGAAATGGAGTTAATATAGAAGAAACGATATAAAGTACAAATATAGGTTAAACTTTCACGATCAAATGAGCTAATAACAAATTTTGACTTTTGATTGACAAAATAAATCATGCCTAACAAAGCGCCATCACGATAGAAGAAAAAGAAGAAACCGCTTTGCAAATTATATTTATTTAATATAGTTCTTACTTCAGGAACAGTTCTTTCTCTCTCATAGAAAGTAAAAGTGTTATCTTTGTCTGTATATTTAGCTAATGTCATTATGTCATCAAAATTATCGATAGTTCCTTCTTTTTCTTTGACCCTACCATTTTCTGAAGAATAATTATCTTTAAGAATATAACCACGACCATAATCTTTGGCAACAAATCCACCAAAATCGAATTCAAAAACATCAACACATAAATTTAAGTTTGAGAAAATTTGTTCTTGAAGAACGAACGAATCTGCTTCGTTTTCCTTAACAATAGTTAATTTATAAACAATTTCATTAAATAAATTTCTTTTTTCGTCTTCACTCCTTAAACTTAATTTCTTCGACATAATGTTATTTGGAAAATATCCATAAACACCTTCAACATTTTTATTATCACAAATATTTAAATCGGCAATAATGTCATCGACATCACTAAATGGATATGAAACAACACTAATACGAATACTTCCAATCTTTTTACCTTTACTTAAGAAATTCATTTGATTAAAAGACTCAACAATAACGCGACATTGATACATAAATGTTGATGAAGCTCCAACATTAATTACAAAAGCAACAAGTTGGGTTTCGTTTTTATAAGATAAAATTACACGATCTTCTGAAAAAGTATCTCTTGTCAATTGGCAAATTTTTTCTAAAACTTCTTTATTTTCAAAACTAACATTTTCAGCTGTTATCTCAATAAAACTGGTACGAAAAGATTTTGAACCATTAATGAAATAATTAATATTTTGAACAAAACACTCGTAATCAACAAGTTTTAAAGAACTATCATAATATCCAAGTTGTAAAGTATTGACATTAATTTTGTCACTACTTAAAATGATTCCCTTATATGCGTCGATAAGATTATCTATTGTCTTATTGGTAACATCGATTTCGTGATAACCTCTATCGTTTTGAATTTTTTGTAAATCAAACCTTCTTTCAGATAAGGCAGTAAAATTATCATTACTAACTTCATAAATATTGAAGAAAAAATAATTAGATAACTTATTAAAAAATATTTCATCAACCACCAAAAATGAAACCAATAAAGCAAAAGCTATACCTTCAAAGACCGAAAATAACACTTTTTGTTCAATTGTCCAAAAAATAAAACCTAAACATAACGAAATAATGATAAGTGAAATACTTAAAATCCTAAGGATTTGATACCATTTTAAATTCTTTCTAAGTGACTTATTTTTTCTAGCTCTAGTTCCCATACAATTTACCTCTTTTTAAGATTTTATTTTTTAAGACCCTTTATCAGTTTAATAACTTTTTCATCTTTAATAATTGTTTTAATATATTCAGGTTCAAAGAAAGTGATTCTGTTTCCGCCTTCCTCTTTTGATTTATACATTGCTAAATCAGCATATATTCTATAGTCTTTAACGTCTTGGTTTTCAAGTCCGTCATATTTAACCATACCAATCGAACAAAATACTCTGGAACCGTTCAGTTTAATATTGTTAACTTGCTCTATTACTTTGTTAAGATAGCTAATTGTTTTTTCATAAGTTAAATCCTCAGTGTAAAAAACAAACTCATCACCACCAACTCGGAAAAAAGTAATATGACAATTATTGATCTTTTTTAAAATTGAGCCAACATTACGAATAATTCTGTCTCCAACATGATGAGTATAAATATCGTTAATTTTTTTAAAATTATCAATATCAATTAAACCAATAAAATTATTTCCTGTTATTTTATTAATTTTATATTCATAAATATTACGGTTAAATAAGTTTGTTAGTGAATCGCAAAAATCTTCTTTTAATAATTCTTCATAGCCAGGAAAACCATAATTGTCCTCTAAACTAAAAATAATATAAGTTTTTTGTTCAGAAATATTTTTCCAAACCTTAACAAAGAAAGCGTATTTTTTCCTTTTAATAACAACAGGAAGATAAAAGCCATAATTCTTTTTGTTTCCGGATAAGTTTTTCTTTATTAAATTTTTATATTTAGAAGTTCCGTAAACTTTGCAAACGTTTGAAGATTCATTTAAATACGAAAAACATTCCTTTAAAATATGAAGATTAGAAATCTCAGGAACATTAATTGTCGAATCAATTAACACTAAAGGTTGCCTTAAAATATCTTTTGTCGAATCAATTCTAAAAGTAATAACCATAAAACACTTCATCGCATTTTCAAAATCAGACATTTCAATACCTCGGTTATTTACATATATTATGGCAAAAAAATTTGTTATTAAATAGTTTTTCACCTTATATATATAAAATAAAATAATATTTCTTTATACTTTCCATAAAAATACTAATTATTTTTACAATAAAAAAGAAACTTTAATCAATATTTTTGAATCGTTATCCTACTAGATTGTTAAAAATAACAAGGTATTTGCAAGGGTTTTTATAAACTATCGAATTTAATAAGATTATTTACAGCTTTAAGGATTCTTAGTTCAACATCTTTAAAGTGTCCTCCACTATTCATTTCAAACAAAGTTTTTACATTTTGATTTTTCAAAATATCAATACATTCATTTGTCTTAAATCTTACCATTGATATAAGTGGGTTTTTACTTTTCTCTTCTTCATCACCTAAAGAAAAATATGTAAACTCAAGTTTATTAGATACTTTTTGTCCTTTAATTGAGTCAACAAAATTAGGAAACCACAAAGACGACGAACAACTTAAACAATAAGAAAATAAATTAGAATAAAAAATAGAATAAACAGCAAATAATCCAGCCAAAGAATAACCACCAATACAAAATTTGTAAATGTCATCATCTATGATTTTTAATTCTTTTAAACATCTTGGAAAAAGAACATTTTTAAAAAATAATAGGTATTGGCTAGCGTTTCCTGAAAAATTGGTAGTCTTACCGAATAATTTTATTGATGCTGAAGAAGGTGAAAAGTCAGAATTCCGATCCGTTCCTTCAATACAAACAATTGTTGGTTTAATCTCTTCGATTTTAGTAAATATTTTTTCAACAATTGATTTATCTTCGTGAATAAAAACAACTAATTTCGATAGTTTGTTACCTTCAAAAAACGTAATATTGTAATTTTCTATTTTCATTATTTAAATCATAAAACTTTATTCAACAAGTATAAACAAAATAAAACGCTTCATTAAATAATCGATCTATAAATGAATCGTTTTATAATAGTTTTATATATTTAACTTTTAAATTTATTTCTTATCCTTGATCTCAACATCAATTGGCAGAAACTTTTTAGCATATCTTTTGGCTTTCCAAAAATAAATAAGGTCAACAATATTTGATATACCTCCAACAATGAGTAATATACCAACACAAATTACTCCTGTTAGAGCACCAACTTCTGGAAGAAAATAGAATATAAATCCAATTACAATATCAAGTAAACCGATCAACATTTCAGTAAACCAATTTGACATATTTAATTTCTTTAAATCGAAAGAACCAATGAAACGAACAAAACCTAACACCACAATCCAAATTCCGCAAACAAATGGTAAAAATGTCATAGTAAAAGTTTGATTACATAATAAGAAAATACCAAAAATAATAGAGCAAACTGCATCACATAATACCCAGCCTCCACCTAATAAACCAACACCAAATCTTATGTAAATAAACATTTCTGCGCATCTAATCAACATAATAACTGCTCCAACAGTATACGATAAAATAGCATAACCACTTTCAGGCACAACGAAAAATAAAATCCCACAAACAATCATCAAAACACTAATAATGATATGCAAAACTTTCTCAAAAATATTTATTTTAAACCTCCATTCTTATGAGACATTTTTATATCTACTAACTTCATTATAAGCACAGAACTTACAATTGTAGAGTGAATAATCTCTCTTTAGACATAATAGTTTTGAGTGTTAAAAACTTTAAAAAATTGCCATAAAAAAAGTCGTTAGATAATAACGACTTTTGCAGTTCATTAATAATGTATTAAGACTATTTGACCCAAATAGCAAAATCAAAAACTTGATCCTTGGAAATAATCCAAATTAAGTTTAAGATCCAGAACACAAATGGAACTGGGGCGATTCCTAATAAGATATCAAGAACGATAATGACAGCATTTGCATTACCAACTATATCTTTAACTAAACGATAAATGATATAGAGAATAGGTAAGAAAATAGCAAATAAAATCTTGACGATCTTTGGAAGCTTATCCATCCAATTACAAAATTCCATAATATGACCTCCTAACATTACATTTATAATACAACTTTCTTCAGTGCATGTATCAAAAAATATATTGAATTTATTCAAAAACCATATCTTTTTACGATTATACTTGAAAAAGACGGCTAGGGGAAAGCCGTCTTAATCAATTAATAATTATTGAATACTAATAAACTTCTTCTCTTCTTTATTAGCTTCTTTAACTGGCTTTTTGATATCAAGGACAAGAATTCCGTCATTAAGTTTAGCTGTAATATCTTCTTCTTTAACTTTATCGCCAACATAATAACTTCTGCTCATTGATCCAAAATATCTTTCTCTATGAATGTTTTTTCCATTTTTATCTTTTTCATCAATATTGCTCTTTCTAGTTGCATCAATATTGAGGTAATCACCATTCAAAGAAACCTTAATATTTTCTTTTTTAACATCTGGTAATTCAATACTCATAATAAAAGCCTCGTCATTTTCTCTGATATCAGTTTTCATCAAATTGTTTTTGTGAGATTCGTTATCAAATGGAATTCCAAACAATTCCTCAAAAGGGTTAAAATAATAATTTTTGTTAACACCGTAATTCATAAATAATACCTCCTAAAGTATTTAATTTTAATGTTTAGCACTCTCGCTCGTTGAGTGCTAATAATATTATATGTCATGTTTAATTGTTGTCAAGCAATTATAAAAAGATTTTTTGAAAAACAAAAATATTGTCGATGTAGTCGACAATATTTCTATCAGATTTTTATAAAATTATTTAATTTTTCTTAAAATTATAAGGATTGAGTTGATTATCAAAAGCATTGATAGACCTGTATCTGAGAGAACAGCAACCCACATTGGTAGGTTAACACCTGGTATAAAAGAGAGGACCATAATCGCCGCTTTTACGACTAAAGCAAATACTATATTAAATATAGATTTATTTCTGGTGATCTTAGCAATTTTAATTGAGTTAACGATAGATTTTGGATCGTCATTCATCAATACAACATCAGCATTTTGAATAGCCGCTTCGCTTCCTAAGGCACCCATCGCAAATCCAACATCAGATAAGATTATTGAAGGAGAATCGTTTATACCATCTCCAACAAAAGCGACAGCTTTGTTTTTGCTTTTATGAGATATTTCTTCTTTTAAATAATTGATTTTGTCTTCTGGAAGTAAATCAGCATAATATTCTTTTATACCTAAATAATCTGACATGTACTGAGCACTGGTGGCTTTCCCTCCAGTTAACATCAATGTTTTAATGCCATGACTTGATAAATATGCAATTGTCGATTTTGAATTTTCTTTTGGTGTATCTTCTAGTTCAACATAGCCAACATAATTATTATCGTAACTAACATACATAATTGTAAGGTTAGAACTAACCTCAGCAACGTTGATATTTTTACTCCTTAATAGCGCAACACTTCCTATCAATACTTCTTTATTATTGTGTTCATAGGAAACACCTAATCCACCTTGTTCTTTAAAATTAATAGGTCTTTTCAAGGGTTTTTGAATATTAATATATTTTATAATTGCTTTAGCAATTGGGTGAGAAGAGTTGTTTTCACCAATAAATAAAAGTTCTTCAAAAGTATCTTTATCAATGTTTTCAAAATGTTCGTTTGTTACCGAAAACTCTCCAGTAGTTAATGTGCCTGTTTTGTCCATTACCACTTCACTTATTTCGTTAATTCGATCTAAATAGTTCGATCCTTTAATTATTATTCCGTTCTTTGAAGCTAAACCAATACCCATAAAATAAGCTAAAGGAACCGATATAACGATTGCACATGGGCAACCAATAACCAATAATGTCAAACCACTATAAATATATTGATGCCAGATATCCCAAGTCCAAGTTCCGTTAATTCCACATATAAATAAAGGTGGAATGACAGCAGTAACAAGAGCAATTCCGAAAATAATTGGAACATATAAACGAGCAAACTTATCAATAAATGTTTCTGCTTTCGATTTATGGTCGTTACTTTCCATCGCCATCGCAAGAATCTTGCTTGTTGTTGAATCTTCGAAAGTTTTAGTAACTTTCATTTCAATTGATCCTGTTTTTAGCAAAGATCCACTCATCAGTTCATTATTTTTTGATACATGAACAGGAACAAACTCACCGGTTATAGAACTAACATCAATATCTCCTTCACCATTAACAACTTCTCCATCATTAGTTATAACATCGCCAACTCTTATAATAATTATGTCGCCAATTTTAAGATTTTTAGCTAGCACAGTTTCTCTTTTATCACCAATTAATTTAATAGCAGTCTTTGGTCTAGTATCAATTGTATCAATAATGGAATTTTTAGATTGATTTATAGATATTTCTTCAAAAACTTCACCAACTTGAGCTAATATCATAACTAAAATTGCTTCAGGATATTCTTGAATACAAAAAGCACCTAAAGAAGCTAATAACATAAGTAAAGATTCATTAACAATATTTTTAAAATGAATAACATTTCTAAACAATTTAACAAAATGGTCATATGAAATAATTAAATAAGCTGTTATGTACACAAGAATCATTATTATCCATTGCCAAGAAAATAAAGTTGATGCAAACGGTTTGATAGCAAATACACCCACAAGTAGCAAAATGGTACTTAAAACAATTCTAGAAATTAGAAATATCACTTCTTTATTAAATACTTTTGTTTTCTTAGGACTATCATCTACATATTCAGTCACAACCAAATGATCATCGCTTATCTTGTTTATGACTTGGTTTAATTCCTTAATAGAAAATGGTTTATCTTTATAACTTATTTCTAATTTACCTGAAAGAAAATTAATTGAAGCTTTTTCAATACTTTCATTTTTATTCAATAAATCTTCGGCATAAAGAGCACAATTTGCACAATCAAAGCCTTTAACGTTATATTTTTTTGAAACCATAACTATTTCTCGCTAACGTGGTCATAAGCCACTTTTATTAAGTTATAGATGTGATTATCATCTAAAGAATAAAAAACAAAATTTCCTTGTTTCTCAAAACTAACAAGTTTAGCTTTCTTTAAGACTTGCAATTGATGAGAAACTAATGATTGACTACAATTAACATCGTTCATTAATTCAGATACATTCTTTTTACCATCTATTAAAGCTAATAAAATCTTCAATCTAGTTTCATCAGCCGCAATAAATAACAATTCACTCATTTTTGTAACAGTTTCTTCATCGTAAGTTTTTTTCATAATTAACCTCCATATGAATAAGAATTCATATACTGGACAT
>Ga0172377_10004872_pt1 | contig 13773 bp, 8 predicted proteins | sample Pumphouse3metaG_FD_119749 | JGI IMG/M metagenome (GOLD analysis project Ga0172377, IMG submission 119749) | Leachate microbial communities from a municipal landfill in Southern Ontario, Canada - Pumphouse #3 metaG | ecosystem: Engineered > Solid waste > Landfill > Unclassified | place: Canada... | reverse complement strand
AGTGTTCGGGAAGGCCGTAAACCGGTCTACCGATGCCTTGGCGGCACGGAACTGTGTCCTTCTTGCGATCAAGGTCACATGGCTGCAGAGAGATGCCAGATAGGAGGCTTCCTCGAATGCCGAATTTCCGGCACCGATAACAGCCACTTCCTTCCCTTTATAGAAAGGGCCGTCGCAGATGGCGCAGCGGGAGAATCCTCTTCCCTGATAGGCATCTTCTCCGGGGATATGGAAATCCGTCGGAGATAGTCCGGAGGCCAGAATCACATAGTGGAAATCCCGGCTCTTCCCTAAGCCGTATTCGACATGGAAATTGCCATCCTCCATAAGGGTGATCTTGGAGACTTCCGTATAGATAGGTTCGATAGAGAACTTGGCAAGGTGCTTTTCGAACTCCTGCCCCAGTTCCGGTCCCTTGATTATCGGAAAACCCGGATAGTTTTCGATCTGTTCCGTCTTGTCGACCTGCCCGCCGACCTGCTCCCGTTCAAACGGGACCGGGGTCATGCCGAATCTCTTCAAATAGATAGACGCAGTCACACCGCTCGGGCCAAGCCCGATAACAGCTACTTCCTGATTATCAATCATGTTTCTCTTCCTCCTTCTTCCGGACCAAGGATTCCAGATCGTCAACTGCGGATTCTTCCTTCTTCCCTGAAGAAGCGGAAGAAGAAAGGACGACTTCCGGTTTTTTCTCCTGAGGCTTGCAGAAATGCCGGACCACATGGTTCAGGACAATCAGAAGGATGCCGACGAGGATAAAGGCAAGCCCCATCCAGAAGGATTTGTACTGGCTTCTGGAAAGAGCATCCGTTCCGCCTTCTCCCATGATGAAGAGTGGATTCCTCAAAGGCTCCATAAGCATACGGATGATACCGTAGGAAAGGAAATAGCCGAATGTCTCGTCTCCGTCTTTGTAATGTTTTCCTTCGACTGCCTTGATGCCGTAGGCAACAAGGAAGAAGAAGCAAAGATCCAAAATGGATTCGACCAGGAACAAAGGAACGGCAACGCTTCCGGAAGGAAGGACTACGCCGCTAAGCATGGATTCTTTTCCGTTCTGCATGTTGTTCATGATCCAGGACGGGACGAAGTCCCAGGCATCCGGGGATACGGCATGGCCGAAGACTTCCTGGTTGAAGAAGTTTCCCCATCTTCCGATTCCCTGGCCTATCAGGATAGTCGGAACAGCAAAATCCGCAATCTTGAGAAGAGGGGTACCCTTTCTCCGGAACTTGCAGAAAATCAAAGCAGCCAGAACACCGAAGATGGCACCGCCTTGGATGGCTAGGCCTCCGCTTCTCATATCGAAGAGGTTTGCCATTCCGGCACCGAATCCGCTGTATTGGAAGACATTCAGGAATTCCGTCTTCCAGGAAGCGATGATGTACCAGATTCTGGCCCCGATGATGCCGCAGGGGAAAGCAACCAAGAAGACCGTATCGAAGAAATCCCATCCGAAACCATCTTTATGGGCACGGTAATTCGATGTGAAAAGAGCAAGGAGTGCGCCAAAGACGATGATGATTCCGTAGAAAGCAATGATCGGCCTTCCGTTCTCCCCCTGCCCGAAGCCTTGCACATAGGCAAGGAATAGATTCTGTGTTTCCATCTGTTAGTTCTTCCGGGAAGTTACTTCCGTCTCGCCTTTGTTTATTTCATCGGTTCCGGCATGTTTGACAACCTTGACGGAGGAAACGAAGTTCTTGTCGATCGGACGGTTAGGAGTATCGGGAACAAGAGGCTGATCCGGTTCCGGGTTCATGCTGACGACGCCTTTGCCAAGCGCCGTTTCGACAGCAGTCCTGGCCGCCAGCTTCTCGCTTTGCCTCTTCTCCTGGATCTCTCCGAGCCTCTTCTGGAATTCATAGCCGGTATCGTATCCGAAATCCTTGAGCTTGTAGTTCGTAACAGCGGCTTCGATGATCTCCGCCATGCTTCTGGCAGCGGAGACAGGAAGGCTGATGAGAGGAACCGATTCATTGAGGATAGGATACCGATCCGTCTTCATGCCTACCCGTTCCATAGGAGCAGAGGCATTGAACGGCTCAAGGGAAATAACGAGCTTGATCTTGGAATCCTTCTCCAGGGAGTTGATACCGAACATCCTTCCGACATCGATGATGCCGATACCTCTCACCTCCATCATTCCATAGATGGTTTCCGGGCAGGTACCGATCAGCTTTCCGCGCACATCCTTGACGTCCACGCGGTCATCGGCAATAAGCCGGTGTCCCTTCTTGATAAGCTCCAAGGAGATTTCGGATTTGCCGATTCCGGATTGTCCGGTCAGAAGGACGCCGATTCCGTAAATATCGAGAAGGCAGGCATGGACGGAGGTCCTTGGCGCCAAGGCATCGGAAAGATAGGAATAAAGCTCCGACATAAGATCGGAGGTATCGGAATCGGAGACGAAGAGAGGGCAGTTCTTCTTGCTTGCGGCCCTAAGGAGAGGAGAAGGAACCGGAGCGTTGTGGGTGACGATGATCGCCGGGCATTCCTCGGCACAGATCTTCAGGCAGTTCTTGTATATGAAATCCGGATCGGAATCCTTGATCAGGGCTGTTTCCTTATTCCCGATCAGCATGATCCTGTCCTTTTCATGGAACTGGAAAAGACCCAGGAGTTCGAGTCCTGGCCGGTCGAGTTCCTCGACCTTGATAGCCCGATGGAGTGCCTGGACGTCCCCGTTCAGGATCTTGAATCCGAAGTGATTAGCTAAATCTAAACTGGTGAACATAATAATGCCTCGCCTTGTTATCGCTTTCTATTATACGTTAGGGCCGGAACAAGACCAAGGGGGAAGAATCGGTTTCGGCCTTCTTTTTCTTCCCGGCGTATCCAAAAAAGAAAAGAAACAGCTTTCTAAAATGGAAAATATAGTCTTTTCCCCTTGAAAAGAGGAAAAAAGTAATCTATCCTTTTACCGGAGCTAGAACGTTACGGATGAAAGTTCTAGAGACAACTCGGAAAAAATACGGATGAAAACTTCCCGGGTCTCCTGTCTTAGGAGTTTGATCCTCAGAAGAGGTATTCGGAGACAATGCGTGACGACATACCAGCCTGTCTAGTTGGAACGGAGAGAAGAAGAAGTGATGGAAGCTTTGTTAAGCCATATCCTTGTTCCTCTCCTGGGTCGTCCTGAGTAAAAAACAATGCCGGCAGCAAACGCTGCCGTCTTTTTCTTATTTCCTGTACTTGTCTTTCTGCATCTCCCTGGCCAGATAGAATCCGGTATAGGAGCCTTTCGCCTTGACGATTTCCTCCGGAGTACCGGAGAAAACGAGGTTGCCGCCCCGGTCTCCGCCTTCCGGACCGAGATCGATCAGGTAGTCTGCACATTTCACGACATCCAGGTTGTGTTCGATGACAACAACCGTGTTCCCGCTATCGACAAGACGGTTAAGGACCTTGATAAGCTTGGCGATATCGTAGGGATGGAGACCGGTCGTGGGTTCATCCAGGATATAGAGGGTCTTGCCGTCGCTCGGACGCTCCAGCTCATAGGCAAGCTTCACACGCTGGGCTTCTCCACCGGACAAGGTAGTGGAAGCCTGTCCAAGCTGGATATACCCAAGTCCGACGTCGACCAAAGTCTGGATCTTCTTCCGGATCTGGGGAACGGCGGCAAAGAAATCGAGGGCATCCTCCGCTCTCATGGAAAGGACATCCGCAATGGATTTTCCTTTGTAACGGATGGCAAGGACATCTTCCGTGTATCTCTTTCCGTGGCAGACATCGCAGGTGACATAGACGTCCGGAAGGAAGTTCATGCTGATTCTTCTGACGCCTGCGCCCTGGCAGGCTTCGCATCTTCCGCCCGGGACGTTGAAAGAGAACATCGACTTCGACATGCCTCTCGCCCTGGCTTCGGCCGTCATGCTGAAAAGATCCCGGATATCATCAAAAACCTTGATGTAGGTTGCCGGGTTGCTTCTAGGTGTCTTTCCGATAGGTTCCTGGGAAACATTGATAACCTTCGTTACCTGCCTAAGGCCTTCAATCGTCTCACAGCCAATAGTAGGATCGGTATGAAGAGCAAGATAGTTCTTCATGTTCTCGTAAAGGATTCCGTCGATCAGGGAAGACTTGCCGCTTCCGGAGACTCCGGTAACGACGGTAAAGATTCCAAGAGGAATAGAAACATCGATGCCCTTCAGGTTATGAAGGGTAGCTTTCTTGATTTCCAGGGCGGTACGGGATTTTCTTCTTGCACCCGGCGCCTCGATGCTCTTCCTACCCGTAAGGTAATCCGCAGTCAAAGACGTCTTGCAGTCCATCAGTTCCTTCGTCGTACCGGAGAAGACGACTTCTCCTCCTCTGTTCCCGGCCAAAGGCCCCATATCCACTACATAGTCGGCGGCAAGGATCGTATCCTCGTCGTGTTCGACGACAATCAGGGAATTTCCAAGGTCCCGCATCTCTTTCAAGGTACGGATCAGCTTGTCGTTGTCTCTCTGATGGAGGCCGATCGATGGTTCATCCAGGACATAAAGAACACCGGTAAGCTTGCTTCCGATCTGGGTGGCAAGACGGATACGCTGGCTTTCTCCTCCAGACAGTGTGCTAGCCTCTCTAGAAAGGGTCAGGTAGTCCAGACCGACATCGATCAGAAACTGGAGCCTGTGCTTCAGTTCGGAGAGGATCTGGCCGGCTATCTTCTGCTCCATATCCGTGAGGACAAGCCCGTCCAGGAACCGGGAGATCTTGTCCAGGGAAAGGGAGCAAAGCTGATAGATATTCAGCCCTTGGATTTCTACGGAAAGAGCAGCCTCATTCAGTCTTGCGCCATGGCATGTCGGGCATTCCTTCTCACTCATGAAGGAGGCATAGTAATCCTTCATGAAATCGCTCTTGGTGGTGTAGTAAAGACGGTCGATTCTGGCTTTCAGGCCTTCCGTGACGAATTTATTGATCTTGGAGCCGTTCTGGCTTTCATAAACATAGTGGACCGGTTCCGGAGGGCCGTAGATAATGATGTCCTTCTGTCTCTGGGAAAGCTTCTGGAAAGGAGTCTTGGTAGAGATTCCGTATTTGTCGAGGACAGCATAGAAGTCATTCCACTCGATCGTCTCGTGGTTGTGCTTGGGAAGGCAGCCGATAGCCCCTTCGTCGATGGATTTGGTCGGATCCGTAATCATCTTGCTGGGATCCGCTTCGATCTTCACGCCTAATCCGTTGCAGTCCGGGCAGCAGCCAAGAGGGTTGTTGAAGGAGAAAAGGCGGGGTTCCAAAGGCGGAACCGAGAATCCGCACTCCGGGCAGGACTGGTGTTCGCTATAAAGCTTTTCTTTTCCGTCGATATCCAGGACTACATAGCCTTTTGCAAAATCGAGGGCGGTACGAAGAGAATCGAAAAGACGGTCTTTGTTCTCCGGCTTCAGGACAAGCCTGTCGATGGCAAAGGAAATCGTATGCTTCAGCTTTTTATCCAAGACCGGAAGAGATTCATACCGGGTCAGAGGGGCACCGTCGATCTTGGCCCTGGAGAAGCCGGCCGAAAAGAACTTGTTCATCGTATCGACATGGGTTCCCTTTTCGTTCCGGACAACCGGGGCATAGATCGTCACCTTGCTCTCTTCCGGATTCTTGTTTACTTCGTTGGCAATCTGCTGGAGGGAGCTAGCCGCAATCGGAATATGGTGAGTCGGGCAGAAAGCTGTTCCAACCCTGGCATAGAGAAGCCTGAGATAATCATAGATCTCCGTAACTGTACCGACGGTCGACCTAGGATTGTGGGAAGTTGTCTTCTGATCGATAGAGATGGCAGGAGAAAGCCCGGTGATCTCATCGACATCCGGTTTCGAGAAATCCCCTAAGAACATACGGGCATAGCTGGACAGAGACTCCACATAGCGTCTCTGGCCTTCGGCAAAGATAGTGTCGAAAGCAAGCGTTGATTTGCCGCTTCCGGAGACTCCGGAAAAGACTACAAGGGAGTTCTTCGGGAACGTTACGGACACGTTCTTGAGGTTGTTTTCCCTCGCTCCTTTGACGACCATCCAGTCCTTGTTGTTACTTGGTTCCATAGGCTATCCTCGCAAAGGAAGATTATACCAAAGAAAAGCATGGGCTAGGAAGATATACGCATAACAGAAAAGGGGCTGGCACGAAGCAAATGTCGTACCGGCCCCTTCCGTTTTTACAGTTTCAGAAGTCCGTCTTTGTCGAATACGTTCTTCACGTCTCCCTGGATCAGAGGGGCGGCATAGGAGAAGAACTCGTCGGTGATGTTGTCTCCTTCTTCGTTGATGAACTTATCGGGCAGGGACTGAACGCCTTTGGCGACATCCATAAGGTCTGCCGTTCCGGTAACAGCCTTGTACGGGTTGCTGTTCTTCCTTGCTAGCGTCACCATCTTGCCGGTCTTGTTGGCCTTGGCAAGAAGATAGGCTTTCTTTCCGACAAGCTCTGCTTCCTTGACGTCCGTAAGGGAAAGAGAGAAGAATGCAGCTCTCTGGATAACGTTCAGTTCGATCGGACGGGACTTGACTCCGGCATTCTCGAGCTGCCCTGCAAGGAAGGAGGATACTCCTCCCATCAGAGGATTCCCGAAGGCATCCTTGTTTCCGCTCTCGGCGATAAGCTTCCCGTCCTTGTCCCGAATTCCTTCGCTCACAACGACGATGCACTGTCCCTTCTCCTCTTCCTTCTTTTCTACCTTGGCAAGGAAATCGGCAAGAGAGAACGGCCGTTCCGGAACATAGATGAAGTCCGGACCCATATGCTTGAGAGCAGCCAGTTTGGAAGCAGCGGCAAGATATCCGGAATCCCTTCCCATGGCCTCGATGATATAGGCCTTCTGCTTGGGATAGGTGTAGGCATCCAGGTAGCAGCCGATAGTCGCATTGGCGATATACTTTGCAGCACTTCCGTACCCCGGGGTATGGTCCATGCAGAGGAGGTCGTTGTCGATCGTCTTCGGGATTCCGATGACCTGCAAACAATAGCCCAACTTCTTGGCATTGAGGAAAAGCTGGTAACAGGTAAGCATTGTGTCGTTCCCGCCGTTTCCGAATACGACATGGATATCATTCTTCCGTAGGGTTTCGGCAATCTTTGGAGAGATGTCGTCATCCGGCTTCACCTTGATTCTGGAAGAACCGAAGTGAGACCCCGGGCGGAAAAGAAGGGAAGAGTAATCCTGATCCTTCACTTCTTCGATCGTTCCGTTGATAAGGCCGTTTAATCCATACGGAGAGACGAACAGTTTTCCTCTTTCCGGATCCTTCTTGTAGGCTTCATACAGTCCTTCAAAGGAGGCATTGATAACCGCAGTCGGCCCGCCTCCCTGGAAATAGATGGCATTCTTCATTCTCTATTCGTCCTCCTCTTTATACTTTTCAAGCCGTATTTCCTTATCCATAATCGGACGTAAGGAAAGCATATCTTCTCTTCCGTATTTTCTCTTCCCGGTGCGGTCGACGGCAGCAAAGAGCAGCAGGATCATTCCGCCGAGCAGAGAGATCAGGAATCCTTCCGCCGTCATCGGGGAGGTATAGGACAGAACGAATTCGTTCATCCCTTCCGGAACGACGAACCCGACGAACCCGTGCTGGACTTTATAGGTATCGACATCCACCATCTTCCCGGTGTTTGTCTTCTGCTGCAGCTTCCAGCCCTTCTCGGCCGGAATGTTCGTAGCCATGAAGCGGGAGCTGGTCTCGTCCGTCGTGAAGGAAATCGAATTGTTGGTCCTGGCGGTAATCTTAGGGCTATGGGCTTTCAGTTCATCGACTGCTTTCTGGTAGTCCTTGTTTCTCTGGACGAAAACCTGCGGCTGTCCTAGATAGGCAAGGTTGTTCTCGTGTCCGTCATAGATGACGCCGACAATGGTCTTGACCGGTCTATCCGTATAAAGGCCATGCGCCCTCTTGTAATCGCAATAGGAAGGCTGGAAGATGCTGATAAGCTTTCCCTGTTCGTCGAAGAGCCTCCAGCTGACGTTGTAGGTAGTATTGATGGAGATGTAGGCACCAGTTTCCGGGTCAGAAGGATCCGCTTCCGGAGCCAGGCATACATCTTCTCCGTTCCGCTGGAAGGTCATCACGATCTTGGAGTTGTAGAGGACTCCTTTTTCCGTGACATAGGAACCGTCCTGCTTCTTCCCGGTATTGAAATCGAAAGCCGTATCGCCCGGATAGATGCCGTTAGCATAAAGAAGAGGATTTTTGCTTATCCAGTCTTCGGTTACGACGCTGGAATAGTCCTCGTCCCCGGTAGAGACGATGGCATGGCCGTCTTTGGGCGAATAGCCGTAGACATACTGTCCGCCTTCCGTCGACCCTTCTACTTCGTGGTACCAGTTGGCAGAATAGATAGTGGACTTTACGGTAGAGGAATTGCGGAAAGCTTCAATCGGCGCTGTCTTTCCTTCCTGATAGACGGAGTCGGTAGAGATACCGCTTTGGAAGAGAGCTCTCTTGGTCGTTACGGTAGTTCCGGAAATGGTCGTCGTCTTTCCGTTATAGGAAATCGTATTATACGGATTGAACTCATCCTTGAATTCTTCGTAGTCCTCTTCGTAGAGGATAGCGGAACGGAGAAGCGGGTATTCGTTGAAGTCCTCGTAGTTCCCGGTAAACTCCGTGCCTAGATAATCCGAAGAAGTCCAGACGGAATCGATGATGTTGTCAAAGCTGAAGAAGGTATCGATGAAATCGAGATTGAGATAGACGGATTTGTTGCAGCTGTCGCTGGCAAGGAAGTCCAGGAAGCTCTGGGAATAGGAAACACCATAGGCTTCTTTTTCTTCCTCGGTAAGGGAAAGAATGTTCTTGTAACCATAAGGAATATCGTAGTCCTTGAACGGAATCTGATAAGGCTTATAGGAAAGATCGACCTTCGGGACAAGGTAGTACTTCGTAGAAAGGAAAGTCTCCAGGTTCTCTCTTCTGTTGTGGACGCCCATCGACCAGTTCCCGCTCGAATAAGGAATTCTCGAGGCATTCAGGAAATCCTGGGTCTGGAAGGCATAGACGGAATGGAAATCTCCTAATCCGTTATATCCCTCTCTCTGGTTCAGGTTGATATTCCCACGGTCCTGGGAGGTGTTCATGATACGGTAGTAGTCTTCTCCCCCTTCTCCTTCTTTGATATCCTTTACGATTTCCGTCTCCTCCGCAATGTTCTGCGGACCTCCGCCCATCGTCTCGATATCGATGACACCCTGTCCGAAGACGGTTGCATTCGCCATGAAGACGACTTCGATTCCGACTAAGGATGTAAGGATTATGGAGAAACCTTTCTTGTGGAAAAGCGGGCGCATGGCAAGGAAGCAGACCAATACCCAGATCATGGTTCCCATGATGATGAAGAGACGCGTATCCCAGTCCGTGTCGTTCTGGTAGTTCGGGAAGTTGTTGTGGAAGGAAACGGCTACAAAGAAGGAACAGAGATCCAGGATCAGAACGGTAATAGCGGAAAGGTCCAATTCCACCGACGGGATTTCCTTTCGCTTGGAAAGCGTCAGGCAGACATAGGTGATCATCCAGCATAAAGGCATCAGATAGAAACGGGCATAGCCGGCTACGCCTCCGTTGTAGATGTAATAACCAAACGGAGTCAGGATTGTGAATAGATTCAGAGCGATAGCAATCAGATGGGAGATTTTCTTTTTTCGGATAGACTCGAAGACGGCAACGAAGAAGAAGAGGAGGAAGGGGGCATTGGCATATAGGGATGCGGAGTAGTTGTCATACCAGCTGACCGGGATGATGTTGCTGTAGAAGCAGCCGAACGGTTCGAAGAGGAAATTCATCATCGGAGTAAAGGCAGCCTGATTGTTGCCTTCATAGTTGAAAAGTGCTTTCCAGGCAGGGCTGAAGCCTTCCTTGATGGCAGCAAGAAGTTCCTTGAAGTAGCCCTCGCTGGTCGCATTGGTGACTCTGGGCATACCAAGAGCCATGCTGATTCCTGGCAGCAAAGTGAAGCATCCTAGCATCACGGAGACCAGGAATCCGATAAAGGAGACACCGAGGACTGCCCAGTTCCCATCCTTGGTTCTGGTCTTCAAAGTCTGGAAATAGCGGAAGACCCAATAGAAGAATCCTCCGAACATGAATTCCACGAAGAAGAAATAGTTCGTCATCGCACTCAAGAGATATCCGACCATCAGGATCTTCGGATCCCGTTTCTTCAGAAGCCTCTCAACACCCAGGAATACCAGGGGAAGGAAGGGGAAGGAATTGATGAAATGGAACCACAGATAGGAAAAAATCCAACCACAGAATCCGTAAGAAAGAGCTCCTACCCTCTTGATCTTCGGAGAAAGCTCGAATTCGGAAAGATACCAGTAGAAAAGCATTCCTGCAAGCGTCATCTTCAGCGGAATGCCAAGTCCCTGCAGAGCAAGAAGCCAGCTTCTCGGGAAGAGAAGGGAAAGAAGCGTGAAAGGAGAGAACATGCAATAGAAAGCATTTCCGCCGACATTGTCGATCCCTAGAAAAACGCTCCAGTCCCAAGCCGGGAAGACGCCCGTCCTGAAGAACTCATGCCAGTCATCATAGAACTTGTAGGGGAAAGTCATCATCTGAAGGGTATAGTCCCCGCCCATCGGAACAGTCGCATAATGGTCGGCCCAGGTCAGAATGAACCCCAGGAATCCGCAAATCAAAAGCAGATAACAGGTTTTGGTTGCTTCTCCCGGATGACGGAAAAACCGGAAAATCTTCTTCCCCAAGTCTGAGAAGAATTTGCCTGTATTGCTTAGGCCTAGGTACATTCGGTCTTTGATAATAGAAATATCCATGCGATTTCTTTTCCCGTTAATATAGTTAATTATACTAGAACTACATTCCTTTAGGTATGCAAACTATTCCGACAAGAAGAGGCTTTCTTTTGCTATACTTTAGGGAATGCATTTCAATACTTTGCTTGACCGCCTGAAATGGTTCATCGGTTCCCTCTTCTTCCCTATCAGTCTGGCCCTGCTCGTCTTCCTTGTGTGGGCATTCCCTTTCCAGTGGAACTGGGTTTTCGTTATTTTCTACATGATGATGTCTTTTCTGCCATTAGCCGAAAGAAACGGAAAAGGTTATCTCCCGCTTCTTCTCTTTCCTATCCTATCCGTAAGCTCCGATATCTCTATCGACGGAGTTCCGGCAACCATGATCTGCATGCTTTCTTCCGCCATCTTCAGTCTGGTCCTCTTCCTGATTCTTCACAAGGTCCGCTTCCGGAGAGGAGACTTGCTTGTAACAAGTTCCTGCCTTTATTTCCTTTTCCTTGTCTCGTATATCTCCCATTCCGTTTCCCACAGGCATTTCGAGCCTACCGGGATCCTCTACCTGACCGCCCTTTTCCTGATTCTTATTCTTTACGCTCTTGTCTGCAGCGCTCTTGGAAATGCGGAGAGCCTTCCTTACTTCTGCAAAACAGTCGTCGTCTTCTCAATGGCAATAGTATTAGAAATCTTTACGTATTTATGCAAAAATGGTTTCACTATTGTAGGCTCTGATTTCAGTCTTGGATGGTCCTATACTCCGCAGACTGCTTCCACTCTTCTTTGTCTCTCCCTTGCTTTCTACAGTATGCTTGTCTACAACAAAAAGCCTTGGTATATCCTGCCGATGCTTTTCGTGTTCGCCGGTACTATCTTCCTCTCGGCAGATAGCGGTCTCCTTGCCCTGATCTTCCTGATCATTCCCCTCGTTCTTCTGACCTTCAGAAGCTACGGGAGGTTCTATCCCTACATCTCCCTCTTCTCTCTGGTTCTGGTCGGTTCCCTCTTCTCCGGTCTTCTTGCCTACAACCGGAGCTTCAATACAAGAGTCCTTACCGCCTTCCAAAGTCTCTACTTCTCCAATGAAAGCGAAGAATGGCGTCAGGAATTATATGCCTTTGCCGGAAGCCAGATTTCTGCTCATCCCTTCTTCGGTTCTTCAATTGCCGTTCTTGTCCAGCCTAACGGTACGATCCAGCTTTGCTCGGATACCTACCTTTCCACGATGGTTCTAGGCGGCGCATTCGGTATGGTCGCCTATGTTGCAAATGAAATCAACGTCTATACCCGCTGCCTCCAGAAGAAAGACCCGGACAAATGGCTGTTCCTGATATTCCTCCTCGTAACGGAGATGATCGGATTGGTCGACAACACCTGCTACAACCTCATCATCCTGGGATTCTTCCTGCTGGCAAACGGCTGCTACCAGATGTCGAACCGTCCGGAGGATGTCATAATCCATGACGACTACTATCGGAACTTCCATCCTGGAAGACCGGAAAAAGAAGAATTCCTATCTCTCAAGGAAAAGTAGAACGGGCCTGATAAGGCCCGTTTTCTCATTCCTTTTTCTTTTTTATGACCTGTTTTCATAGAAAAGAGGGGTCTCTCTTTCTGCCTTAATTTAGTCTATACTAACTTGCCCTATACATTTGAAAGTTAGTCTATTATAATATTCTCGTTCAGGTTCCCTACAGGGGACCAGCCTAGGAGAAAATCCATGAATCTAAGTCAAGCTTCCGAACGAGAAGATCTGGTAGTTCTTTCCGTGAACACAGACTACAGAAGAAAAAAGCATCTGGAGAACCTGTCCCTGATGAAGGGAAGCCAGATCAGCTGTCTTTACAATAGATCCGGCGATGTGGTTGTCAAAATCCAGGAAGGGAGAATCGCTATCAATAAGGAATTCGCTTCCCTTATCGAGGTAAGATCCCTCAACCCCCAGGATTACAGGGAAGAGAACGGAAAAAGAAAACCGACTCCCGAAGCCGAAGAAAGGTTCCGGAAAGAGGATGAAGAATATAAGGTTCAGGAAGAAAAGGGAAGAGCCGAACTGAAGAAAATCCAGGAAGAAAGGAAGATTGAGATCAAAGGCGAAAAGGAAAAAGAAAGACAGGAAGAGAAAGAAGCAGAAGCCGTTAACTCCGGAAGAAAGGAGGAACGGTAGTCATGTTTACCATTGCTCTGATCGGAAACCCGAACTGCGGGAAGACCACTTTGTTCAACAGCCTTACGGGAAGCCAGGGACATGTCGGAAACTGGCCAGGCGTTACGGTCGAGAAGAGGGAAGGGGCTTATAAAAAAGCAAAGGAATTCCCGGAAGAGATCAACATCGTTGATCTCCCCGGAATCTACTCCTTATCCCCCTATACCCCGGAAGAGGTCGTCAGCCGTAATTTCCTTCTGGACGGCCATCCGGATGTCATCATCAATGTAGTGGATAGTTCCAACCTCGTAAGGAATATGTTTCTGACTTCCCAGCTTCTGGAAATGGATATCCCGGTCGTAATGGCTCTCAACTTCATGGATGTCGTAGAGAAGAAGGGAGACAGGATCGACTTCGAAGGCCTGTCCAAGATGCTCCATGTTCCGGTTATTCCGGTTGTCGCTTATAAGGCTAGAGGAATGTACGAGCTTGTAAAAGCTGCCTACGGCCTGAAGGGCAAAAAGAGGGAAGGCGTTGTCTCCTTTAAGAATCCGGCCCTCCTCTCTGCCCTTTTCGAAGTCCAGAAAGCAGTCAAAAGAGAAAAGATCCCTAATTCCCTTTTCATTGCCAGCAAACTCCTCGAGCAGGATGCCATCGTCATGAACCAGTATCAGGAGCTTGACCATGAGTCGGATAGGATCATCGCCAAGAACGAGGTCACGACAGACGTCAAGAATGTCGAGGAACTGATTTCGAATGAACGGTATTCCTTTATCGAGGCACAGCTATCCCCGTTCTATCACCGTCGGGTAACGCCTCCGAAGCTGACCACAAGCGACCGAGTCGACAGGATCGTTACGAACCGGTTTTTAGGGATTCCGATCTTTGCCTTCATCATGTTCCT
>Ga0172377_10004871_pt1 | contig 13774 bp, 11 predicted proteins | sample Pumphouse3metaG_FD_119749 | JGI IMG/M metagenome (GOLD analysis project Ga0172377, IMG submission 119749) | Leachate microbial communities from a municipal landfill in Southern Ontario, Canada - Pumphouse #3 metaG | ecosystem: Engineered > Solid waste > Landfill > Unclassified | place: Canada... | reverse complement strand
AATGTGGAGCGTAGGGGAGTCGAACCCCTGACCTTTAGACTGCCAGTCTAACGCTCTAGCCAACTGAGCTAACGCCCCAAATCTTTGCAAAGGTATGAAAACTTCTTGTTTTATTTCATAAATAGATTGATTATTTCAAAATATTATTTTTGTTTGAGATAATTTATTTTTTCCTTGATATAAATTTATTTTTCCTTGATATAATTTTTTTTATATCAAGGATAATTTTATTTTTGTTTGAGAAAAATTTGGGGATATTTTTATTGATTTTAGCGAGGTAGTTTTGTTTGAAAATAGATCTTTATTAGAATCTGATTATAAGAAAATAGAATCAAAAGATAGAAAAATAGAATCAAGTTCTACCAGAATAGAATCAAGTTCTACGAGAATAGAATCAAGAGATAAGAAATTTGAATCAAAAGATAGGGATAAAAAAAAGAGGTCAATTTGTTTGACCTCTTTCTTGTTATGTGTTAATTAATTATTATCTAACAATTAATTTAGATGTGTTTGTTGAGTAATTTGTTATGATGCGAACCATGTAGATTCCACTATTTAGGTTTTGAACATTCATTTGTAGGGAGTGTTTTCCTTGTGATTGACGTCCTTTGTCTAATGTGCTAACTAATCTTCCGCTCATATCATAAACTTGTAGTGTAACGTTGGTTGCTTGATTTAGGTTGTATTCAAGTGTTGTTGTGCTTGATGCTGGGTTAGGATATACTCTTAGGTCGGTTGATTGGTTAATTTTATTGATGTTTTCTTTTATTCCAATTACTCGTTCGTCTGGTCCGATTGTGTCTCCTATGTATGCAAATAAACCTTTTCCGTAAGATGCTGCGTATATTGCTCCTGGAAGTTCTGTTCTTGCAAATGATGTGCTAAATGCATTTTGTCCAACATAGTTAGGGAATTCGTAACGTGGTAATCTCATTGTTTGTTGTGTTAGTTGGAAGATTGGTACGTTTGGAATTCCTTCCATCTTTTCCCATTCAACATTTATTTTTCCTCCTGCTGCTGATGTTCCAAGATAATTAGTTGTTTTGTATATTCCATCTTCTGCTCCAATATATGCAACATTTGCTGTATCGCTGCTTTTTACTGTTTCAATTAATGCACAGAAAACAGGTTTGTTGTTTGGTAGGAAATCTTGGTCATTGATTGGGTCTAAGTTTATTGTTTCCTTAAATATTGATGAAGTGAATGGTTGTGCTAATGCATTTTCTGAAACTTGTATGTTTGATTTAGAGCTAAGATATGATCCAAAGGTTAGAATTACATTATTACCATTTTTTTTGTCAACACTAATTGAAGTGATTTTTCTTGGAAATACCATCACTTCTGGAACTATTGAGATTGCTGATGAGGAATTTTGAAAATCTGTATTAGAGATGTCAAATCTATAAAGGAATGATGTGCTGGAACCTGCGCCCACTGAATCAGTTGAAACGAATAAGGTTTTTCCGTCATTTGTTATGCCAAAGCAATGAATTTCTTCAGTTGGTGCGTTTGCAAATTTCTTTGTGTCGTAGAACTTAACCATAGATATTGGTGTTAATGCACCATCTAATGGAGAAGCTATGTAGTCATGGATGTTTGAACAAACATAAATTCCTTGTGAGGTTCCAAAAAATAATCTTGATTGAATTGGGTTAGAAATTTTAATTGCTGTATCTTGGTTATATTGGATTGAATCAGTGAAAGTATGAATAAAAGGATATTCCATTGTAGGGCTTTTTGCTAAAACTGAATCCCCTGGTTTTATCCAAGAACCTGTTCTCCATTCTGAATTTGTATCTCTAACACAATTTATTGCTGTATTTTGGTTGATAACTAAAAACATTGAATCTGGTAGTTGGGCAGTTGTAGATTCCCATAAATACATAGGAGTTACTGCTGGTTCGTATGGACGCCATGTTTGGTTTTCAATAATACCGGTTGGGAATAATGTAGAACTGTAGTTCCATGTTACGTCATCAATTGAAGAGTAATCTCCGTTATTTCCGTATGTACGTGCAATTTGTCCAAATTTTCTTGAAACAATTAAAGATTTTCTTGGGGTAGGAAGTATTCTTTGGAATTGAGAAGTACCAACATTTCCTCCATTTGTTGTTCTTTGGAATGAATTTGGATTATATCCTGGAGAATTAATTGTCCAAATTACATCTCCTGATTGGTTTTCTCCTAAATTTCCTGAGTTTTCAATATAAACAGATCCGTTAGCTTCTGTTCCTCCAACAACTGAACCATCAGGTGCAACAGCAACACTTAGAAATTGTGTTGTTATCATATTTTTTGTTGAAAGCTTCCAGTCTGTTGTGTATAATACCGAGTCAAATGAATAAGTGTGTATTCCTCCATCTGTTGCAGCAACTATCAAAATTGAATCAAAAAAAGTTATTGGATTTTCTTTAATAATAATTTCATTAATTCCACTACTTACATATTCTGGAGAGGTTCTAATACCGTTTGTGCTGTTAGGGGAATTTGAATATCTACTAATATTTTCCCAATAATAAATATCTGAGTTATTAGCATCATATCCTTTCATTACATAATCTCCTCCAAGATATACTTCTTCTGGAGTTTTTAGGTCGTTAACAGCAATTGACATTGATGTTGGAACTCCTGCATTATAGTATGTTTGAGCAGTTGTTCTGCGCCAATTAACTGAGTTTATGTCGTTAGTTCTTACAAGCATTTCTCTGTAATATCTTGTACCTTCTTCAACTCCTTCTGAAAAGTAATTTACATATGAGTATAGTTTGTTTGGATTTTTGCTTCCAAATGCTAATCTAATGCGGTTGATTGATAGAGTGCTTGTGTCTAATTTTTTAAGAGTATCAGCTTTTAATATAACTTGAAAATTTGCAAAATCATCTGAAGAAATAGCAACTTTTGCTTCACTGTCTGTGAAGTAAACAGCTAAGGTACTTTCTTTATTTGCAACAATATCCCCAACGTTTGCAGAACCAATTGCACTAACTGCAGTCCAACTTGTTGAATCGTTAAGTTGCATTAAACCATCATTTGTTGCAACATAAACTTTATTTGAGCTTCTGTTAACAGCAATTTTATTAACAAAAGCCTTGCCATCACCGTAGTTATAAGGAGTGGTTGGTTTTGTGAAATCAAGTAATTTGAATTTTATGTTTTCAGTTACCCAAGCATACTTAGCATCGTCAGATGTTAAATTATTTGACCAATTTTTGTTAGATTGGTTAATGGTGGTTGAAATATAAACACCATTACCTAACATACCAATTGTATTGTTATTTATTCCAAAACCATTATCGGTGTAATTGTTTTCTCCAGTACCGATGTATAGAACACCGTTATTATCTTGAGCAATTGCAGTTATAGCAAGGTTTTGTTGTCCATCACCTAAGGTAATTTCTTGCCAGTTTTTTCCATTATTAACGCTAATGAACAAACCACCTGCAACTCCTCCAGAATACATAATGTTGTTGTTGAAACGGTCAAAAATAATTGTTCTTGAACGGCCACTAACATTATTTGGTCCAAGAGAAATCCACTGATCATTTGTTTGTGCATTAACTGAATTTAATCCAATACAAGAAAGGAATAAAATCACTAATCCAAATAGTAACTTTCTGTTTTTCATAAATATATTATTTTATTGCTTATAATTTATATTCAATTTTAATGAGCAAAAATACAAATAATAATAATACAAAACTAATTTTTGCTCTTTTTGTTTGAAATGAACTACAAAAAAATAATATGTTAAATTGCTTGTATTATTTGATTCGGAAGTGAAATTCTTTTTCTATTTTTTCTCTTAACATATATATAATTAGGTAGTAAACTGAAACTGAAAATATTGATGTTAATGCTGTTAATGATTCATTATTTGGGAAAATAAATTTGTTAGAGAGAATAGCAGAAATTATTAACACTAAGAAAGGAAAGAAGAATCCTAATAGAACAGCTTTTGTCCCCATTTTTTGCTCCATGCAAACAACTACCTCTTGTCCAATCTTGTAGTCTGAAGTGTTAGATAACTTTACTTCAATATTTTTTTCTTTAGAATCATTCATATTGCAAGCTCCCTTTGCATGGCAGGAAGCGCACATGGAAATAGAGATTATTCTTACAATAATCTTTTTTTCTGTTATTTGGGTAATTGTTCCTGAATGTTCAATTAATTCACTCATCCTATTTGTTTGTATTTAAATTACAATAACGCTTTTGCTTTCAATCCAAGCCTCTTTACCATCTTCGGTTTTTACTTTAATCCAAGTGTTTGCTTTTTCAACAATTTTAACTTTTTGACCCTTATATATTTTTATTTTATCTGTAGAATTAATGTCTGGAGAGTCTTTCCCTGAAGAATTATTGTCAAATACTATCGCATAATTTTTAGATTGAATTGTGTTTTGGCGATTGAACCCAGCAAATACTGAGACGGAAAAAAGCAAAATAGAAAACAAAAAACTATAGAATAGGATTATCTTCTTTTCAAATGAAAAGTAGTAGAAAACAAAAATTAGGCATGATGAAATTAATAATATGATTGAAACTATCATCCATGTTGAAGGAATAAATAGATTTGAAATTGTTCTCCACCATCTTTTTAAGAAAAAGTCAGGCACAATATATACATCTCCCTTCAATCTTGCTTTTGCAACCTTTAAATTATTCTCAATATTGTTATTGTTGGGTTTTAATCTTAATCCTCTCTCGTAATATAATATTGAATTTGCATAGTCATTTAGTCGAAAATATGTATTACCAATATTATAGTATAAGTCGGCAGAAAATTTATTTTGTTTCTCGATTGTTAAATAGGTTTTAAGTGCTTGATCGTATTTTTTATCATTAAATAATGAATTTCCTTTTTCATATAAATCATCATTAGCCTTAGCAAAAGAAGCCAAGCTAATTAATAGCATAATAATTAGATATCTAAACTTTTTCATCGTATTATTTAATTTGAGATTCAATATCAGAAAGAGAATTTATTGCTTGTTGATATAGATTATCCATTTTTGATGTTTCTTCAATAGGAGAAAATCTTACGTATTCGCAATTATGAAGTAATGAAATTAAATTTTGAATGGTTTGCTCATTAATGTTCCTGCCATCTAAAATGTCTTTAATGTTCTCAATGCTTAAATCCATTTTAACAATCTTAAATCTATCAGAAAGATAGTTCCATGTTGCTTGAGAAACCTCGGTATAGAAATTTTCCTTATCACCATTAGCCAAATATATTTTTGCTTTCTTCATTCTTTGTAGAGCAACTTTGGTGGCTTTTTTATATTTTACGTATGTAATATCCTTGTTTCTTCTATTTGTTCTATTCTTATATATTATAAAAGCAATGGTAAGGATTGGAATAATCAGAAATAAGATAAAAAGAAATGGTTTTTGATAATCCAAATCTTTTGAAGAAATGAATTTAATCTTCTTTGTATTTATATGCTCAATATCTCGTTTTAGGTATTTTTCTCTATCAGTTATTTGTTGTGCCAATCCACTAAGTTCATCCTTCCCTTTTGCTATTTTTAAACTAAATTCTTGAGTTGAAATGGTTTTGTATTGTTTTGTTTTTATATCAAAATAGGTAAAATCGACCTTTGGAATTTTAAATTCTCCTTGAACTCGTGGAATAAGTATATATTCGAAGGTCCTTTTTCCATTAACTCCCGATTGTGTTTTATTTATTTTATCGTCAATTGTTGGGTCGTAGGATTCAAAATCATCAGGTATTTTTAAATTAATTTTATCAATAAGACTTAAATTACCACTGCCAGAAATAGTATATCTTAGTGTAATAGTTTCATTGGTTTTACAGCTTAGTGGATTTGAGGAAGCAGTTATTTGAAAATTGCCAACTGCACCTGAAAAATCAGAATTTGTTTTAGGAAGACTTTTTACATCAATAGATATTTTATTTGATTTTATATTTTTTTTAACCCTCTCGTATCCAGTTTGTCCTAACGATTGAAAAAATGGATCGTTAAAGAATGAGTCAAAGAATGGGTCTCCTGACGAAACTCTTCTTCGGCTCGTAGTTGATATATGAGCAACAACATCAATATCTAAAGGTGCAATTGATAGTTTTCCTGATTGTTGTGGATATGCAATAACCTTTCTTAGAGTGGCTACTTGATAATTTTTTCCATCAATTCTTTCATTTGTTATTATAGGATCCTTCGACATATCTATTTCCTCAATCCAAAACCCTTTGTTAATTGGCATTTGATTAACTTGATATTCTGAAATAGGAACCAAGGTATAAAGTTTATATGTGATAATAATTTCTTCTCCAACAACTGCTTGTGATTTATTTGCAAATGCTTTAATAAAAAGAGCTTTATTGTCTAAAACTGTTATAGGAGGTTGATTATCTCTGTTTTGTGAATATCCATTTTGAGTTTGAGCTCTCTGAGCTTGTGTAGGATTCTTTTGGACTTTGATTGTAAGTGAATTTGATGTGTAAGTTTTCCCATTAGAATTAATTTTTGCTCCTCCAATTGTAAATGTTCCTTCTTTATTTGCATGCAAAACATATGTAAAAGTTGAGGAAGAATTGTTTTGCATTTTTCCATTTATAACACTATAAGATGAGCTCCTTGAAGTGCTTGGACCTCCCAAAATTTCAAATCCACTTATTGAAGGAGCAATAAATTTTGAAACATCGTCTGAGTTTATTTTAAATTTAATTTGAAATTGTTCTCCAACTCCAATAACTGTTGGACCAGAGGCACTAAAATTAATATCTTGAGCATTTAAATTGACTCCAACCAAACTAAATATTAGTAATAAAAATATTATAATTAACTTTTTCATAATCAAATCTACCAATCCTTATCGTTTCTATTTTGTTGTGTGTTTTTATCTTTTTCTTTTTTAAGACGATCAAGTGTGTTTTTCTCGTTATTTTTTAAAGCCTCAAGCATTCTTTCCTTATCTTGATTTTGTTTTTTTTGATATTCTTGGGGCTTGTCGTCTTTTTCTTGATTTTCTTCCTTTTTTTGTTTGTTTTCTTGTTTTTCTTGCTTTTTCTGTTCTTTATTTTCTTTTTTTTGTTTATTCTGATTATTATTTTTGTTTTGCTTAAGAAGTCTCATTGCCAATGAAAGATTGTACTTTGCCGCAGAATCTTGAGAGTTTATTTTAAGTGTATTTTTGTAGTCTCTGATGGCTTTCTCTAACCCCTTATCATATTTCTCATCTTTTTGAACTGAATCCAATAAAGCTAATTTAAAATTTGTATTACCTCTATTATAATATAAATCAGCCAAAAAATTAGTGTCAAGTATGGAATCATTTGACAGAGCCTTGTCGTAATATATCAGAGATTTATTTAATTGGTCCTCCTTGTCTTTTTTATAGTTGGAGTTTGCCAAATTAAATTGAGCTTTTTTGTAGGTAGAGTCAATTGCAAGAGCCTTCAAGTAATTATCCTCAGCCTTTTCATATTGCTTTTCTTCAAAATTTTCATTTCCTTCCCTTAAATATTTTTTTTCTTTGTCACAAGAAGATAATGCAAATATAATTAATGTAAAATAAATTAACCTTTTCATACAATATTTATTTTCCAAAGAAGAATTTTCTATTAATATATTTATTCTTTTTTTCAAAAACCAAGAACTCAATAATTAGTAAAATAAAGGCAATGAATGCAAAAATATAAAATTTGCTTTCATAGTCTTTATATGCAACCGCTTGATATTCATTTTTCTCCATTTTATTTATTCTTGCAAGAATATTATCTAATCCTATTGAGGAATTATTGGCTCTAATATAAACACCATTTCCAACAGAAGCAATGTCTTTAAGAATATCTTCATTAAGCTTAGTCATAACATAAGATCCATTAATATCCTTTTTGTATTCAATTTTTCCCTGTCCATTACTTGAAATAGGGATTAATGCTCCTTCGGCCAACCCAAGACCAATAGTATTGATAACTACACCATCTTTTGCAATTTGCTTTGCCACATCAATAGCTTCTTCTTCGTTATCCTCTCCATCTGAAATTAGAATAATGCTTCTTGATTTATTATCACTGTTTTTGTCTCCAAAGCTTTCGTTGGCTTTCTCTAAGGCTTGTCCAATTGCAGTTCCTTGATTGCTTATCATTGAAGGATCAATTAGGTCAATAAAGGTTTTAGCAGCTCCATAATCATTGGTTATTGGAAGTTGAACATAAGCACTGCCAGCAAATACAATAATTCCGATTCTGTCGTTTTTAAGTTGATCAATCAAATGATTTAATGATTGTTTTGCTCTTGAAATCCTATTGGGTTTAATATCTTGAGCCAACATACTGTTTGAAATATCTAAACAAATCATTAAATCGGTACCTTTTCGATCTGTTTTTTCAACAGATGTTCCAATTTGAGGATTTGCAATTGCAATAACAATAAAAAAATAAGCAATATTTATTAATATAAACTTTGTCCATTGTTTTCCATAAGAAAGATCAGGAACAATAATATCAATTAAATTCTTATCAATAAAATCTCTTAACCTTGCCTTTTTCTTCTTAATGTAAAAAAAATGTAGGATAAAGAAAAAAGGTATAAGTGTTAGAAGATATAATATTTCAATGTTTTCAATTCTAATCATATTATGGATTTGTTCTAAAAATGGTTCTTCTTAATATCACTTCAATAATCAATAAAAATAAGGCACTAATCAAAAATGGGAATGCGAAATCTTTCTTTATTTGGTAATATGATACATCAATGATTGATTTTTCCATACTGTCAATTTCTTTAAAAATAGTTTGAAGGGAGTTTTTATCAGTTGAACGAAAGTATTTACCATTTGTTGTTTTTGCAATTTCTTTCAGTAGGAATTCATCAATTTTAACTTCAACATTTTGATATTGCTTTCCATAAGGAGTTTGAAAAGGGTATGGTGCCATTCCCATTTTCCCAATGCCAATGGTATATACTCTAATTTTATAGTCTTTTGCAATTTCAGCAGCTGTTAATGGGTCAATAGCCCCCATATTATTAACCCCATCGGTTAAAAGAATTATAGTCTTACTTTTTGTTTTTGTATCCTTAATCCTATTTATTGCTGTTGCTAATCCATCTCCAATTGCAGTTCCATCTTGAATAATTCCACTCTCAACCTTTGTTGTCAATTCCATTAACATTGAATGGTCGGTTGTCGGAGGACATTGGGTGAAGGCTTCTCCTGAAAAAACAACTAATCCGATGTTATCTGTCTTTCTCCCCTGCATAAAATCCTTAGCAACGTCTTTAGCAGCTTCCAATCTATTTGGTTTAAAATCTTCTGCCAGCATTGAGCCAGATATATCTAATGCTACAACAATATCTACTCCTTCAACATTCATTTCATCTTTACTTAAATAGGACTGAGGTCTTGCAACCGAAATAATGAGTAAGATCAAGACCAAATATCTAATGTAATTAGGTAATTGCCTCAAACGGACTTTCCATGATTTTGGGGCATTTTCAAAAGGAGAGATTTGAGAGTATCTTAATGCAGGATATTCTTTCTTATCAAATAAATATTGATAAACAATAATTAATGGAATTAGCAAAAGTAATAATAGAAAGTAAGGATATTCGAATCCACTATACATCTTTAATCTCCTTTCCTTGAATTTGTTCTATGTTTTCAATTAATTTAGTTTGATTTACAAACTCTATGGAGTCTTTTATGCATTTATTGCTCACAAATGAATCTGGAATATATTTTGCAAATTTAACCAAGTCGGAATATTTTAGGATATATTCGAGAAGTGAAAAGGGTTCATCTTTAATTATTGCCCTATCTTTGATTTCCATAAATATTTCATCAGTTGTCATTTCAAGTGCTCTAATGTCATATCTATTATCTAAATATACTCGCAATATATCAGAAATTTCAGAAAAGTATTCTTTTACTTTTCCATTTTCATACAATCTTTTCAATCTAAGCTCGTCTAAGGAGTTTATTGCAATAACATGTGCAGGAAGCTTTTGTTTAGGTTTGATGAATATCTCCTTAATGCTTTTTTTCCTATACTTTTTCCAAATTTTGACTCCAAAATAAAATGCAATAATTAAAACTATTCCAAGTAGAAACCAAATAATTATTGGCATAATCTCGCTTATTTTAAAGGGCTCTTGTTGATTTGGTTTGATGTCTTTTATTTCGATTTTAGTTGTGTCTATCGGGTATGGCACAACTTCAAATCCAAAACTTCTCCCATTTTTATTTAATATTTGATGCTTTCCTACAACAAAAGAAGTTAATCTATAAGTAAAGTTAAGATATTTCTTGCCCTTTTGTTCAATAGTATCAATTTTAGAAGAAATTATCTCTAAGCTATCTTCAATTTGATTGGGAATGTAAATTGATTGTTCCGAGAAATTTTCAATTGGTAGCATAAAGGAGTAAACTAATTGATCTCCAATCTGAATTTTAGTTTTGCTTAATGATGGAATTGTTGGTTGTGAATATGATATGAAATTTAGAAATAGTATGCCAATAATTAATGAACTCCTTTTCATTTTCTACCTCCTTTTTCAAAAAGTTTCATTAATGCCCTAATATAATCTTCTCCAGTATATACCATAATATTATCAATACCTAATCTGTTGAATTTTTGTTTTAAATCTTGGTCTTGATTCGTCCTGAATTTTTTAAACTCTGTTAATAATTTTTTGTCCGAGGTGTCGATCCAAATATCATCACCTAACTCATTGTCATGTAGGCGAACAAGTCCTATATTTGGAATATTGTCTTCGTGAGTGTCTCTAATAATTATTGTTGAGAAGTCATGTTTTTTTGTTGTTATCTGAAGAGATTCATCAAAGGACCCGAATCCATCAGTAATCAAAAAACATGTACATCTTTTCTTGATTACATTATTCATAAATTTGAATGCAACGTCAAAAGATGTTTTTGTTTCTGATTGTTTATATGTGATAAGTTCGCGAATAATTCTTAAGATATGTGCAGAACCTTTCTTTGGGGGGATGTATTTTTCAACCCTATCGCTAAAGAAAATTACACCAACCTTATCGTTGTTTTGTATTGCTGAAAAACTGAGTACTGCAGCAATTTCTGTAATAATCTCAGATTTAAGATTGCCATTTGTTCCAAAAAAAGTACTCCCACTAACGTCAATTAAAAGTAAAACTGTAAGTTCCCTTTCTTCTTCAAAAATTTTAATGTAAGGGTGATTGAACCGAGCTGTAACATTCCAATCTATGCTTCTAATCTCATCTCCATAATTATATTCCCTAACCTCACTAAAGGCCATTCCTCTCCCTTTAAAAGCACTATGATATTGACCTGAGAAGATATTTCTCGATAAACGCTTAGTTTTTATTTCAATTTTACGAACCTTTTTTAATAAGTCTTCATTCATTTTTTATGGAACATCAACTTTATTGATAATTTCGTTTATTATTTCTTCTGTTGTAATGTTATCTGCCTCAGCCTCATAGGTTAACCCAATTCTATGGCGCATAACATCTAAACAAATAGCCCTAACATCTTCAGGGATTACATAACCTCGACGCTTAATAAAAGCATAGGCTCTTGAAGCCAAAGCCAAATTAATAGTAGCACGTGGAGATGCACCATAATTAATGTAAGGTTTTAAATTTCCAACCCTATTTTCTTCTGGATAACGAGTCGAAAAAACAATATCAGTAATATAGTTCTCAATTTTTTCATCAATGTAAACTTCTTTAACAACTTCTCTGGCGTGAAGAATTTGATTTAGTTTAATTATAGGTTCAATTTTTGGAAGTGAGACCCCAATTTGTTGTCTGAGAATAATCTTCTCTTCTTCCTTTTTAGGGTATGTAATTACAACCTTCATCATAAAACGATCCATTTGAGCCTCAGGTAAAGTGTAAGTCCCTTCCTGTTCAATTGGATTTTGGGTTGCTAAAACCAAAAAAGGTTCATCTAATTTATAGGTTTTTTCTCCAATAGTAACTTGACGCTCTTGCATAGCTTCTAAAAGAGCAGACTGAACCTTTGCTGGAGCACGATTTATTTCATCAGCTAAAACAAAATTTGAAAATATAGGGCCTTTCTTAACCGCAAAGGATTCTTCCTTAGGACTATAAATCATAGTGCCAATTAAATCTGCTGGCAATAAGTCAGGAGTGAATTGTATCCTGCTAAATTTCGCATCAATAGCCTTAGATAATGAGTTTATTGCTTGAGTTTTTGCTAATCCAGGAACACCTTCTAAAAGGATATGACCATTAGCCAAAAGACCTATAATCAAACGCTCAATCATACTTTTTTGACCAACAATTGACTTGTGCATTTCATTATTAATTGCATCAACAAAAGCACTCTCATGCTGAATTTTTTCATTTAATTCAATGATATCAATCATAATTTTGTATAGTTTATATTTAATTTTTTTGAGATAGTTAGATAATATAGCACTATTTATAATTTAAATAGAAACTAATATTACAACATTCAATAACGAAAAAGAAATTAAAATATTATTTTGAACTATTTTTTTAATAATAATACTTTAACAAATTAAAACCACTAGATTATTTGATTTCTTTATATTCAAATTATTTTCTAACTTTTAGATATTAATATTTGATTAACTTTGCACAAAATTTTTTAACATGAAAGGTGTTTCAAAAGGACATATAGCAATACTTGTAGTAAATATAATTTTTGGATTAAATATTCCAATTGCAAAATCGGTACTTGGGAATGGAGCAATTGATCCTTTATCCTTAACTTACTTTAGAGTTGTTGGAGCAACACTGGTTTTTTGGTTTGCATCCCTATTTGTCAAAAGTGAGAAACTCTCAAAAAAAGATTTTTTACTATTGTTTCTTGCATCATTTTTTGGAATCGCACTCAATCAAACTTCTTTTATAGTGGGTTTGAAAACGACATCTCCAATAGACGCTTCACTTATAATAACACTAACCCCCATAATAACAATGCTAATTTCCGCTGCCTATTTAAAGGAACCCATTACATTAAAAAAAGTTGTAGGAGTATTGATTGGCTGTACAGGAGCAGTTATCTTAATATTAAATAGCAAATATTTAAATGTAAGTGATTCCCGTACATGGATGGGCAACATTCTCTGCCTTTTGAGTTGTTTGTCTTATGCTTGCTATTTAGTATTCTTTCGTGACTTTATAAAAACTAAACATCCAATAACCCTTATGAAATGGATGTTTCTTATAAGTGCATTTCTTATAACTCCATTATCAATTTCGAAAGTTCAAACAGTTGATTTTTCCAATATAGAAATCTCTTTGTATCTTAAAATATTTTATGTTGTTTTAATGGCAACATTTTTGACTTATCTCTTAATTCCGATAGGACAAAAAAAACTACGTCCAACAACCTTAACTATGTATAATTATTTGCAGCCTATAATTGCAGCTGTGGTTGCCATTGTACTTATTCAAGATAGTTTTGGATGGGAAAAAGTATTCTCAGCACTATTAGTATTCATTGGAGTTTATGTAGTTACACAGTCAAAATCACGACAACAAATAGAAGAAGAAAAACTTAATAAACAAAAAAATCTTCAAGAAAAACTTAACAAGAATCAATAATACATTTTTTTTGAAATTATTGTAAATAGTTTTTTTATAAAGAGATAAGATTAATACAAAGCTATTAATGGTAGATTTATAAAGTAAAAAAGATTAAAAAAAAGGGTATAAAAATTTTGTAGTTTAGAAAATAGTTGTACTTTTGCACTCCCAATCAGGACAGACACGACAGACAGAGGCGATAAGATATGGAGTGAGAAGAAGTT
>Ga0172377_10004869_pt1 | contig 13778 bp, 32 predicted proteins | sample Pumphouse3metaG_FD_119749 | JGI IMG/M metagenome (GOLD analysis project Ga0172377, IMG submission 119749) | Leachate microbial communities from a municipal landfill in Southern Ontario, Canada - Pumphouse #3 metaG | ecosystem: Engineered > Solid waste > Landfill > Unclassified | place: Canada... | reverse complement strand
GACGGGAAAAGGGAACTGGGCTAATACCTTCCTGAAATCGCGAGACGATGAGACTCATAACCTGAGCCGAACCGCAAATAAGATGCCGGAATAAGAAGCCAACCTTTTTAAATGAGCTTCTTAAAATCGGAGTTTAAAAGCCACTATGACGACTAGAATAGGCTTAAAGAAATGTCTTCCCTCTTTTTGTTTTTCTGGAATTCAAGCCTCGTAAAGACTTGAATCGACTACTAAAGGAGGATGATTTAGATGGAGTTTATCCAAGTTAATGAATGGGTTTTTAGTATAATATTAGTATTTATTGTAATAGTTTTTACTATTGAATTGGTTTATCGGATTAAAAAACTACTAAAGGAGCGGTTTTAAGATGGAATTTTGGGAAACGATTTTTACTGGATTTTTTGGTGGATTAATTTTAATAGCTGGAATAGCTTTCGTGGTGGAGATGGTGATTTAAAATGGAATTTTTAGAAACAATTTTATTATTTCTTCTTATGTGTTTTGCAATTTTAATAATTATTTTCGGTAAAGATTGGTGATTTAAATGGATATAGAAGTGTCGTTAGTATTGTTGTTGGGAGTTCTTATTATTCTCTTTATACTTTTGTTACTAATTTATGTTTTTACGCTCAAAAATAAATAGAATTAATTTAAATGGAGTTAATAAATATGTCTCATGGATACACAAGAAAAAGACAGCGGCGTCAAGACGCCGCTGCAAGATGTATAGCCGAGAAATATAACCATTTCGAGGAGAAAAACGGCTCTTTCGATCTTCATAAAAAAGAGATTAATAAAAGCTTCTCTATAAGTATACCTAAAAGAGAGGTATATCATAATGTAAGTATTAAGACTTTGAGGTGATAAAATATTTCAGATATTTTCAGTCCAGAAAAATCATTAATTTATATTTTACTTTATATAATCGGATTGTTTATAATGATTATATTATTGAACAAATAATATTAATTAAATAATTCGAAGCCTAGAATAAAAACAATCTAGGTTATAATAATCTTAAAAAAAAACCCTCATAACCAATTTTTAAGATAGGAGATCGACAAAAAAAAAGAAATAAATTATTTTACCCGGAATAAAAGAGAGATTCATCATTCGCCAAATTTTGATCTATTCTCTTTTATCCGGCAAGTAAATTAATTTATGGAGATGGATAAAAACATGGAAATAGAGCCAAATATAAAAGATAGTTGCACGGGTAAAGCTTGCGTAAGGATAGACATTTGGGATGATGAAAAACTCAACAATAATCCGTTAGCCTGGGAGATTTTGTATAAATGTAAAGATCTTCTAGCAGATTTTGAGTTTTTTATTAATCATAAAGAACTTTTGGAGCCGAGGATTTTTTATATCCCTCATGAAGAATACAATCAAAATCCTGATCTCATCGCTAATCTTGAATCCGCCTTTAATCAGGCTTATGAAGTTGTAATGAGAAAGATTATTCCCGCCCAAAAGGACGCGGAGATATTAAATCTAAAGAATAAAATCAAGAAGATGATTAAAGAAATAGAGAATATGCAAGCAAAACTTCAAAAGTTCGAAGAAGATAACGCCGATTTGAGGGACCAGCTAAAAAACCAGGATGAAATAATTGGGAGATATGAGGAATGTGAGGAGATTTCAAAGGAAGACTCTGATTGTCTTTTAGGTATTATCAGCATATTCGAACCGGTGGACAAAAGAAATGAGAAAAGATGAAATTAAAAATGATATTTACGCCTTCGCGATTGCAATCTTTTTGTTTCTTTTAATGTATTATTTTATTGTATATGTGAGGGGTTAAAATGCAAATGAAAGATGATTTTATAAAAACAATTTTACTCTCTTTCGGAGAGGTTTTGAAACGAAACACCGAACAAAAAGAGGAGTTCCAAAATTTATATGAAAGTAGCGGATACTACGGAATGAAAAACGCTATTTATCAAGCTTCGGTTTTAGATTTTAGTCTAAAATCTAATCAAGAACTTGATAATATTATTTCAGAAGTAATCGACAATTTGAATTTCGGGGATTTAATAAAAATTAACGAATATTTGGAGGATTAATAACTTGCCTTCATTTAAAATTTATGAGGTGGCAACAGGAAAAGAGGTGTCCTAAATGGAATTAACAGAAAAGGATTTAATAAATATTCTTTTATATGCAAAATTAGGATTAAGTGAAAATATTAAATATCCTCTGATGCAATCAGATTTATCTGAAGAACAAGAAAAAGAATTGTTGAATAAAATTAATGGATATTTAGAGGTATAAACCATGTTACCAATTAAAATGAACTATTTAGTAAGAGAAAGACTTTCTTTAAATCAGTCTAACTTTATTGAACTTCTAAGGGAGAATAAAATAGATGCAGAACTAATAATTAATAATCCTGAGTATTCCGACTCCCTAATATTAAATATCGGAACTCTTAATATAAGGATTGTCTTTTTAAGTTCTGAAATGTTAGATGTTCAATCTCATACTGTAAAATTAGACGAAAAGATTTATACATATGATGCCTTTATTTCTATAATAAAAGAAAAGGCAAAAGAGGAACTAGAAAGAAAAATAAGTTATTACCAAGGAAAATTAGAACTCTTAAATTAACTGCATGAAATAATATTTTTATTATTTTAGCAGAAATTAATATTAGGAGAGATAAGAACATGGATCAACAAATAAAAGATGATATAGAAGAGTATTTAAAGCACTCAAACAATAACCAGATTAAAGGGTTTTATAATTTTTCTGGTTATTGGAGTAGGGATAAAAAAGATAAAGCTTTAGCTTCTTTGTCCGCAAGAAATAAAGAAAACCTTAAAGAAATTTATGGTTATATGATGTCTATAACCGAAAAAGATATAGAGGAGATGATCATTTCTTATTATACAGACTGGTTAAATAAATATGGAAATGTCGGAAGATCAAACAACGAAAAAGAAGCAAAAAAGTTAATAGAATATCCTGGAGATACCGCAAAGTTAAATTTTAACATCCTTAAAAGAGTAAGGTTTTTTGTAGGTTGCTCAATTGGATATTATAATAAAGATGAGGTTTTGTCTTGGATTAAAGAGATTAAAGGAGAAGAAGTCAACGATACATTTTGGAAAGATAAGGATACACGTCTAAGTAATTGTATTTTTAGTTTAAGTATTCTAAAATCATATCTTGAAGGCTCACCTTATGAAGCTTTTGTAAATGAAGAACTTAAAAATCTAGCAAAAGTTAGATTAGAACTAAATGGAGTCAATAAAGAAATAGAAATAGGGAATTTGTCACTATATGATATTTCAGAGTTAATAAAAATGTCGGAGATGAAAAACCATGTTTAAACTATTTAGAAACGGGCAGGAAGAAAAAGACATCCTTATAAACGTAGAGGATGAGGGAGAGGCTTTAGAAGTCTTAACAAGATTTTATAATATTCAAGATAAAATTCTTGTTATGGTTACAAAAGACAAGAAAGTCATCTATTATATCCCTATTATAGAAGGATGTTATGACGAACTGCAATGCACGGGAATAAATACTTATGAACTTGAAAGAGTCTTTTAAATTAACTGTATGAAATAATATTTTTATTATTTTAGCAGAAATTAATATTAGGAGAGATAAAACATGGATAAGGTAACATTGGCTAAAATCGCAGGATTAAATACCGATAAAGTAGATTTTGCGCTACCACAAGAATATTTCGATCTATTGAATAAAAATCACATAAATACAAATTTGATTGTATGGAGCTATGAGGAAAAAGGGTTTAACGGAAAACCTAAACATCTAGGAGAAGAATTTATTTATAATTCTCAAAGTAAAATAGAAATAGATGTTATTAAGCTATTTAAATACATGGAAGAGTTTAAAAAGGAATTCTCTGATATGGAGAGTTTTAAAATAACTCTTATGGAGTTAATTAATCTTTTGTATGATAAAAAACTATTAGAATATACTGAGGTGAAATAAAATGCAAAACTATATAATCATGGATAAGAACCAAATTAAAGAATATTTTGCTCCTTATGACTTAGATCTTCTTAATATACATCATTTGTATATTGAGATAGATCATGAATCTAAAACCGCGTTTTATGAACTAAATTTTGTTAAGACAGATTATTTATCTTCAGATTATATACGATATTTGTATAAATCTATTGATATATTTGACATTCTCGATACAAATAAAACAGATAAAATTCAATCTCAAATATCAGACATAGGAAATAGAAATAGTGAATATATCGGATATCTTATAGATAACGATCTCCTAGAATATAATATCATTCCAGAGGTTAAAGACGATTATCAAGAAGTATTAAACTTCTTGAATAGAAATCATCTCATAACAAGGATGCCTAAATGGGATGGATCAAATTATATCGGCAAAAGTTACGACGACTATTATATATTGTGCGGACATTCTCGCGATTCAAAAATTTGGGAGGAGTCCAATTATCAGAGCATAAAAAGATATCTAGAAAAGAAAAATGTCCATTTTATAGAAATATGTTCAAATCACTGGGCCGTAGGCTGGATTGAGTCAATTGGAATTCAAGAGGAAGATTATGAGGCAATCGAGGAAGCTAATGAGATACTAGAAAGATTGGAAGATTATCCCATTTTTGATGAGGAAGATTTTTCTCAAAGGGAGATGGAAGAAGAATTTAAAATCTATTCCATGATTAAGGAAGATTTAATAAGAAAATTCTTGCAAAATTCTATGACTTATGAGGAGAAAAAAGAATACTGTAAAAAAGTATGGTTTTTCGATCCTCAAAAAGAGAAAATAAGAGACGTAGCCGGAAGATTAGCGCAGGAGAGTTAAAACATGGAAGATAGCTTTGAAAAAATTATTAATGTCTGTTGTCATTCGGTAATAATCCGTTTTTGGGACATAGAACAAGATTTAAACGATGATTTAATTAAAGCCCTAGAAGAGGAAGGGGAAAGCCGCGCGAGAGATTGCATCTCTCGAGATTACTCGGGAGGAGAATTAAATTGTTTATATTTAGATGAAGAAATTCGCGGATGGTGGGAGATACAAAAATAAAGGAGAGTTAAAACATGTTAAAACATAGTTCTATTAGAAGAATAAAAGAAGTCCTTGATAAGGGCTTTAAGTATTTGCCAGATAGAGAAATATATGTTTTTAATGAGGAAATAATTACCGATGAAATGACAGATAAGTTTTTTGACTTAGATATGGAAGTTGATGATTATCATTATAGATGGCTATCACGAGCCTTCGAAAGAATTCAATCTGAAATAGAAGATATGAATTCTTTAGAAGATATAGATATGGATGATATAAGAGACTCCATATTTGAAGAAATTGAGCCAGATTGTTATACGGCAAATTTAACTGCCTGGCTTAATACAAAACCCTCTAGAGTTTATTATATTACCGAAGTCTTAGAAGAATTTGGAGAATTTAGGGATGGATTTCAGCTTCTTGCAATGGCGCAACAGCAAGAAATTGAAGAAGTTTATAATATGGGAATTGAGTTTATTAGATGGTTAATCGAAAAAGAAATAGAAGAGTCAGAGGAGGAAGAGGAAGAGATTTAATTTTAATAAACGAACTTGAAAAGATTAATTTCTTTTTTAGTCGGAATTTATTAAAGTTAAAGGGTGATTAAATATGAAATCTTTTAAACTATTTCCATACATAAAAGGAGAACTATATCAACTAAAGGATATAGATAACAAAAATGTATATCTTGAAATAAAAATACATAAAACACCATCGGGTTTTATTAGTGGTTGTACTTATAAAGAATATTATTCAAAAGGTTTCTTTAATGAGGAGCAAATATTAGAAATAACAGATATTTGTATGAATAAATTGGTTAATTTTAAATACATAACAGAAATTAGTTTTGGCTTAGATAAAGGAGATTAAAAGATGTCAAGCAAATGGTTTGTATCTCGTCAACATTATTATTATCAAAATATTTTTGTTGTAGAAATCGCGACGCCTTCTATAGATTACGCCTCGCCAGATATGCTAATCGAAAAATATCGAGGAGAAGGAGAAGAATATAGCGATCCAATAGAAGCTTTTCAAAACGCTATTACAGTCCTTAATGCATGGAAAAGAGACGAACCGGAAAAAGAGATCGGACTTACATATGGGCATTTTGATTCTTGCGAAGGCGAACCACAAGAAATAGAAGAGATTAAAAAACAATTATATAAAGAGTATGAAGATCTTCCTAAATGCGATTATTGTAATAGACTTTTGGAAGAGGAGTTTTATATTAATCCAGATTCGGAGTTTTCCGGAGAAAAGTTTTGCTCCGAATATCATGCCGAAAAGGCATATGGAGAAGGTTATGAGGTTTGCAGTGTCTGTGAAAGGGAATTCCAAAGAAAAGAATTGAATCAATTAAATGGATTTAATTATATTTGTGATGATTGTAAAGAGTCGGAGGAATAAAAATGTATCGATACACAATAAAAGAATTAGATACTTTAACAGATAGGCAATTTATTCAAATGGTTTTACGCGATAGGCAAGAAAGTTTAACTAATTGTTACAGTCCATTAAACCAAAAAATTGATAAGATAAGAAATAAATTAAATGATCCATCTTATAATTTAGATGGTATAACCAATTGGTTTAAAGATAAGGAGAGTGAATAAAAATGTATTCATCAACTAATTTAAATAATACTAATATTTTTAAAGAAAGAGTAAAAGACCTTTTTAATAAAGCTAATATTAAAAAATTGGATAAAGAGGGAATAAATTATATACTTCTTGTTATGGTATATAGTGACAAGAAATATATAACTCTTCCTCTAAAGTATAAAAATATGATTGATGAATATATAAATGGATTAATGGAAGGTTCGCAAACCTGAAATTAAAATGGAAGGGTAAAATATGGAGAAATTAGAGAAGGAAGATAAAGCAAGAATCCTGGATTTGAAAATATACGATTTAATGAATGAATTATATAAAATGGGAGAGGATTTAGCCAACGATATAAATGATAAGTTTTTAATAGATGTGGTTAAATTAAATTTCTTAGATAGTTTTAATTATATTCTTCTAGAGATTAATTTTATAGAAGAAATTGCAGAACATTTTAATCTCGTTTTAACTACCCAAAAATATATAAACGAGATTAAAAACTTAAAAGAAGATAAAAGGTTTTATTATTTTATGCCTAATTTTAATTGGAATGAACAAAGGTTTTTCAATGAAAAAGAAATGGAAGAAAAGAATAAAATAGCTAAAGAAATAATTAATAGAATGAAATTGGAGGGTAAAATATGAGCGATTACAGAAATAATATATCAGAACCGGAAAAGAAATGGTTTAATAGTAGGACCGAGGATAAATCAGCTTTTATTTTTATTGAGGATAAAAGGATTGATTTAAATGAGTTTCATTAAAAGAAATTGGTTTTTAATATTAGAATACCTTGCCATATTTTTTATTGTTTATTTCGCAATAGTTGTTTCTTGGAGATGAAATAAACTAGAAAAAAATAATGTAAAATTAAATAAAATTCCTAAGAATTTAAAGTATCAAATTAGGAATATTATTAAAAACCATTAATTTTTTTTTCAATTTTAAAACAAGTTTATTTACTTTAAAACAACTAAAGTTAAAAATAGCTTTCTTATATTTAAACTTTTCCGACGTTATCTCATTCTTCTTTGTTGCTATTATTCTGTTGTTTATGTAGTTATTATGGCTATTTTCTTATCAAATTCCTAAAACCACAATCAGAGAAGGCTTTGCGTAGTAGTTCCAGGATTTTTATAAAATTGAATCATGAATTATCTACCATTAATTTAATTCGGTGATTGCATATTAAGTTATATGGATTAGTTAAACACTATTTAATAAAATAAAGAATATGAAGTATATAAACTTATCTAAAGGTTGAGGCGTGTTTATATAAATTATATTTCATAATACTTGTTAAGTTAACAATCGTTATTAAGTTCACAATCGTTATTAAGTTCACAATCGTTATTAAGTTCACAATCGTTATTAAGTTCACAATCGTTATTTTATACATAACCGCTATCAACAGAACTTATTTTTCATCTTCTTAGAATGTCATTTAAACCATACTAAACCTCTAAATAAAAATCTTATCGCGATTAAAAACCTTTTGTATTCCTAAATTTTGAAACCCTTTAAAATGGATTTTAAACCAATCGTTTTTTATTTTCTATTTATACATAATTTAATATTAGGAAGTATCATAAAACTGAAATAGTTTTATAAAATCGATATTAGGAGAATTAATTAGATTAGGAAGATATAAGTACTTATGAGGCTATAAGTATCTTGGAATAAGGAGAGGAGTTAAACTGTATAAAGAAATAAATACATTAAAGGAGGTTTATAACTAATATCGTAATTATATAAAATATCGGTAAATTTACAATTTGATTATTAAAATATAATTAAAGTTAGGATAACAGTATAAATATTATTTGAATCATATCGGTAACACGAATTTGAAAATTAGTAACACAAAGTATGATAACATATTAAATATATTTAGACTATAGATAATGACAAATCGTGATAGATTCGCAAACTCCAAAATTTGCGAAATTACGACATAAAATGATCATAAATTCGCATCATAATGCGCGAAATCTTCCCCGCCGGGATTTCCCCCAGTGGAAAAATTTTTAAAAAAATGCATAGTGTGCGGGAAAATACCCGCCAGGAAATTATAAAAAGAAAACTAAAACAGAATTTTAAAAAAAAATATAATTAATATATGCTATACTTCATATCGGATTTACATGAAGTACATATTGTTTGCGGTCTTCCCTCTATAATGTTTCCACAATTGGAACATTTATATGCGTTTATTTTAATCCATGCATTAGGAGGATACTCAAATTTTCCATTTTTAAAGTACTTAGAATCTTTAATTCTTTCCAAATATTTCACCAACCTTGTAAGGTTCCGTAATGAATCTCGCCATTCCTTTGTGCCCTTCTAAGACCTTTGCGTTTTGTGGAAACTTAAGTCTTAGGATTATGGGTCTACCCGTTTGAATACTAAACCTTTCTGCTTCTTGAATAGTACTCCAAGCTCGTACAGGAGGCTTAATCCATCCCGTTTGTTTATATCTCTTCAATTTACTTGCTCCACAGACATGGTATACGATCAATCATTCACCTCATCCTCATCTACGATCTCGTATTTTACCTTTCTAACATCTCCGTTTTCAAACAATAAGGATTCTACTTCGTTTCCAATATCTATCTCTGCCATTTGTTTCACAGATGATCCTTCTGGATACGAGTCGGGACTTGGAACATACGGCTTAAATTCTACTGTGATTTTAATCGCTTTCATAGTAGATTATCTAGTAGTTATAGGTATTAAAGATTGTGGTGGACTAAGTTGTCTCGCTTAAAAAAACTGGATCGCTTATTTTTTTGATCGCTTAAAAAACTGGATCGCTTATTTTTTTGATCGCTTAAAAAAACTGGATCGCTTATTTTTTTGATCGCTTAAAAAAACTGGCTCGCTTATTTTTTTTGATCGCTTAAAAAAACTGGCTCGCTTATTTTTTTGATCGCTTAAAAAAACTGGCTCGCTTATTTTTTTGATCGCTTAAAAAAACTGGCTCGCTTATTTTTTTGATCGCTTAAAAAAACTGGCTCGCTTAAAATTCCACAACGCTTAAATATTATACCAAGAATTACTTTTCATGTTATCCGAAAACGATATAAAAGTTTTAAAGGCAATATCCGATGGATATTCCGATCCTCAAAGTATTTCTGATCTGACTGGAATAAAAGTAGAATCAGTGCGGAAGTCCGCTAATACTCTGAGCGAACAAAGACTAATAAAAATAACAGAAATGACAACAGAAATTGTTTATCTAACTGAAGAGGGTTTAAAATATGCTAAAGAGGGACTTCCTGAGAGGAATCTTATTTCGGTCATTAGAGATGGAGTTCCTTTAAAATCAATTCTTAAAGATCCAAACTTTAAAATTGGAATAGGGCAGCTAAAGAAAAAGGGATGGGTAGAAATTAAAGATGGAATTATTAAACCCCGAGGAACAGCGCCAAAGGGTGTCGATGAGAAAATTTTAGAAATTTTATTGAGGATTAATAATTCGGTTCTTCTCCCACAAAATGTATCTCCCTAATCTCCCAGTTGTACCTTTTCTTCTCACTAATCCTTTTTCTTCCAGTCCACAAAGAGTATAACAAGTCCTCCCCGATCCAACTTCCCGAGAAGTAAAAGGGGTAGATGGGAGAGATTTGTATAATCTCTCTTCTTCGTTACTCAGTCGTATCACTTAAAGTACCTCGAAAATTTTGTTCAATAATATTTTTATTTCCGTTTTATTTAAAACGATATCTGATTCTACTTTACCATTTTTCAAGATAGCTAAACGTAAACAAAGTTCTTGTGTGCCCGCAACCCTGTAGCTGTATATATTAAGTCTTCTGGGAATTCCCGTAGTTCCATTTAGAAGTTCTGTTGTTACGCTTCCATCGTCCTCTTGTTTTATATTTATTCCTCCTGAATATCCCACCTTACTTGACCAACATATTCCGAAACTTCACTAAGTGATTCCCAATTTATGAATCCGTCTTCCTCTAAGATATTTTTTATCCCTCCATCATCTCCTATAAAATAAACTGCAACATCTTTTTGATCAATAAAGGAATCTAGATCTTTCAATCTAAGTAGTTTTGCTGCCTTCGCCTTATCTTTTGCTTTGTAACCAAACATCAAATTTACAAGATGGTCAATTATATAGGGCGAATGGGTACACATTGCGACTTTCTCATGGTGTTTGTTCCAGTTTCTACAAAGAATTTCTATACTTTCTACGTGCTTCCAAGGGTGTCTGTAGTTTTCGGGAAAATCATAGGTTATAAAGTTCTCGGGAGCTCTTCCAATCTTAGAGTACAACACTCCGTTGTCATACCCAACAAACACCGTTATTGGCTTATAAATTGTTTCCATACTAGAACATTAGTGTCTTTAGAATAAATAGTTTTTGCTAAAAAAAGAGGGTGCCCAAAACCCAGAGGACGAGAAACTCTCGCGTGATTGCTAGGAAGGGATTACTAGCTGAGTTTTAGGACACTTTCATTGAAGTGATATAAGTATTAATAGATTTCCCTCAGTAAGTACTACGATAAGTTTATATAGAATGACGGTGCAGTAGGTATTGGAGACAAGAAAATGGAAGAGATGACCACTACTTCGTTATCCTCTATTTTAGTAGAGGAATTAATGTTTGCAGCGAAAGCTGTCAGAAGTATAGAAAGCGGATTTCTATGTCTGCAAGAGAAGTATGAATATGGTTGGCAAGATGTAAGTGAATATAGCGATTCTTATTATGTTTGTGCACTATTTGCTGATGGCGGACGTATTCCATTACCATTATTGTTACCAGTGGTAGCGGCTCGGAAAAAGGATATGTATCTATGGGATGCATCAGAAACGGTGCTCCAAGATAGAATAATTAAGGAGGCTACACAGGTTGGGATGCTAGATGCGTGTATTACCTTATGTGCCATGCAAGTACTCCAATATGGGTCCTCTCAAGGTGAGAGCGAGATGCAAGACGACGCGCTCACGTGGTTGGAGGTGCTCTAAAATGGTTCATCAATGCTGTCAGTGTCGTGAGTTTGTCCGTGACGTGACCTATCAGGAAAGTTGCGTTGGGAGATGTAAATCCCCTGAAATAGGAAGCGATGAATTAATTTCAGGCTACTCTGATGCGGGTTGGGATAGTACTTTCTATCCAAAAGGCAGGGAATGCCCAGGTTTCAAGGAGGCATAAGGTGCCAAATCTAACAGAAATGATGGTCGAAAGCCACGAGGTGAACATGCCGCGCAGTATAAAATTGCGTTACATTATCGCGGTTTGTGAATGGCTTGCGGCAGGGTGGATAGACGAATAATGATATGTTCAAGTGGAGGTAAATAAAAATGAAGATAGATGAAATGGTATCTAGTCTTTGCTCTGAGGTCGACACTCTTAGAGAAGATCGTGATTTTTGGTTAAAGCAATACCAAGATCTTAAAGAAAAATACGATGCATTGGTTACAAACGATGTAAAATTCGCAGACATGATGCAATTAGGTATGGTCGCTGTCGCACTAAATAACGAAGAATTAGCTAAATACATTGCAGGGAAAAGGAAATGATAACCACTAGACCGGATTGTAAGTATATAGCGTATCTATATGCGAATGATCAGACACATTTTGATAAACCTGGGTGTCTGAAAGGGCACGGTTCATGGCCCAACGATTGGGCCTGCGACAAGTGTTGTTATGAGTATGTGAAGAATCCGAAATATAATGGGAGATGATAAAACGAAAAGCGAGTCCGATATCAGAACGTTGCTACAAAAACAACAACGAGAATATACCGACAGTCTAGCGCACCCAGATGAGCATACAGTCTATGTGTCTGGATACATCCAAGCAATATTAGACATATTGGAAATCTAAAAGGAGGTTAAATATGAATCTTTCTCAAAAAGAAAAAGACCTGCTCAGGTCAGAGGCAGATCGAATAAATAGAGAGGATCGGAACCGACACCATGCAATGGAGATAAATTTTGGAAGAAAGTTCGAATATTCTTCCCGAGAAATAGTTACTTTATTGAGGAGAATCGCAGATGCCTGACGTAAAATATCGAATTGCTTGGAAAAGTAAACTTACTGGACATTCAGGTTGCGGTGAACCGATATTTTCACTCGTAGAAGCGGAAATGTTTTGTGATGTATACAACAAGCTTGTTCCGAATACATCCAATTGGGTTGAAGAATGTTTAGAGACTGAGGAGAGATAAACAAATGGACGAATCTATTAAACAAAAAGTAGAAAAAGCTGCACAAAAGTGGCTTTCTATTAATATGTCGGATGAGGCTATTGAATCCTACGTAGATCGAGTCTTGAATCAACAGCGAGATAATATTTTTGCACAAGCGCTTGGATTTGAAATAGATCATTGGGATCACAAATGGAGAATCAACAGTACAAATGGAAATATGAGCAGATCCGCAGCAGGGCAATTTATTAAAGAGAAAGCGGGGATTGCGGTAAATAATTGGTTGGAGGAGAACGCAGGAAACCTACCAAAGTTAGATAAAAATGCAGTTGAGTCGTTGAGAAAAACATACAAAGAGATATATAAGAATATCTTAAGGGACCAAATTGTCCAATTAGCTGAAGACGATGCCGACAAAGAAGTAGATCAAATATTAGATAAACTAGTAAAAGAGTCTTGTGCCGAGGTGATCCAAAATGAATTCGGAACTAAAGTCTAAGATAGAATCCTGTCAGGAGATAGAACTTTATTGCATAATAGATATGCTTGGAGCGTATGTTTGGGGAACGAACCACGATTTAGCAGATGGTCGGATTGATAGTACTCCAGAGCTGGAGAAATCTATTGTGGAAGCCCAGGAAGACATAGTAACGACAATTGGACAATTAACTAGATTTGGTATTTCTCCGTTTTTGGAAGATGGAAAATCGCCAACCGAAACATATTGGTCTTGGTTTAGGACATGGGATAATTATATCAAAAATGTCCTGACAGACAAGGAGTGGAACGACCTGAATGCTGTAATGTCTGCTGGCGGGGATTTATCTAAATATCGTCCAACGGAGGTGTAGTAATGGAAGATCTCGAATCTAAAATAGAACACCTAAAAGAAGTTTTGTGCTGGAGAGACATGTATATTGGATACGTTGAAAAATGTATCGCGGAAGGGAAAACACTTATTGATTACGG
>Ga0172377_10004867_pt1 | contig 13780 bp, 35 predicted proteins | sample Pumphouse3metaG_FD_119749 | JGI IMG/M metagenome (GOLD analysis project Ga0172377, IMG submission 119749) | Leachate microbial communities from a municipal landfill in Southern Ontario, Canada - Pumphouse #3 metaG | ecosystem: Engineered > Solid waste > Landfill > Unclassified | place: Canada... | reverse complement strand
GTAGTTGAATTTGAAGATATGGAAGAAATATAACAATTGTTATACAAACATTTATATACTATCATTCACATACTTTTATTTACAGTTAGATTTAACTGGTGAGGGCAATAATAAATTGTTTCATAATATTCTTTTTTATTATTGCCCTTTTAATTATTAAAATAGGAGTGATTATAATGTTAGGAGAAATTGCATACGTCGGCATATTAATAATGACTATATTAACATGGATACTTATTATATGGGCAGTTAAAGTAATGAGAGAAACCTACGGGGGCAAAAAATAATGTCTGCCGTTCCTAAAAAAATTAAAAAATTTAAACAACTTCAAAAAAGAAATAAAAAAGTGCTAAGACATAGTAATGATTATTCATTATGGAGACAAATGGTTGTTAGTCGTGATAATTATACTTGTCAAAAATGTGGCAAAGAGGGGTCATCTGAAGCACACCATATCTTCGATTACAATAGTAACGAAGCATTAAGATTAAATATTGATTCCGGAATTACTTTATGTCATAAATGCCATAATGACTATCATGCACAATATGGAGATAATATTAATATAGAAACATTACAAGAATTCTTTGCGCAACCAGTACCAATGAAAAAATATTTAGTAACTTTATCTACTCAAGTTGAATTCGAGGCCGAAGATAGAGGCGACCTTGGTTATATGATTGATGATTTAATTCGAGAAGAACGTTTTCAAGGGTTCGACTGGGACTATAATGTAAAAGAGGAATAATATGTTAGAAGAGTTTGAGTCACAAATTTTAAAAGATATTAGCGAAAATATTAAAAAATTAATTGAGTTAAATGAAAAAATTATCATCTTATTAGAGGAGGAATAATATGGAAACACAAGAAAAATTACAAAATTTATTAGTTAATTATTTAGATGTTATTACTGCAAAAATTGGCGTAGAGATGGAATTAGAAAAAATATTAACTGATATTGGATATCCTTGCCATGTATATGTTGTTGGTGGCGCTGTAGAGCTTGTTTTAATTGATAAAGATATGATGTTAGCAAGTGAAATGATACCAAAAATTGAGGGTATTTTAGGATTAGAATTTGATGGCTGTTTAGTAAAAAATAATAAATTAATTAGTAACTTTATTTTACCAAGAAGAGGCTAAGTAATGAACTATTATTATTATGAATTTGATATGTGATAAAAGAACTTAAGAATGCTAAAGGGTGCGTTCCTTATAACCCAGAATATTGGGAACAGTATATTGATAACTTAATAAAAGGTGGTGAAAAAAAATGAATATTGCAGAAGATGTACAAGAAGAAGATAAAGAAATAGTATTGGTAACAATTACTACAACTTTAAATCAAGTCTTTGTTACAAAAGAATTTATATCAAAAAATAATTTAATAGTTGTCGTAAAAGATAATGAACGAACTTTTATTAATCCTGACCAAATAGTATCTGTTAAAGTTTTATATAAGTGATAATATGAACGTTGTTGCATTAGAGGGAAAAAGTGGCGTAGGTAAAACTACAATAGCAAACGCATTAGTTGAAAAATATCCTGATAAATATCATATCATACATAGTTATACAACGCGCCCAAAACGATATGATAACGAACTTGGGCATGAATTTATATCTGATGATGAAATGGATTCAATATTGGCATCTGATAGAGTAATGGCTCAATGTGCGTACGGTGATTATAGATATTGCTCCAGTACAGACCAATTTATTGATGACCCTGATGTTTATAATTTATATGTAGTAGATAAGCGAGGAATTTATGATTTGAGACAGTATCAAAAGCAAAAATATTTCTTCTTATTATGTATTCAAATACAAAGAACATATGTGGATATTGATTATAAAAGATTAAATCGTGAACAAGAAGTAAAATATAATTATATTAAACCTGATTACGTCGTATCTAATGATTTAGATATTGATGATGCTGTTGAACATATTAATATGATAGTGTGATTAAGATGGAAGATTTCTGTAAAGAGTGCGTAGATTACCCAGATGGGTGCGAATATTGTGACAAAATAAAAGAACCAAAGAAAAAATGGTGGTTAGGGAACGATAAGGTGATTAAATGGGATTAAATCAAGTATTATGGCTTGAAAAAAATGGAAAACCAAAATCTGATGTTCCTGATTATTATGGATATACAAAAAATATTGTTAGTTGGCGAGAAGCATATATAATTGATAACTATTTTATTACATATGCACATGACCAAACTCCTAAAGGTTTAATTATTTTTAGGAAAGATTTATATAGCCTTGTTGATATATTATATAATATAATCATTAGTACTGACCCAGTCAGTATTAGTGATAAATTTTTTAATATAAAACATGATGATAAATTATATCAAGATAATAATAAAGAATATTTTATGGAATTAGCTGAATCATATTTTTCATTGATTAAGTTTATTCAAGATATAGAAGAAGATGATTTAATTTATTATATGAGTGATGCGGTAATATGAGCCAAATAGTAGATGCTTTACGGTCTTTTTTATTAGAGAAACCATATATACATGAGCGTTTTCTTGATGCACAATATGTACAAGATGGCGCCGATATTGAAATATGTATATTAGCTGATACATTAGATTGTAATAAAGTTATAGTTAATAGATTACATACATATTTAAAATATTATTGTATTGATAACAAAATAACTTTACCAAAAGTTAGGGTGTTATTTATTGATAATAATTTAATTCAAGATAGATATATATTTTGAGGTGAGACATATGAGTGAAGATAATAAATGTCCATTTTGTGGAAAAACAGTAGATGTACATGAATTTAGAGATAAAGAGAGTCGTAAAGAATTTAAAATATCCGGCCTTTGTCAAAGATGTCAGGATAAATTTTTTAGTTAGGTGATAAAATGGGTAATTGTTTATTAGAAACCTGCACTGGTACTAAATGCGATACATATACACATGATGATGATTGCATAAATTGTATGTATTTTGTACATCATATTACAAGCAACGATATTGGGTCTCCACAATCATGTATGAATTGTAAAAATTCACAATTGTTATATTACAAAAATGATGATGGTACTCTTACTTCTATAAAAAAGCGAGAAATTATTAGATGTCTTATTAATGAAGAAGTTTTTGGTGGAAGAAATATATGTTCCTTATATGAGGAGGAATAATATGCAATGTAATCATAGTTGTGACGAGGGAGAAAATAGTATTTATTGTAAGTTTTTTGGTACAGTTTCTAAAGAAATCTGTAAAGAATGTAAATATAATAATAGAGATGATATAGATGGGAAGATACATGAATAATAATTTAAATCCACATAACTGTGATACACCAAGTACATATGATTGTGTATTAAAAATAGGTCAAAAAGATGGGATTAAATTTAGTTGTCCATCTAATAAGGTTGATGAACTAAAAGATGCTGTATATAAGGTTTTGATGTTATGAAACTATTTATACCACATTCAATTTATTTTTGTGGAATGCAAAGATATTATTATAAAAATGGACATACATATAAAACTACTCATAGAAAAATTTTAGAAAAAGAAGCCAGAGATATGTATATTTTATTAAACTTCGAGAATGGCTCTGTAAAAGAACACACAATGGCAAAAGTTTTTGGCAAAACAGTAAAAGATATACTAAATGAAAGAGAAATAGGAGATGATGAATTATGAGATTTGGATATATAAAACGAGTATCAGGAGTATATTTAACAGATAATGAAAGAATGTTACCATTTCAAGCCCCCAAAGTTGAATATATGAGAAAACTAGTAGATGATTTAAATAAAATGCCGGGATTATGTAACGCAAGATATTCTGAAATCTATGATAAATTACAATTATTAACAAATGAGAATAAATATTATAAAGAAGAAGAAGTAGTTGCGAAATTAAAAGAATACTTTAGGTAATACTTATGAAAAAAAAAGAGTTATGGAATATTATAAATTCGGATAAGCCCGAATTTGGATATAACTATCTTTTTCATGAATTAGTAATAATTTTATCACAACAATATGGTGTAAAAATAAGCAAAATGTTAGATATATTTAAGTTTTGTGCAGAGCAAGATAATGAAGCTGTTGGTACAATTGTATCTCATGATTTCAAAGATAAAGTTTATGATAAATTATCTGAATGTTATATTTGTGGAGAAAAAAATAATCTTACAATACATCATATACAACCTAAAAACTTATATCCTGAAGAAAAATACAATATAGATAATGTAATATTATTATGTGATAAATGTCATAAGTTAATACATGAGAGTGATAATGATGGAAATAGAAAAAATATTTAATAATATGGATTTAGGAGAGCTATATCAAGTGCGTAAGCATATATCAATATCTGCAATTCAATATCATATTAATGGGGAAACTGAAAGTGAAAATTTAGCGCTCGAAATAATTGAAATTATTGATAACAAAATACTTAAAATGCGAAAAAATACAATTAGTCATCATGAAACCTTAGAAGGATATCAGGGTGAAATATTATGAGTTTAAAAGATTTATTTAGTGATATTTATAGTAAACCATTTGATTATTTTAAAGTTAGGGCTTACCCTAATAATAATAAAACTTTGAATGATTTAGATAAAATACAATTTGATGATTTCGATTTAGATGGTGGTTCTTTTTGTTTATATATAGAAGATGATTTATATGGCATTTATGATGACGGAGATATATATCAATTCATACTATATTATGGAGATAAGATAGAACATATTTTTACGGTTACTGATTATATGTGTGATTGCCTAAAGAGGTATAGAGATGAATGAAAGAGCATTAACAAATTTAATAAATGATTATGGATATGCTAATAATAAATATTTTATATTAAATGATGATAATGTTTTATGGTTATACTATCCTAAAAAAGAAATAGCTCCTCAGGAAGTTATAGAAATGTCAATAAATACTTATTATGTAGATAAATATCTTGTTTTTGAGATACCGAGGTAGAAAGATGAATATTATAATGTTATTATGGAATGTCACAATATCTTTAGTAATGATATGCGTTATATTATATTGTATCAAATATATTTTCTTTAAAATATTAGATTTTATTTGTGAATTAATATAATAATTAAAAAGGTGAAAAAATGAAGCTATATGATATAGATAAAGTATTCCTCGGTGGAACTTGCAATGATTCCACATGGAGAGATGAATTAATTCCAAAATTAGATGTGGATTATTTTAATCCAGTAGTTGATGATTGGAATGATGAAGCAAAAATTAAAGAAGAAACAGAAAAACATAACGCGCAATTTAGATTATATGTAATTACTCCACTAATGACTGGTATATATGCAATTGCAGAAGCTGTTGATGATAGTAATAAATATCCAGAAAGAACATTAGTTTGTATACTAGAAGAAGATGGTGGCAAAACATGGTCTAACTCTCAACGAAGCTCTTTAGATAGTTTTATGAGTATGGTAAGCTCTAATGGTGCAAAAGTATTTGACAATTTAGATGCTGTAGCGAAACATTTAAATAGTAGTTATTAATATAAATAATACATAGAAGTAAGTATATCCAAGTGGTCAAAGGAAGTAGGTTTAGAACCTATTGTTTAGTACTTCATCGGTTCGAATCCGATTACTTACATCTCCGGATTCACGGTTTTTTAACTGGGGTTTTGGGTTCGAGTCCCATGCAAGTAGTACTGCTTGTCAAAGCAACTTTCAGGAGGTTGTCCGGCCGACTATGCACTCTCTTACCTTTTGGTAAGAGGGGGTATGGCGCGAAAATTTCATAATGTAGATTACTAAGTTTAAATCTTAGAATCTGCTCAAGGAAAAGTAAAAATTTAAAAAAAGCTTTAAATATAATATTAATCATATATTATATTAGCTATATTTTTAAAATCATCTTAGGTTATATAAAACTTTTTTTTGATATAGCAGCTATTGAAGTTTATAATGATGATATTGCCGTATCATGAGATTTATAAATTTTAATAGTTTTTTGTTAATTATTTATAATTTTATAAATAGATTAATAGTAATTAATTATTTTAATAAATTGGTTTGTATAAAAAAAGATTTTGTGATATAATGATAGAAATTTCAGAGGATTTTGAGTATAAATTAGAGGGGATAACGTTTATAGATTTATTTTCAGGGATTGGGGGTTTTAGGTTGGCGTTATCTTCATTTGGTGCTAAATGTGTTTTTAGTGTAGATAATGATAAAAATGCTTCAAAAACATATGATTTAAATTTTAATGATAATTCATTTGGAGATATAACAAAAATAGATAGTAGTGAAATTCCATCACATGATATTTTGTGTGCAGGATTTCCTTGTCAGGCATTCAGTATTTCTGGAAAACAATTAGGTTTTGAAGATACAAGAGGAACATTATTTTTTGATGTTTTAAGAATAGCAGAATATCACAAACCTAAAATATTATTCTTAGAAAATGTTAGTAACTTAAAAAGACATGATAATGGTAGAACATATAGAATTATTAAAAAATCACTACATGATTTAGGATATAATGTATATTCTGAAATTTTAAATTCTAGTAATTATGGAATACCTCAATCTAGAAAGAGAATATATTTTGTGTGTATACGAAAGGATATTGATAATAAAAATTTCAAATTTCCACAACCTTTTCATAAAAAAATAACAGTTAAAAATATTTTAATTGAAGATGAAAAATGTAAGGACCTAATTTTGAAAAAAAAATATGAATTAAATGAAGAAAAAATCAAAAAATATTCTAAACAAATGAATAAACCATTAAGGATAGGAACTGTTAATAAAGGTGGACAAGGGGATAGAATCTATTCTATTAATGGACATTCAATAACTTTATCTGCTACTGGTGGTGGTAATGGTGCTAAAACTGGTTTATACTACATTAATAATCAAGTTAGAAAATTACATCCAAGAGAAACTGCACGTTTAATGGGATTCCCTGAAGAGTATGAAATAAATAAATCCACTTTTCAAGCACATAAGCAATTTGGTAATAGTGTAGTAGTAAATGTTTTACAATATATTGTTGAAGAAATTATTAAAGATGGAAGTGTTTTTAATGATGAAAAAAAAGGTTCTCAAATTGCTAAAAATGGTTTTAAAAATGAAAAAGATGTAGCTCACAAATTTAATAATTGGAAGTTAGATAAAGATGCACAAAAATGGTTAAAAATAATGGAGTATGATTTAAATGATATAGAATATGTTATAGCTAAAATATTACATGGATATAAAACAGACGTACAAATTACTATTAAACTTAAATCATTAATTGATGCACAGAATATACAAGTTAAATTAATAAGCAACCCTCAAGGTTTTAATCAAATAGATAAACGATGGGTAAGCCGATATAGTGAAATGTGGAATATGCCTGAAGATGTAAAAAAATTATTAAAATATTTTACTGGTGAATTAGAACCCTATAAAAAAGATGTGAAAGATTCCAGAAGAATGTTTATTACAGAATTTACTAAAGAAGAACAAAATAAGCTTTTAGATTTTTTTAAGACAAACAAAATTTTAATTTTAAATGATATTATTAAAGGTAGAGAAGGATTTTCTGCAGAATGGGTGCTTGTAGCCCAAAAATCTGAAATCCAAAGATGGGTACTTAAACCAATCAATGTTGTTTTAAATCATTATGGTAATGGGAATGTTCAAATCACACAGAGGGGCAGCTTAAGAATTGGTAATGTAACAATGCAACGTAAAGGTGGAGATAATGGACGTAAAACTGCAAATATGTTACAGTTTAAAGTTAATCCTGCAGAACTTTTTGATTTACAAAAAATTTAGAATAAATGTTTATTATTTTTATATAATATCTTCATAATCCACATATACATCATTTAATATTACTTCAGATATAATTTCTTTAATAGATTTTTTATCCATTATTCCATTTTTTTTAGAGCTATTTGATAATAAAATTTCTATTTGGTCAATTGTCACATCTGATATATCAATATCTGATTCCATTTTGTAAACAAATAATGAAATCATCTTGTTAAATACATTCTTCTATTAAGTCATGAATAATTTCTATGGTTGTGAAATCAATGAAATATTGTCCTAAATTTAAATTTTTTCCATTAACCTTTAATGCGAAGGGTTTTATTCTATTTATTTTCTTATTTTTAATATAGTGAACTTTTAGATTATCCCATAAAGAATATATACTACGACCATTTGTAGAATATTCTAATGAACCACCAAAAGTAGAATTATATCCACCAAATTTACTATTATATGTTTTAATAAATAATTTTTCCATATTATCAAGATTGGAACAATTAGTATCTAATATAATTAATTTAAAGTTTTCTTTTCCATGTTTTTTGATAGCATTTTCAAATTTAACACCGTGTTGGTTTGGATATTTGAAATGGTCATATGGTCTTTTGCTAAGATTTCTGGCTTGACCAATATAATATTTATTATTTATAATACATTTCCACGCATAGATTCCATTCATACTTTTATATATAATCGTAATACTATATAAGTTACGATTTTTTTAAAAAAGAATATGTTTATATAGTAGGAAAAACTAAAATAAAATTAGATAATATGAAAGATATAAATAACAAATTTAAATTATCCCAAGACATTGATATTTTAAAACGAGGTGAAGAGTTGCCGTCAAAAAAATTAGATTATTCTTATTTTTTTACAACGGCGAAATATATAATTGTTAATGACGTTTATATATATTTAAAAACAAATGAAGTTCTTAGATGCACATTGGGAAAAGAGTATTTAAAGATTACAATTTTAACTGCTGATATAAAAGATTGTATGATTGAGGTTCCTTATTCTGATTTAAATAGCATTGATATACATTTAGAGGAGTAAATAATGATACATGGAACAACAATAAAAGATGTACACAAAAAATTAGTTAGTCATATACTCGAAAATGGTGAAATGGCTGATAATGAAAGAGGCGGTAAATGGCTAGAATGTCTTGATGTAGCAACAAGATTAACTGACCCATTAAATTTAGACAGAAATCAGTCTTATAGAAAAACATTGCCTGCTACAATTTTTAATGCACTACAAAATGGTATATATTCTAATAAAGATTATCCATTTAAACCGCATTTAATTGCAGAATATGTTAATGAATTTGTTAGTCCAATTAATAATGGGTTCACTTATACATATGGTAATAGATTAAGAAGTCATTTTGCTGTCGACCAATTAGACGAAATTATAGCACGTCTTAATAAAAATGAACATACTAACAGAGCGGTAGCTACAACTTATGACCCACATCTTGATGTACTATCTGATGAAATTCCATGTTTCATGATGTTAGATTGTAAAATAAGAGATAATAAATTACATACAACCGGAATTTGGCGTTCACATGATGCTTATATGGGTTATTATAGTAATTTATATGCGCTACAATATTTAGTACAATATATATTAATTTATTATAACAAAAATAAAATGCCAAGCGAACTCATTGACTTTGGGTCAGTCACCACTATTAGCACAAGCGCTCATATTTATGAAGAATATCTTGATAGCGCAAGAAAATATGTAAAAGAATAGGAAGCTTTATATACTACGAAATGTAAAGTAATATTGAGGTGTAATTATGATATGTGAAAAAGAATTACAAATACATGATTTGATGTTAAATTATTCTACAATATATATAGATGATTTTAAAATTGAAGATGTTGAACATACACGTTTTAATTTCCATGATACAAATGTGGAAATTGATGGCGTTAAAATTAATTACTACGATATCCAAGATATGTATGGTGTTATTGATGCAGATATATAATCAAGATTTGTTTGATAAAGTTAAAGGATTTAAAGACCGTCATGTCTATCCTTTAATTTTACGACAATATTTGACAGATATAAAACATCAATGGGGTAGAGGACAACTTGTTATGCAATATCCCTCTGTTATGAGAGTAGATTATGAAGATGATTGCTTTAGGGATTTTTATAATTACTCTTTTGAGGTACAAAATGGTGTAAAATATGAAAATTAAAGAATATAGTAAAAATCCACAATTAAGTTTAGGATTTGCAAAAGCAGGACATGAGATTGTCAATGATAATGAAGAATTATCTGTATATCATGAAGTGGTTGATTTTCCTGATACTCCTTATTTATATATAGGATATAATGCAGAGGGAAATAAAATTTTTAATGCTAAAAATTTTGGAGTACCACAAAATAAGATATTAGCATGGGAATCAAATGTATTTAACTTACAAGAATTTGAATACCCAAGACCAACCGTGCTTGATAGTTTAAACGCAATTGGTAATACTCCAATGACATTTTATCAACAATTTACGGTATCAGAACAAGGGCATGATATTATAGATTTACCTAAATCTGTAATCAATCGAATTAAACAAGTTCCAGCCGGCGATTGTTGGATAAGCCTTCCTAAATTTGATTTAAAGAATAAAACATATAATTCTTATAGAAGATTAGCACCATATGATGATGCTCCATTAATGACCAATGTTAAAAAAGATGTAATAATTCACCCACTTGAGGATAGAATTTTAACTCCACGAGAGGCTGGTATATTACAAGGTTTTCCTGCTGATTATGAATTAAACGAAGGTAAATATCAGGAAATTGCTGATGCTATACCTCCTATTATTGGATATATTATAGGTACAGAGTTGATGTAGATGTTACTTCCAATGGGAAAAGATTTAAGTAATGCAAACAATATTAAGTATACTTTTGAATCAGTAACTAAACTTACTGTGGTAGCTTTTGATTTTACAAAAGTTGAAAAAATAACAGATGAATATTGTGAAGCTTTTTATCAAGAATATATTTGGTTACTAAATCCCGGCACTATTTATGCAAATGATTTAGTATTTAATGTATTTAAAAATACTTTACCCGATAGAGTTGGAACAGATAATTTTATAAATAGGATTGAGGTAGTAGAGAATGTATAAAAGTGTAAGATTGTATATTTTACATAAATTTGGTTGTGATAAATGTTATAAGTATACACAACAATTAGTTGAAATGCTTAATGATGCACAGTTTAGAGTAAGATTAATGGAAATTGATGGAGATAAAACTCCTGATGATATTGAAAAAGTAGAAGCAATACAATTTATTGCTATGTATTTACAAGATGGTAAATTTAAATATTATTTATATGATGGATATAATATGACTATTGTTAATAACATTGATTCAATTGTAAGTAGTCTACAAGAAGCTACACAATTTTATGCTGATTTATATACTAAATATAATCCTATTACAACAGCTTTATTTAAAGTAAAAGCTTTTAATGAAGACAAAATTAATACTTTTGCACACAGATTTTATAAAACAGAGCCATATGAGATTACTTATATTGTAGGATTTGACCCATCTGTATGTGATGAGGATAGAAAAAATCTTACTAATCTTATGATTGAAGAAACTGGTGCATATAATGAAAACATAGATTATCAATATAATATAGAAACCAAGACAGTAAAAAAAGGTTGTAATGCTTGTAGTGGCGATAAAGATATTATTGAGTAGATATTATGGACGCAGAATATATTGATTATCTTGATGAGATACGTATAGATTTTATCGATAACGATGATGAAGTTGTTATAGCTAATATCTATGGTAATGGTGACTGCTTAATTGAGTCTACATATGCAGGAGATATTATTTGTATTATATTTAAACACATTAAAAATACTGTAAAAAATATGTTACACCTACCTCCCAACCAACATATCGAAGTAGGAAATATATCCTTACGCGATACACAAGTAAATGATAACAATATTGTTTTTGTTATTAATTTATTAGGTAATGATTTTAATTTTAGCGTAAAAATGAATTGATTTATATACTTCATAATGTATAATTTTAAAAAGGTGATAATTTGACAAAATCTTATAAATGGAATAGTCGAATGTTAACTCTTATTGGTTTTATAATAACTACTTTAAGTTATATTACTGTAGACCAAGTTGCTAGTTGGCTTCCGACAGAATATAAAATATTAGCACCGACTATTATCGGTATAATTGGATACGCAGCTGCGCAATTCAGTGAAGAAAAACGTGTTGTCGCTGCAGAACAATTAAAGACAGAAGAACTTACTGCTGATACTGGAATTTAAGGAGATTTTCATATATTTTTCTCCTTTTCTTCTAAAGATGAAACGAATGACATCATGTATCCCGAAGATATTCTGGTGTTATTAGAAACTGTATCCGACAATCGATATGACACATTTTCTCATGCTCAGATATGTGACATATTTGAGGATAGTTTAGATTTTTATCAAATTATGCCGGAAATTTTAACAGAATTTGATATCGTGAAAAAAATATCAGATAACGAATTCTTTTTAAATTTTGATAATGAAATTGTATCAAAATATTATGATTTTAAATCAGAACTAAATGAATATGTATTAAAAAAAATAGATAAATTTAAAAAATCAATGTAATAATTCATTGGAACTACGATAACACACCTCGCTATTGCGCATATGCAATATAAAATAAAGTTCGTAGTTTCATATAAAAATTGGGGAAAGTCGAGGTCGTGTTCTTTTTTATAGAGGTGTTATATGATAATATATAAACGAAATGTTACAGAATCTGATTTAAAAAATAGTGATGAAATAATTTATTATTTCGATGATTATATATGTTATTTAATTACAAAAGTAGATAATTTATTTGTTGTCAGAAGAAAAAAAATATATACTGATTTTGAATTTTGGATAAAAAAAGTAAAAACGTTACAACAAGTATTAAAACTTATTCAGTAACATCTTCGATATTAGTACTTGATAAGTACATTATAAATTGCTCTCGTAATCCTTCATCATTTTCGCATTGTTGCTTCATGATAGCATTACATATAGAGCCTAAACCAAATAGAGCTATTACTGGACTATATTGTCCTATAATATCAACTATTTCTGGTACTCCTTTTTCATGAAATTTTTTTAAATCTTTATCAAATTCATTTTTCATTTTTAATATTTCTTCTTCGGATAATTCTTGTTCTGCCATTTTTATACCTCGTTTATTTATATTCTATTTCATTATCTGTTTTTGTTGCTTCATCAACTAAGTTTGTAAAGTTGCTTTTAAGATTTAGATTAATATCTGAACCATCTTCAATTTGCTTTTTAGCATTAATCATAGTAACTAAGTTTTGTATAGCTAATTCGGTTTCTTCGGTAAGTGTACCAAGTTCTTCCTCTCTTTGTAGACCTTTTTTAAGTCTATAATGTTGTATCGTAATAATATTATCAATTAAATCTTGTGGCTCTGGTACATTTTTTGCAATCTGAAAAATCTCTTGCCTATCTTCTTCTGTTAATGCTTGTATTGATAGTTCTAATAATCTTGTATTACCATTACCTTTTGGATTTGTAATATCTGATGCAAACGTAGTTTTTGGTAACAAATACTCACCTTCTTCGTTAAAATCGTGTTTAACCTTTTCTATATCTTTATAATTATAATTTTTAATTTTTGTAGCAATCTCTTTACCGTAAAATGTATAATTATCCTTTATAAAATCTTTCTCAACATCTGTTAGGTCTCTTTTCGGAATCTTAACACCTCGGTATAATATAATTATTTTTGTGTAGTATATAAAGAACCTGCTTTTTACGATACCTTTATATACTATGATTTACAGAATATAAGTTGTGAAGTAAATTCACATATATAATGAGGTGAAACAAATATGTCAATAAAAAT
>Ga0172377_10004864_pt1 | contig 13783 bp, 8 predicted proteins | sample Pumphouse3metaG_FD_119749 | JGI IMG/M metagenome (GOLD analysis project Ga0172377, IMG submission 119749) | Leachate microbial communities from a municipal landfill in Southern Ontario, Canada - Pumphouse #3 metaG | ecosystem: Engineered > Solid waste > Landfill > Unclassified | place: Canada... | reverse complement strand
TTCTGTTCAATAGTCAGTTCTTTCGGACTTTTCTTTGTTTCTCTTACCATATTACTTAGATATAATTTATTGGATTTGTATTTATTTTCGTAAGTTCTATTTTTAATTGAGGGAACCATACACTTAACTTTGAATAGAGAAGTTCCTTAGTAAACTGCTCGCTCTCATAATGACCGATCTCAGATAATAAAATATCATTCTCATAACCAAAGAATTCATGGTACTTAATTTCACCGGTGACAAAGACATCCGCCTTTGCCAAAATCGCCTTTGGTATAAGAAATGCACCAGCTCCTCCACATAATGCAACTTTTTTGATCATCCGACCCGAAAATCTATTGTGCCTCACGCAAGCTACATTAAAAATATCTTTGATTCGATATAAGAAATCCTCTTCGGACTCCGGAACGTCTAATTCACCGACAACTCCCGAACCTGCCTGACTCCAACCATTTTTTAAAGGATATAAATCATAGGCCGGTTCCTCGTACGGATGAACAGACTTCATTGCATCAATCACTGCTTGCTGCTTATAAGCCGGAATAATTGTTTCAATCCGTACTTCATGTTCATGATGTAACTCGCCGATTGTTCCACAAAAGGGATGTGTGCCATCTTGAGCACGAAAAGTTCCGTCTCCCTCAATGTTATATGAACAAGCATCATAATTACCTATGCATCCGCAACCTGCAACAAACAAAGCATTACGCACAATGTCCGCATGGCTCGCAGGAACAAAAGTAACAAATTTCAATAATGAATCACCCAATGGTTCAAGCACACGCACTGCTTTTAAGCCGATTTTCGTGGCCATCATAAAACTCACACCTTGCGGAGCATTATCTAAATTGGTATGGGAGGCATATAACACGATATCATGTCTGATGGCTTTCATCAGACAACGCTCTACCATATTACTACCGGTAACGGATTTTATCCCTTTAAATAATAAAGGATGATGTGATATAATCAGATTGCAACCATGAGCAACAGCTTCGTCGATTATCTCTTCGGTTACGTCAAGACACAACAAAGCCCCTGTGGCTTCCGCTTCTGTCAATCCTACTTGCAAACCGGCATTATCATATCCATCTTGCAAAGGCAGAGGCGCGAATTGTTCAAGGGCGCTCAAAATCTTACTAATTTTCATTTCTATATAAAGAGATTGCAAAGGTAATAAATAAAAATATATAAAAGATATTAGAATCTTGTTTTTATTCTTTTTTGTCATATAAAAAAAATAAAAAACTAAAATTAGCAACCAAAAATATTCAGTTTAAAAAAAAATTTATACTTTTACAAAAGCTTTCAACCACAAATATGAAATAATATTTGTGGTTTTATGTATTATTCTAATCAATTTTTTATATGAATAAATTTATTTCATTAGCCTCGTTATTTGTTTGTCTTACAACAACTTCGATCTTTGCTCAAAAAAGAGCCTTTACAATTGCTGATTTATACAAAATCCATAGCGTTGTAAGTCCGGTCATCTCTCCAAACGGCGACCGTATTGCTTTTGTGGAAAGCAGTTACGACCTGCCCAACGGAAAGTCACATGCCAAGATATGCGTAATGAATGCCGATGGTTCTAACAAAGCAGCCATTATTTCAAAAGAAAACGGTAGTGAACCTTTTTGGAGCAATGACGGTAAAACACTTTATTTTGTTTCATCAAAAAGCGGTGTTTCACAAATTTATCGCTATAACTTTTCTGATGGTCAGACACAAGAATTAACACATTTCTCTATGGGCATAAATAGCCCGGTATTGTCTCCAGACAATCAGCTGATTGCTTTTTCTACACAAGTTTATCCCGAATGCGGAGCCGACAGTAAGGCAAATGAACTAACTGATTCGTTGGCTACAAATAGTCCTACCCAAGCTTATCTTGCCGACCACTTGTTATTCCGCCACTGGACTGAATATTCTGCCGGAAAGTGCGCACATATTATTATTTATAACCTTGCCCAACAAACCTATACCGACGTGACTCCCGGAGACTTCGTTTCTCCGATATTTATGCTCGGTGGAGGTGTTGGTTACAATTTCTCACCCGATAGCAAACAATTATGCTACGTATCAAATCATACTAGCCATCCTGAAGCAAATACCAATGCCGATTTATTCTTAGTGCCTGTCACCGGCGGACAAGCCGTTAATATCACAAAAGACAACAAAGCTTGGGACGGATCTCCTGTCTATTCGCCCGACGGGAAATACATTGCCTATCGCAAACAAATAATTCCGGACTATGAATCAGATTGCTTCCGAATTGCCATTTACAACCGCAAGACCGGTATTTCGGAAATTCTATCCGATACTTTTGACAATTGGGTGGATGATATCAAATGGGATAGCGATTCTAAGTCCATTTACTTTACAGGTGAGGTGCAGGGATATGAACCTATCTACAAAATAGATATCGCAACTCAAAAAATAACACCGATAAGTGGTGACAAGGCCATCTCAACCTTCGATATTGATTTCAAAGGAAATGTTTACTACACAGCAAGTACGACAGGAAAGCCGACTGCTCTATATCGTCAAAGCATGACTGATAAGAAAGTAACACAGATTACTTTCTTAAATAAAGAACTTGAAAACGACGTGGATATTCGCCCATCGGAAACAATGTGGGTAAAAGGTGCCGATGGTCATAAAGTAGAAGTTTTCATCGTGAAACCACACAATTTCGATCCAAGCAAAAAGTATCCGCTGATTCTCAATGTACACGGTGGTCCTCAAATGCAATGGATGAATTCTTTCCGTGGTGATTGGCAGGTTTATCCAGGTGCCGGTTATGTTGTAGCCTACCCCAACCCTCATGGCTCTACGGGATACGGGCAAGCATATACCCGCGAAATCTCAGGCGACTGGGGAGGAAAACCTTTTATTGATCTGATGAAAGTAACCGATGCACTGGCCAATCTTTCATATGTTGATTCCACACGAATGGGAGCAATGGGTTGGTCTTTCGGAGGCTATATGATGAATTGGTTTCAAGCCAAGACCAAACGCTTCAAATGTCTGGCATCTATGATGGGACTGTATGATTTAAGATCAATGTGGGGAGCGACGGAAGAGTTATGGTTTCCTAATTTCGACCTGAAAGGACAACCATGGAACTCCGAACTTTATAAAAAATTCTCACCTTCAGAATATGTTCATGACTTCGCTACTCCTGCACTTATCATGACCGGTCAACGAGATTTCCGTGTCTCATATACTCAGAGCATACAATATTTTACCACCTTACAAACACTGGGTATTCCGTCACGACTCATTATTTTGAAAAATGACGGACACTGGCCGAATAATGTAAAATCTATGCCACTTTATTATGATGCGCATCTTGAGTGGTTTCATAAATACCTCGGCGGAGCTCCGGCACCCTATGATGTAAAGAAGTTGATTAAGAATCAAGTATTCAATCAAGAATAATATTAATAAAAAAAGAATCCCGCAAATAAAAATGCGGGATTCTTTTTTTTTATCAATCAACTAATCTTATCATCAAACAAAATCACCTACGGAATCTACAATCTGACCATCAAATAGATTAATCGTACGATGAGCAAATGTAGCATCATGCTTGTTATGCGTAACCATCACGATAGTTGTACCTTCGTGATTAAGTTCGGTAAGCAAAGCCATCACCTCTTCCCCATTCTTTGAATCCAGATTACCGGTAGGCTCATCGGCAAGAATCATCTTGGGATTAGAAACAACGGCACGCGCGATGGCAACTCTTTGCTGTTGTCCACCACTCAATTGTTGTGGAAAGTGCCCAGCGCGATGACTGATATTCATTCGCTTCAAAATATCACGAACACGCTCTTTGCGTTCGCTGGCTTTCACATTGAGATAAGTCAGCGGAAGTTCCACATTCTCGGCCACATTCAATTCATCTATCAGATTGAAACTCTGAAAGACAAAGCCAATCTGCCCTTTTCGAACGCGGGTACGTTCTTTTTCTTTTAGAGCACCCACTTCCCTATCCTGCAACCAATACTTACCCTTTGTAGGATTATCCAGCAAACCAAGAATATTCATCAAGGTCGACTTACCACAACCGGATGGTCCCATAACGGCAACAAACTCACCATCTTTAACTTCAAGCGATACATTATTCAAAGCAATAGTCTCTACCTCTTCCGTACGGAAAGACTTACACAAGTTTTCAATTTTAATCATGATTTCTTTTATTTTTATTTGTTATTATATTATTCACCTTTCAAATACTTCACCGGATTACTGTTGGCTACTTTGTAACAATTGATATTTACAACAGCTAAGATAATGATCAGAACAGCCAACCCACATCCCAAGAACAGAAATAGACTCAATGAAGCCTTTTCACTGAATTGTTCCTGCCATTTGCGGGCAACAAGCAATGCACCGATACCTCCGATCACCAAAGACGGTATGGCTATACGCAGAATATCTTTTATGAACAAAACAAGAATATTTTTTACTTGGGCACCGTTCACCTTGCGAATTGCTATCTCCTTATGACGACGGGAAACTTCATCGTTCGTATATCCTATTAATCCGATCAGTGCAATAAGAAGCGTAATCAAACCTCCGATCATTACAGAATCACGAAAACGACGTGAATCCTGATACAAATCAGTTATCAGGGAATGATAACTAACGATAGAGATAACTTTATCCGGATATAAACGCTGCATCTTTTGAGTAGCCTCCTTCAGAACATCTCCGGTCAGTGTATGAAATTTAATCAGTATATTATTACAAGTCCTCTTGGTATAAAACATGATACTGGGACGGGTATCTTGCGAACTGATACTACCTATACGTATATCCTGATATACGCCACAAATCACAAAAGTTTCGTTGTTGTGCTGACTATGTTCGGTGATTAAGATTCTCCGGCCAACCACATTATCATCCCAATGAGCCAACAGTTTCATCTTATCGACGAAGCTGTGGCTTACCATAACCTCGCGCAAACTATCGGTATGTTCGGTAAAGTTCCGACCTTGAACAATCTTTATACCCATTGTAGAAAGGTACCCGTCAGAAACGCTATACAAGTCAGCTATATTCATATACTCCCGATCATCTCCCGGCAAACGGATATTATTGCCACTTTGAAAATCAGTCAACATACAATCGGCAGAAGTAACACTCTCCACACTTGACATCTTCTGCAATTCCGTTATCGATCTAGCTCTCTGCTCTATCGGTATACCATCAAGATTCATCGTTGCTAAATTCTCGTAAGAATATCCGGGATTGTCGTTGATCATCATGCTATACTGCTTGTTGATTACAAAGAGTAAGCTGACCAAAAAACCCGCAGCAATAAACTGAACAGAAAGCAATAGCAATTTCCAACGACGGCGCGTTTCTTTATATCCCCGGAATGCCGACGCCACAGGCACAGACGAATAAAGCCATCCGGGTATCAGTCCTCCGGTTAATAAGATAAGCAGACAGACAACAACCAAGATCCAACTTCCCTTATTGAAAAGAAGTGCTGTGATTGAAGCATCCAAGATGTTTTCTATCGTTCCCTTGCAGACAAATATCAGTACTGCCGCCAGCAGTATGGAAAGAATTAAATGTACAAGCGTCTCCATGAATATGATGCCGTGAATGTTTCGCCCTTCGGCACCATAACATTTGCGTACTGCCATCTCCTTCCCTCTCCTTACCATATTGCCCATTACAACAAGCAAATAATTCATCACGGCCGAAAAGATAAGAACAAAAGCCAACAGCGAAAGAATCCATATCATTTTCTTTACCGTAGCATCGGAAGTATGGACACTGGTGAGCGGTGTAAATGAATAATTCATCTCAAGACCCGCCTTCTTCAATTCCTCCAGAGGAAGATTCTCCTTACGCATTTTCTCCACCTGCGAACGAATATCGTTAATCGTACAGCCGGGAGACAAACGAATAAACGATTTATAACGATCGTTGCCTACCCAGTTTTTTGTACCATCATACCGGAGTTTACCCATTGTCGACATAGACATAATCACATTAATCGAACTGAGATACGAATTTCTCGGGATATCCTCGTATACGCCTCCTATGGTTACTTCAAAATGGCCAAAGTCTTTCAATATCAGTTTAAGCCCGACCACATTGCCACCTATCGCCTCGGCAAAACGACGATTGACCATACAATAATTGGGGCGTGAAAGCACATCTGAGGGATTACCTTGCAAGATAGGACGATAAAAGACATCAAAGAAACAGCTGTCGGCCAAAGCAATGTTGCCCGAAACCGTCTTTCTATCTTGCGTTTCGCAGGCACAATTTGCTGCAGCAAACGTATAACGCGTTGCAGCTTCCACTTGAGGAACATAACGTTTCACACCAGGTGCCACAGCTCCGCTGGTTTGCGGAAATTCCTTAAATTCGCCATCTTTAATAACAGTTTCATTAATTATATAAGTTCTGTCCGACTTTGGGAAAAACGTATCATAGCTTTGTTCGAAATAAGCTTTGGCAATCAATATGGAACCGACAGCAAGTCCCACTCCCAAGCAAATGATCTTAACGACATTATGCTGCCCGGGGTTACCCAAATTACGAATAGCATTTTTAAAATTAGTGAAGATTTTCATATTCTCGCAAATTAATTATTTTTTATACTCTCTACCGGATTAACATTAGCTGCATGATAGCTCTGGATAAACACTGTGACAAAGGAAACGATCAAGCAGAACAATCCGGATACAATAAATATCCATGGGCTCAAGTGAATACGATAGCTATATGAAGACAACCAATCATTCATGAAATAATAGATAACAGGCACAGCAACAACAAAAGCTATGACGACATAACTCAAGAACGTACGTATCAGTTTAATCCATATCTCACGGCTACTACTTCCGAAGACTTTGCGAACTGCTATTTCCCGACCATGCTGTTGGATAAAATAAGTACTCATGGCCAGCAACCCCAATAATGAAATCAAAATTGCTATTGCGGCAAAGAGCATTATAATCTTCGAAACACGAATTTGGCTCTCGAAATTATTTTCTATTTTTTGATCTGTATAAGGATTGTCTTCGGTCAATGTTTCATCATACACCTCTTTATAGACTTTTTGTACTTGCTGGTAAGCTTCCACAGGATTACCGGTCACCTGAATGACAAAAGCCCAAGGCCAACTTATTTCTTTTTTGATGCTGATCATAACAGGATGTTCTTTTGTAGTAATATCCCCCAAATGAAAATTTCGCACAATACCACGAATAGGATAAGGTTTATCATAAAGCATGATGCTTTCGGCATCCATATTCAATCCCATCTCTGTAAGAGCCTGCTTATTGACATATACTCCATTTTCATCATCAAGATGATTGTTGCGTATTAATTTCAAACCATAGATACTCATAAAAGAAGAATCGGCCCTAAATACCTGAAAACTAATAGTCTTTCCCTGATAGGTCATTGTATTATTATTACCACGATTAAAAGGAGTACCTTGTGTTGCTGAAACATCCTTAACACACGCTTGTTGCCTCAACTCGTTGATAAATGTTCTTACTTTCGTACTGTCACCGAGATTATTTATCGTAATAATATTTTCTTTATTATATCCTAATGGTGCATTGATCAAATGACGAATTTGACAAATCATCGTAATAGATACGGCTATCATAACAATTGTTATCGCATTTTGAAAAGTAATAAAGATTTTACTGAACACCATCTTGGTCTTACGACGAAAAGTTCCACGCACAACTTCTATCGGTTTTGCCGCCGATAAAACGATTGCCGGCATTATACCTGCAACTGATCCTATCACAAAAACAAGAAGAAGAATTATCAACAAATTGCCAGGCATAAATACGCTGCCCATGTACAACGTCGTATGAAGTAAATGATCAGCATAGGGCGCAAATACAAAAGCCAACAGAAGTCCCACCGCCAATGATATGACACATAACAGAATACTCTCTAAAATTAATCGCAGCATGATTTCTTTCCTAAAACTTCCTAATAATCTTCTGGTAGCCATTTCCTTGGCACGGAATCCTGCTTGGGCAACGGTCAGATTAATATAATTCATCATGGAAAATAATAAAATCACCAACCCGACTGCAAAAAGAATATCTACCAGCTTCTTATCTCCACGGTCGGTATTTCCACTATCACTCTCACGTGAAGAAAAGTATAATTTATTCAAAGAAGTGAGATTAACTCCTTCAGCCATATCTTTCAATCGATAAAGCCAGAAGAAAGTCTTGAAATAGCTCTTCATATCTTCCGTCTTAGATAGCAAGTCGGTATTCGGACGGGCAAGGATAAAGACATCCGATCCGACGGCATTACTCATATCGGGACTGATAAATTCGTTACTAATATATTTCAAATTTTCAAATCGCACCAATATATCTATATCCCTGATACAAGAATTCTTCATCTCTTCAGCCACACCGGTTACTACAAAATTAATAGAATCCCTCCATTTTATATTTTTGCCCACAGGATCAATGTTTCCGAATAATTTGCGGGCAAAATCCTCAGTTATCACTGCACTGTTGGGAGCATTGAGAACAGTATTACGATCTCCTTCCAACAATTTAAAATCGAACAATTTATAAAAAGTCGAATCCACAAAGAGAAAAGTAGCACTCAACTTCTCTCCGGTAGGCAAACTTACTTTTGATTTTTGCTTATTAATAGCACAAGTAGCTTCTATCTGGGGATAACGGCTCAACAGCCTCGGCTGTATGGCGTGATGACTACCGATAGACTCTTCTCCATTTTCGGACCGGCCGAGTGCATAGATACGCTCGGCTTTGCTATGCATTTTATCCACACTAAATTCTTGTTGCGTATATATGCCAATAAGAATAATGAACATCAAACTAACGGATAATCCGAATACCTCGATTATCGTATACGCCTTATTTCTACTCAAGAATTTAAAGTACGACTTAAAATGAAATATTTTATTCATCTGTATCAATTTATTTTATTCTTATTCCAATACCAAAATATCATTATCTTTATAAGCTTCGTAACCACTCACAATTACTTTCTCGCCCGGTTCCAAGCCTTCCAATACCTCATAATATTCGGGGTTTTGACGTCCGATACGGATTTTGCGACGATAGGCATGTTTACCATCCTTGTCAAGTACGAATATCCAATTACCACCTGTTACAGAAAAGAATGTTCCTTTCGGAATAATGATGGCCGGCTCCGACTGTCCGAGTTGTAAATCGATATAATAAGTTTGTCCGCTACGTATATTGTTCGGACGTTTTCCGGTGAAAACAAAATCGATTCGGAATTTTCCATCACGAACTTCGGGATAAACTTTGCGGACACGCAATCCGTACTGCTTACCTTCGCGCTCAAAAGTTGCGGATAATCCCGCACGAACACGATCGATATAATGTTCATCTATCATCACTTCCACTTTATAATCACTCATATCGTTGATTTGTCCGATCATCTGGCCTGAATTAATATTCTGTCCAAGTTCCACATCAAGCAAACCCACCTCACCGTCTATCTGACTGCACACATTCAAATGCTCTTTACGCTTGCGCACCAGTAATACATTCTTACGCATATTGGCTAAGTTCTCTTCCATCTGGTTGACCTGTGTCAAGCGATATATGCTATCTTGGAGTAACCGTTGTATAATCAGTTTATGTTTTTTCTGTGCCAGTTCATTATCTTCTTTTGCTTCCAAATAATCTTCACGTGAATTCAATTGTTCCTCATGCAATTTCTCCTGTTGCTGATAAACTCTGTGCTTACGAATAACATCCTGATCGAGCTGAATCTTTTCATTCTTATTGGTCAACCGATCCTGTTCCATACTGATTTGGGTATTTCGCAATAGATTTTGCTTCTCGGCCAATTCAGATTCGGCATTTAATATTTGCAAGTCAAGATTGGAGTTTCTCAATCGTACCAAGACATCTCCTTTTTTAACCTGAGCGCCTTCATCAACCACTTTCTCTATCACGATACCACCCTCTTCGGGACTTAACTGTACCACGCTGATCGGTTCCACCTGTCCGTCCAGACGTACATAATCATTAAACTGTTCCTTTTTGACATCTCCGATACTCAATCCCCTCTTTTCCACCTTCAAGGTGTTGGAGAAGTTTCCAAAAGCTAACCAGAGTAATACGACAAGGGCCAAACATCCTCCTACTATATAAGGAATATATTTACGGGGAACACCTTTCTTCTTTTCAAGTTTTATATCCATTATGCTTTTTATTTATTATCCTTAATCAAACTATATCCATTATAATAATCCACCAAACGATCTTTCATGAGATAAAGCATACGCTTCTGCAACAATGTTATGCGTGATTGCAACAATGTATTGGCACTGGTATGCATATCGATGGCATTCAACATGCCCTCTTCGAATTTCCGCTTTGCCACATGGTAAGCCCAGGCGTCGGCATCAACTTTGTTTTGCATCTGAAGAATTTCCTTGACGTATCCGTTACGGTCCATTAACGCCTGCAGGATATCTGATTGCAACGTTCTCAAGGTTTCATCCTTTTCAAGAAGAGCTATCTTCACACTGTTGCCCGCCGTTCGCACATCACTTCGCGAAGTATGATCGAAAATCGGAATCTTGATTGTTGCAGCTACATATTCGCCTATATTGTTTTTTAACTGAGAATTAAAAGGAAGTGTGTTGGTGCCACTCGAAAAATTCCGGTAATAATTTGAGGTAACACCCGCCGAGAGAGAGATAGACGGCAACAACTTCCCCTTATTTATATTATATTGTAATCGATAATTTTCTACATTTAAAATGGCCGCACGTGCGGCGGGATTATTGACTGAAGCATAATTATATATATGATCTGCATCCTCAACCCGTAAGACAGGAGTGAGATGTTGCAATAAAGTATCTACCGCCAAGGTATCCGAGGTAGCAAAATTCATTGCCGATTTCAATTTCAATAATGCCGTATTGTATAGATTTTGCTGATGAGTCAGGTTGTAATCATCTTCGGCCTCTTGCGCCCTTATCTCTGCCACGTCAGGCATTCCCTTGACACCGAGTTCTTTCTGACGCACTGTTTTATGCAGCAATAGCCGGCTGTCGGCCAACTTATCCGTAGCTAATTTAATACAACCCTCATCATAAACCACATCCACAAAAGCTTGCATCACTTCGATGGCTTTATCATCTTTGGCTTTCTGGGTATCATTGAGCCCCTGCTGACGGTTGATTTTTGCCTGCTTCCAAAGATTGATGGTCTGTCCGCCGTCAAACAAACTGAGAGAACTGTATAGTTCATAATAGTTATTAAACGTCGTGACGGTATTATATATATTCGTCTCCGGGTCAATACTACGCCCCCAATTATACTGTCCGCCTACACCAGCAGCAACAGTTGGGAAGAAAGAAGCAACAGCAGACTGATACTTAGCCTTGTACGTTGACGACTGATACTGTTTCTTTTTCACATCGGTACTATGCACCAAGGCATAACGCATGCAATGATCCATAGTCCATAAAGGAGTTTTCTCCTGCGACGAAGCAACCGCAACCGTCAGACTCAAAACAACCATATTAAAAATTCTACTCGTATTCATCAATTTTATTTTATTTTCCTCACTATTCTAATGGCAAGGTGCGTGCCAAAAACATAACGCATTGTATATCTATCAATTAGATAAATATCAAATCTCCACAAGTGTCTAAATATTAGACAGCGGTGCCCAATAATTGGACAAACGAATTTCTTTTCTTTTTTCCGTCCAATATTTAGACATCCGTTAGGAAAAGAAAAAGAAATATCCTATTTTTGCCTCATTATTACAGAATGACAGAGAACGAAAAGAAATGGCAAAACAAGGAACAATATTAATAGTAGACGATAATCGCAGTATCTTAACAGCCGTACGAATGTTATTGGAGAATACATTTAAGGAAATACTCACCCTGAATAATCCGAACCAGATACCAACAACACTTCATACAAAAAAGGTGGATGTGGTTTTGCTCGATATGAACTTCAGCAGCGGTATCAACAGCGGGAACGAAGGATTATTTTGGTTGCGGGAGATAAAAAAAATTCGTCCGGACATGCAAGTAGTCCTGTTCACCGCTTATGCCGACATTGATTTGGCGGTAAGCGGCATCAAGGAAGGGGCAACCGACTTTATCGTCAAGCCTTGGAATAATGCTAAAATGATTGATACGCTTCAGGCCGCCTATAGACAGGGACCGCATTCTTCGGGAAAGAAAGAGAAGAAAAAAGAAACTGAAGAAGAAGATACTTGTCAGATGTTTTGGGGCAAAAGCTACGAAATGCAGCAATTGCGCACAATGATAGAAAAAGTATCATGCACGGATGCCAACATCCTTATTACCGGAGAGAATGGTACAGGCAAAGAACTATTAGCCAATGAGATACACCGCTTGTCGCCACGGCACAAGAAAGGACCGATGGTACCGGTTGATATGGGAGCAATTACCGAGACCTTATTTGAAAGCGAATTATTCGGACACGTCAAAGGAGCCTTCACCGATGCGCAGACCGATCGTGCGGGAAAATTCGAAATTGCCGAAAACGGAACGCTCTTCTTGGACGAAATAGGAAACCTTTCGTACCATCTGCAAGCCAAACTCCTGACCGTATTGCAGCGAAGAAGCATCGTACGGGTAGGAAGTAATACACCCATACCGATCAATATACGATTGATTTGTGCGACCAATCGCAATCTGGAAGAGATGGTAAACAAAGAATTGTTTCGTGAAGACTTGCTATACCGCATCAATACCATCCAAGTAAAACTACCCGCTTTGCGCCAACGCAGTGAAGACATCGTTCCGCTGGCCGATATCTTTTTAAGCAAATATGCGGATCTTTATAACAAGCCGCATTTTACACTGCAACCCGACGCACAAGAAAAGCTAAAGACACAACCATGGTATGGAAATATACGTGAACTGGAACATGTCATCGAAAAGACCGTCATCATGGGTGAAAGTCGCCTGATTAACGCCGATGACATCGATTGTAGTCCTCAAAGCAAACAAGAAAAGCCCCTGAACGAGATCACCACCTTGGAAGAAATGGAATACCAGCTCATCAAAAATACCATTGAAAAACAAAACGGCAACCTCTCGATGGTAGCCTCACAACTGGGCATATCCAGACAGACCTTATACAATAAAATAAAACGATACGGCCTATGATAAATATTCGCAAGATAGGAGGTTCACTGCACATCATCATTTATCTCACGGGATGGGCGGTGCTGACGGCAGTCATGGTGCTGACGGTCATCTATAAGCAATGGGTGTATCTTATCTTTGCGACAGGCCTGTGGGTGTATATGCTTCATGCTCTTTATGCCCTCTATCGGCGTAATGTGAAAAAGATAGCCTTCATGTTCGATGCTATCGACAATGCCGACTATGCATTCAAATACGCAACGGAACACACCTCATCGGATGATCTATTGGTCAACGAATCACTCAACCGTATCACACAAATTCTTCTTCAGGCACGCAGGGATGCACAGCAACGCGAAAAATACTATGAGCTGATTATCAATTCGGTGGATACGGGCATCATTGTCATAGACGAAAAAGGAAATGTCTATCAAACCAATCGGGAGGCACTGCGCCTGTTAGGGCTGAGCATATTTACACACATCATGCAATTGCAGCGAATAGACGAAGATCTTCTTAAATCAGTGAAAAATATTCAGCCGGGTGAAAAGCATCAAGTGTCCTTCTCAAACGAAAGAGGAACCATCCATCTCTCCATCCGTGCCTCTG
>Ga0172377_10004863_pt1 | contig 13784 bp, 14 predicted proteins | sample Pumphouse3metaG_FD_119749 | JGI IMG/M metagenome (GOLD analysis project Ga0172377, IMG submission 119749) | Leachate microbial communities from a municipal landfill in Southern Ontario, Canada - Pumphouse #3 metaG | ecosystem: Engineered > Solid waste > Landfill > Unclassified | place: Canada... | reverse complement strand
TCTTTCCATAATGAAATAGGAACACTACCTGCAGTATGCACCCACAATCCTTGTTCCCTACCCTCAGTTAGTTCAGAAACCAAATCAACTAAAGCCTCATCAGTTAATGCAGTAATATAAATTGTAGCTGATTTTGAAATTGAATCAATCTGATTGGTATATTTAGCATCTACAGCCTCAGCTAATACTTTAGCCGATTCAATTGTTCTACTATAGATTTGCTCTATAGAATACCCTGTCGCATACATTGCCTTAGCTAAATGGGTTGCAAGATTTCCTGAACCTATAAAAACAACCGAAATTTTAGCCTGTTTTGATTTATTCATCGTTATTTTGATTTATAATATAGTAGTGCTCCAATCACTAAAAGAGCGATAGGCAACAAATACGTAGATATTGATCCCAATAAAGAGATCACCAACTTTATATTTAATAAAAACCAGATGCCCAGTAAAATAAAACCCACCGTTTTATCTTTCTTAAGTAATAAAAATAAAATAGCTGCATAAAGAATTAAATTATCAGCTCTCATTACCCATGATAAACCTAAGCTAGAAAAACCAATTAATCTATCGATTAAATAAAGTAGCCCCATAACCATTAAGGTAACACCTGATGCTCGATATGTATCGTTTCGATAACCTGCCATAATTTATTGTTGTCCGTATTTATTCAAATGAATTTTTTCCCATTGTAAGTGCTCCTCATTAAAAGGTTTTCTTTCCATCGCTTTATGTCCCAAAGCAACAATAGAAAGCACCTCTAGTTGCAAAGGAATAGCTAAAACTTCTCTTACAAATTGATCAGATGGAATACCATCATTCGTAAATCGTTCTCTAATTTGAACCCAACAACTACCTAAGCCTAAATCTTCAGCTTGTAGTTGAAGCATTAATGTAGCAATTGAAGCATCTTCTATCCAAACATCACTCACCATAGGATCAGCCACAACCACCACAGCTAACGAAGCGCCTTCAATTAGTGCTGCTCCTGACTGTTTACACTCTGCCAGTTGTTTTAAGCTTTCTTTATCATCTACTAAAATGAATTGCCAAGGATTACTACGTTTAGACGAAGGTGACATCAAGGCCGCTTTCATTAATTCTACTACAGCTTCTTTTGCTATGGGCTCATCAGTAAACTTACGCATACTACGCCTATTCGTAATTAGTTGAGTAAAACTTTTCATTTTTTCTTTCTCTTTATCTAAATTAAATAAATGCTACTAGATACAAAGATAAAAAATAGATCATGTCTTTTAACTTTTTTGATTGCTCTTTTTGCTGCTAACTCAATGCTATTTTATTGTGTTTTTATTCTATCTTAAAATAAATAATGTAAGTTTGTATTAATGGCTATACAATTAACAACATATTACCAATCGAAAGATATTCCTGCATTACCAGGAAATAACACTTTTCATTCGCTAGAGTTATTTAAGATCTACGAAGCGACACCTGGCTATTTTCCCATGTTGATTGTTGCTCGTAAGAAGGATGTTGTGGTAGGTAAAATTCTAGCTGCAACTCGAACACAAAAAAAATTCTTCCCTCCTGCTATTATAAAAAGATGTATTATTTACGATCAAGGTGAGTTTTTCTGTAACTCTAATGCAGAAAAAGAAAAGCTCTTTGGCTTTATGCTAGAACACTTAACTACAGTGAGTTTAAGAATGTCTTTCATTATAGAATTTAGAAACCTCTCTCATGCAAAGTTTGGTTACAGGTTCTTTAGGCTAAATAAATACTTCCCTATAAACTGGTTAAGGGTAAGAAACTTCTTTAAAAAAGGAAAATCCATTGAAAATAGCTTTAGTCCTTCTAGACGAAGACAAATTAGAAAAGCTTTAAAAAATGGAGCCGTTGCAAGGGAAGCTAAAACAGAAGAAGAGATTAACACTTTTGCCGAGATGTTAAGAAAAAACTATTCCTCAAAAATTAGAAAATATTTTCCTAACCAAATCTTCTTCAAACACATGGAAACTGCTTTTCGCAAGGAAAACAAGAGCAAAATATTTATAGTTACCTATGAAGACAAAATTATTGGTGGGTCTGCTTGTATTTACTCTAAAAATAGTGCCTACTTATGGTTTTCTGGAGGACTAAGAAAGTCTTACAGAGCACAATCTCCTGGTATTTTAGCTGTTTGGATAGCTCTTAAAGATGCAAAAAAAAGAGGATATAAGTGTTTAGAATTTATGGATGTTGGACTGGCATTCCGTCCCCATGGATATAGAGATTTTGTGCTTCGTTTTGGAGGTAAACAAAGCAGCACAAGACGCTGGTTTAGATTCAAATGGAATTGGCTAAATACTATTTTTCTTAAATTCTATAATTAAAACAAACAACTATCATGTAAAAGAACTTTTTCCATTTTTTAATTTACTAAAATTCTTGTTTCCGCTGTTTCCTTCTTTGGTTTGTCAGCTTTTTATAATAACACTTTCTACACATGGTTTCATAAAGCTCCTCACCTCCTACTACAATCTGTTCACCCTCAACAATCAAAGAGTTATCCACCTTGTTTATTCTGGCATTTATGGTCGCATTTCTACCGCATGCACATTGCGATGTAATATGATTTAACTCATCGGCAACTTCCACTAAGCGTTTAGACCCACTAAACAAACAAGTTTTGAAATCAGTTAGTAACCCATGACATATAACTGTCACGTTGTATTTATCCACTATTTTAGCTAACTCATCAATATCCTTTGCACTCAAAAACTGTACTTCATCAATCAGTATATAATCAACCCTATCACATTTTATTTTATTACTTATCGCTGTCTTTATGGGCTCTTCATTTAAAAAAAGCAACTCACAAGAAACTGACAATCCAGCTCTAGAAACAATAGATGTTTTAGAATGTCTGTTATCTGTAGCTGGCTTAAAACAATAGATGTTAAATCCACGCTGTTTAAGTTCATATGCCTTTGCTATTAAATTTAAGGATTTTGCAGAGTTCATAACTCCATAATTGAATATCAGCTTTCCACTGTTGTATTCTTTCATTATTTAATTTCTTTTAATGATAGGGATTATTTTAATGATTGTGTATTTCACATTTACAAAAATACAATATAAACTCATCTATAAAAATAGAGTATGTATAATCTCTTTTAAAATCTCCAATAATTAGCTTCTAGTATTTTACTATTGAAAGCTTTCATCAAAGTGATAAAAGTCAGAATAGAATCATTGAGTTACATGAATAAGAGTCTTTTCCCTCCCTGTTTTATATAGTATATCAAACAATCTATTTGACTAGGACATCCACACGACTTGCCCTAGTCAAATGAGCACCCGGTCTAGGTCGTCTTTTTTTCGCGATTATGATAATTCTTTTATACTTGTGAATGCAAAACGCCTCAGAAATCCTTTAGCATTGAAATATAAAAAACAAAATTATCACACAGATAATAAACTTGTTTTTATGGTCTATTTTATATATGGATATATTTCATTATTAACCAATAATTAGTTTTCTTTGTTAGAGAAGAAAAGACCTAATAACTAATTTAATTAATAATAAAAGGGTTATGAAAATATCCAAAATTGAACATCTAGGCTTTGCAGTGCCTAGCATTGAAGAAGCTTTACCCTACTATGAAAACATACTAGGATTTACTTGTTACAACATTGAAACAGTAGAAGATCAAAAAGTAAAAACTGCATTTCTTAAAGTCGGTGAAGTTAAAATAGAACTTCTAGAACCTACATCTCCCGACAGTCCGATTGCTAAATTTTTAGAAAAAAGAGGCCCTGGATTTCATCATATTGCATACGCAGTAGAAGATGGTGTATCCAATGCACTGGAGCAAGTTGAAGAAGCAGGAATTCGCTTAATTGATAAAGCACCTCGCAAAGGAGCAGAAGGATTAAATATTGCATTTTTACATCCTAAAACCACACAAGGTATATTAACAGAGCTTTGTGAAAAATAGAAAAGAATTAAAAGTGCTTTTCTATATCTACTAACGCTAGAATCATTTTTATAATTCTAGCTATTTAATTAATGTATTAACTTAAACTATATAAATGAGTAAACAACTGGATGAAATCAAAAAGCTGATAGAACTTCGTGCTAAAGCACGTCTAGGTGGTGGTGAAAAATCAATAGCAAAGCAACATGCAAGAGGTAAATATACAGCTCGCGAACGCATTGCTATGCTTTTAGACGAAGGTAGCTTTGAAGAAATAGATATGTTTGTTAAGCACAGATGTACTAATTTCGGTCAAGAAAAGAAACAATTCTTAGGAGATGGTGTAGTTACAGGCTATGGAACAATCGACGGTCGATTAGTCTATATTTTTGCACAAGACTTCACTGTGTTTGGTGGCTCACTTTCTGAAACTATGTCCTTGAAAATCTGTAAGATTATGGATATGGCCATGAAAATGGGAGCTCCAATTATTGGAATCAATGACTCAGGAGGTGCTAGAATTCAAGAGGGTATAAACTCTTTAGCTGGTTTCTCAGAAATATTTCAACGAAACATTTTAGCTTCGGGAGTCGTACCTCAAATATCTGGAATTTTTGGACCCTGTGCAGGAGGTGCAGTCTACTCTCCAGCCTTAACTGACTTCACTTTAATGACTGAAGGAACATCTTATATGTTCTTAACTGGACCTAAAGTTGTAAAAACAGTTACAGGAGAAGACGTATCGCAAGAAGATTTAGGTGGAGCAAGTGTTCATGCTAGAAAGTCGGGAGTTACACATTTTACAAGTAAAACAGAAGAAGAAGGACTAGCCATAATACGAAAATTATTAAGCTATATTCCTCAAAACAACTTAGAAGAAGCTCCTAGATTTAAATGTAATGACCCAATAGATCGACTAGAAGATTCATTAAATGAAATTATCCCTGAATCTCCTAGTAAACCCTACGACATGTATGAGGTAATTGGAGCTATTGTAGATAATGGAGAGTTTTTGGAGGTTCAGCGTGAATTCTCTAGAAATCTTATTGTTGGTTTTGCTCGTTTTAATGGTCAATCTGTAGGTGTTGTAGCCAATCAGCCAAAGTTCTTAGCAGGCGTATTAGATAGCGATGCCTCACGAAAAGGAGCACGTTTTGTAAGATTCTGTGATGCTTTTAATATCCCAATTGTTACATTAGTAGATGTTCCTGGATTTTTACCAGGTACAGGACAAGAATATAATGGTGTTATTTTACATGGAGCCAAATTGCTTTATGCTTATGGTGAAGCTACTGTTCCTAAAATTACAATAACACTTAGAAAATCTTATGGAGGATCACATATCGTAATGGGTTGCAAACAACTTAGAGGAGATATGAATTACGCTTGGCCTTCTGCTGAAATTGCAGTAATGGGTGCTGAGGGTGCTGTAAGTGTTCTTTATGCTAGAGAAGCAAGAGAAAAAGAAGACCCTGCACAGTTCTTAGCTGAAAAACAACAAGAATACATTGATCTTTTTGCTAACCCATATAGTGCCGCTCAATATGGTTATATTGATGATGTTATAGAGCCTAGAAACACTAGATTTAGAGTTATTAAAGCTCTTCAGCAATTACAAACTAAGAGGTTAACCAATCCGCCTAAAAAGCATGGAAATATCCCTCTTTAATGAGCAACTGCTATATGAATAATAAAAAATTAGGATTTTTAGTTATTCTCTGCTTATTAAGCGGGTTAACTCTTCGTGCACAAAATGTTTCGAGCTTGCGCATTAATGAAGTTTTGACATTAAATGAGGATAACTACGAAGATGATTATGGCAAGAAAAATGCTTGGATTGAAATATTCAACACCTCTTTCGGTACGGTAGATATTGGAGGTTGTTTTTTAACTAATGATAAAAACAATCCTACTAAATACCCTATCCCTAAAGGAGATGTGCTGACTTCAATACCACCACGTCAACATGTTCTTTTCTGGGCCGATGGAATTCCTTCTCGAGGAACTTTCCATCTAAGTTTTAAGCTAGACGCAGAAAAGGAAAATTACATTGCATTATACGACGCTAATGGTAAAACATTAATAGATGAAGTAATAGTACCTATTTTACCTGCTGACCACTCTTATGCTTTAGAAAAAGATGGTAAAGGAAGATGGATACTGAAGGGGGCTAAAACAAATAGTTTTGTTACCCCTAGTACAAACAATATTACATTAGATAAAAATGAAAAAGTAGAAAAATTTAAAGAGCAAGACAAACATGGATTTGGCATGTCAGCTACAGCTATGCTTGTCGTCTTTTTCAGCCTACTACTTCTTTATTTAGCGTTTAAAACAACAGGGCGTATTGCAATGAATATTAGTAAAAAAAATGCAATAAAAATGAGCAAGAATAAAGAAACAGAAAGTAAAGAACTCACAACAACTACTGGTGAAGAAATTGCTGCAGTAGTTATGGCTCTTCATGAGCATTTAGGTGGACCTCATGATTATGAAGACATGGTATTAACTATGAATGAGGTAAAAAGAAGATATTCACCTTGGAGTTCAAAAATTTATAATATGCGTCAATTATAATCGCAACCTAACAGCTAATCAAAATGAAAGAATATAAATACAAAATTAACGGCAATTTATACAAAGTTATTATTAACGACGTAGAAGACAATATGGCTTCTGTTGAGGTTAATGGAACACCTTACGAAGTTGAAATGGAGAGAAAACAAAAAACAACAATTCCTCCTGTTCATCGAGCTGAGCCTGCTCCAAAAACAGAAACTGGAAAACCAATAGTTTCTAAACCCCAACCAACAACTAAGAAAAGAAATGGTGTAAAAGCACCTTTACCTGGTACTATTCTCGATATAAAAGTCAAAGTTGGAGACACTGTAAAACGAGGTGATACTGTGATTATTTTAGAAGCTATGAAAATGGAAAACAATATTTGTGCACATGAAGATGGTACAATTACTGAAATAAGCACACAAAAAGGAGAAACTGTACTAGAAGGTACAGACCTTGTAATTATAGAATAATATGGGAGAATTCTTATCTTTTTTAGGTAGCAATCTTTCTGACTTCTGGGTTAACACAGGTTTTGCTAACGCCTCTTGGGGTAACCTAGCTATGTTAATTATTGGTTGCTTTTTCATCTATCTAGCCATAAAAAAAGAATTTGAACCGATGTTATTAATTCCAATTGGCTTTGGTATGCTTATTGGAAATATGCCGTTCAATTTAGATGCTGGACTTGAGATAGGTATCTATGAAGAAGGATCTGTACTAAATACTCTCTACCAAGGAGTAACCTCTGGTTGGTATCCACCACTTATATTTTTGGGAATAGGTGCTATGACCGATTTTTCGGCATTAATCTCTAATCCAAAGCTAATGTTAGTGGGTGCTGCTGCACAATTTGGAATATTTGGAGCTTATATGATTGCTCTTTTAATTGGTTTTGAACCTAATCAGGCTGCCGCTATTGGCATTATTGGAGGTGCTGATGGGCCTACTGCTATTTTCTTATCATCTAAACTTGCTCCTAACTTATTAGGAGCTATTGCAGTATCTGCATACTCTTATATGGCTTTGATTCCTGTTCTTCAACCTCCAATTATGAGGTTATTAACAACTAAAAAGGAGCGAGTAATACGCATGAAACCACCACGTGTAGTTTCACATACGGAAAAGGTGATTTTCCCAATTATAGGGTTAATCTTAACTACTTTATTTGTACCATCAGGATTACCTCTTTTAGGTATGTTATTTTTTGGTAACTTATTAAAAGAGAGTGGTGTAACTCGTAGATTAGCTACTACAGCTAGTGGTCCATTAATAGACACAATTACAATTCTTTTAGGAGTTACCGTAGGTGCTTCAACACAAGCCTCTCAGTTTTTAACATGGAACTCAGTATTTATTTTTACATTAGGTGCATTCTCATTTATTATAGCTACTGCATCGGGCGTTTTATTCGTCAAAATATTTAACTTATTCCTGAATAAAAACAATAAAATTAATCCTTTAATTGGTAATGCAGGTGTTTCAGCTGTACCTAACTCTGCAAGAATATCACAAATGGTAGGACGAGAATATGACCCAACAAACTACTTACTTATGCATGCTATGGGCCCAAATGTAGCAGGTGTCATTGGTTCTGCTGTTGCAGCAGGTATTTTACTTGGATTCTTATTGTAAATAAATTAACTTTTTATATAAAAGTTATTCATACTTATAAAAATAACCCACAGAAGTTTCTGTGGGTTATTTTTATGAGAAAATTTCAAATCAAGGAACCACATATCCTAAATATTGATAGCTCATTCATTACAAAACACAACGGATTTCAAAATTACTCATGAAATCAAAATGTAAATTATCAACTAAAAAGCAATTCGTTACGGATTTATAAATCTAACCTTTTGTAGTATTTATGTTAAGCCAGTTTTGTGCATAACAACTTTCTAGCGATCTTTTATGGATAATCTTTTATAGTAATCGTTTACTACTGGTAAATAGAAAGACTAAACTACAAGGAAACACATTACAACTAAAATAAAAAAGTGTCCTCTTATTCGTAAAAAAAACAATTTTCGTAACTTTCACCTACCTTTTCACAAACTACAATTCTTTTCAAACGAAATTTTAGATGAGTTGCTGATGGTATGGGAAAAGTCAGTACGCAGCTCCCATCATTTTCTTGAAGATAAAGATATAGCATACTTCAAACCCTTAGTGAGAAATAGCTATTTTCCGATGGTAGAACTATAATATATTATACACAATCAGAAGAGACGAATTGCCGCATTTATGGGCTTAAGTGATGATATGCTGGAAATGCTATTTGTACAACCCGAAGAACAAGGAAAAGAGTATGGAAAAGCACTCGTAAATTATGCCCTTAGCAAATGTAATGTCTATAAAGTAGATGTAAATGAAGATAACGAAAAAGCCCACCAATTTTACTTGCACATGGGCTATAAAGTCATAGGACGAAATCTACTTGATTCTTCTGGCAAACCTTTCCCTATCCTACACTTGTAATATCCATTATTATAAACGACTAAAAACAGATCTATAAAGATAAAATTCCTCCGACAATCACCCGAATATCTTAAACGCACTATTGCTTACTTACAAGATAAGTGGGCTACGGAAAAATCTTTTTTAATTTATGATGATTGTTTGCGGAATTGTATAAATGCAGAGAATCCTCTTCCTCAATGGTATCTGCTGATTGAAGGAAACCGAATTATTGGCTGTGCAGAACTTGTAACTAATGATTTTAACTCTCGTATGGATTTGTATCCGTGGCTTGTAGCATTATATATTGAAAAGAACTTCCGAGGAGATAATCTCGGTCAATTACTAATAAATTATGCCTCTAAGGATGCAAAATCTTTAGGTTTCCAAACATTAAATCTATGCACCAACTTTATCGGGTATTACGAGAAACTTGAATTTATTCACATTGGCTTTTGCTTTCATCCATGAGGATAACAATCAAAAGTTTATCAAATACACCTATAAGTAGTATATAATTTATATACAAAAACAACCCCATATAAAATTGTATAATTCTGAATAACATTATCTCCATAAAAGAATTTCCTACGGCATACAAAAAACGCATTTAATAAATAAATAAGTAATAAAAAAAGCGAATACAATTGTATTCGCTTTTAATTTAATATATGTCTTAAGACTTATTTTTGCAATTTCCCTGCAGAACCTAATACATTTTCAATTTTATGCATATAAAGTTCTTTCATGCTTTCACGAGCTGGACCTAAATATTTACGAGGGTCAAACTCAGCTGGTTTGTTAGCAAATACTTCACGCACTGCAGCAGTCATAGCTAAACGGCTATCTGAGTCAATATTAATTTTACAAACTGCAGATGTAGCAGCTCTTCTTAATTGATCTTCTGGAATACCAATAGCATCTTTCAATTTACCACCATACTTATTGATAATAGCAACCTTATCTTGAGGTACTGAAGAAGCACCATGAAGAACGATTGGGAATCCTGGAAGTTCTTTTTCAACTTCTTCAAGAATTTGGAATTTCAATGGAGGTGGAACTAAACGACCTTCTTCGTCACGAGTACATTGCTCTGGTGTAAACTTATTAGCACCATGAGAAGTACCAATTGAAATAGCTAAGCTATCGCAACCTGTTTTAGTAACAAAGTCTAAAACTTCTTCTGGTCTAGTATAGATATGCTTTTCTGCAGATACTTCGTCTTCAACACCTGCAAGAACACCAAGCTCTCCTTCTACTGTAACATCAAATTGATGAGCGTATTCAACTACTTTTTTAGTAAGTGCTACGTTTTCATCATAAGGAAGATGTGAGCCATCAATCATTACTGAAGAGAAACCGCTGTCAATACAAGATTTACAAGTTTCAAAAGTATCTCCGTGGTCTAAGTGTAACACGATTTCAGGATTTTCACATCCTAACTCTTTAGCATAAGCAACAGCACCTTCAGCCATGTAACGAAGAAGAGTCTCATTTGCATATGCACGTGCACCTTTAGAAACTTGAATAATAACTGGAGATTTTGTTTCTACTGCTGCTTGAACAATAGCTTGCAATTGCTCCATGTTATTAAAGTTAAATGCAGGAATAGCATATTTTCCTTCGATTGCTTTTTTGAACATCTCGCGAGAGTTCACTAAGCCTAAATCTTTGTAATTAATCATTTGTTTAAAGTTTATGGTTTTTTATATAATGAATACCTTACATTATTTCAACTACAAAAATAGCCATTATAGTTTAATTAATAGAAGATTGAAGTGTAAAATATGACTTAAACGTTCAAGATTTGTTAATTAATATATCTTCCCTATATTATATTGCCACTTTTTAAATAGATATCGATTAAAATCAAAAACTTGAAAAAAATCAATAATAGAGCAAGTTATTCTTTCTCTTTTTTTCTTATTTAAACAGATTAATCTTATCTTTGCACACTTGAATGACCATTACACTATTTAATACCAAAATAGTAACAGATAGTAAACAAATAAAAATAAAGTAATATGAAAAAGGATATTCATCCAGAGAATTACCGTCCTGTGGTATTTATGGATATGTCAAATGGTGATATGTTCTTATCTCGCTCTACTGCAAGATCAAGAGAAGAAGTTGAGTTTGAAGGCGAAACATACCCTGTTGTTAAAGTTGAGATTTCTAGTTCTTCTCACCCATTCTATACTGGAAAAGCTAAACTTGTTGATACAGCGGGTCGCGTAGACAAATTCATGAGCAGATACGGAGATCGTAAGAAGAAAAAAGCTCAAGAAAGCACTAATGAAGAAACTAAATAAATAGAATTTCTACTTAGAAAGACTATTTATAGGACAAATAAAAAAGCATTGAATTGTATTCAATGCTTTTTTATTGTTTATTTTTTTATTTATTGAAATTAAAATTCACTAGAAAAGTGAAAGCGAATTCCTTTAAAGTCTGCTTGAGCCATTTGAAGCATATAACTAGAGTCAGCTAAGAATACATCTCTTCCCTCATGATCTTTCGCCATGTATTGGTATTTCCTTCTCTTGAATAATTCAAATTCTTCAGGATCATCACTTTCTACCCAACAAGCCTTATATAAACGAACAGGTTCCCATCGACAAGATGCGTTATATTCGTGCAACAGACGATATTGAATCACTTCAAATTGTAGTTGTCCAACTGTTCCAATAATTTTTCTGTTATTAAATTGATTCACAAAAAGCTGAGCAACACCTTCATCCATTAACTGATCGATACCACGAGCTAATTGCTTTTGCTTCATTGGATCAGCATTTTCAATGTATTTAAACATTTCAGGTGAGAAACTTGGTAATCCACGAAAATGAAGATCTTCTCCTTCTGTTATGGTATCTCCAATTTTAAAAACATCATTATCGGGTAAACCTATAATATCTCCTGGCCACGCTTCATCAATAGTGGTTTTTCTTTGAGCCATAAATTGTGTTGGCGAAGAAAAGCGCATCGTTTTATCATGTCTAACATGATAATAAGGAACATTTCTTTCAAACTTACCCGAACACACCTTACAGAATGCAATACACGAACGGTGATTAGGGTCAATATTAGCTGTAATCTTAAAAATAAATCCAGAAAATTGTGGTTCTTCAGGATGAACTATGCGTTCTTCCGCTTGTACTGGACGAGGACTAGGTGCAATTTCAACAAAACAATCTAATAGTTCTTTCACACCAAAATTATTCAATGCAGAACCAAAAAACACAGGAGCAATCTCAGCATTTAAATATTTTTCTCTATCAAACTGAGGATAAACGCCTTGTACTAACTCTAAATCATCTCTAAGTTGTTTTGCTTGCTTCTCTCCTATATGTTTTGCTAACTCATCACTTTTTAAATCGAGCTCTATTTTTTCAGTAACTTTTTGTTTTGATGGAGTATATAAATCTAGTTTTCCTTCATAAATATTATAAACTCCTTTGAAACGATCTCCTTGCTCTATAGGCCAAGATAAAGGACGTACTTGTATAGCAAGTTCGTCTTCAACTTCATCTAATAAATCAAAAGGATCACGCCCTTCACGGTCCATTTTATTTATAAACACAATTACTGGAGTTTTACGCATTCTACATACCTCCATAAGTTTACGTGTTTGCACCTCAACCCCCCTTGCACTATCTATTACTATAATAACACTATCAACAGCTGTTAATGTGCGGAAAGTATCTTCAATAAAATCCTGGTGACCAGGAGTATCTAAAATATTTACTTTATAGTCTTCATAATCAAATTCCATAACTGAAGTAGTAACTGAAATACCTCTTTGTTTTTCAATTTCCATCCAGTCACTTGTTGCTGTCTTTTTTATTTTATTACTTTTAACAGCGCCAGCTACTTGTATCTGACCACCAAAAAGTAATAACTTCTCAGTTAGTGTGGTCTTACCCGCATCAGGATGAGACACAATAGCAAAAGTTCGTCTTCTTTCTATTTCTTTAATTTTTCCCATATTTTGAATTCTCCTCCAAGAAGCCTAGTGACTTCGTTCTATTATTTCACATAGGCTATCATACCAATGTGGAATTTTAATTTGGTATACTTCTTTAATTTTAGTTTTGTCGAGTACTGAATAATTCGGTCTTTTTGCTTTAGTAGGATAAGCAGAACTATGAATAGGCATAACCTCACAAGACGTAATATTAGCTAATGAATGAATTGCTTTTGCAAAATCATACCATGAACAAACACCTTCATTGCTATAATGATAAATACCAGGTTTTAAGCCTACACGTAAAATATGTAATACAACCTGAGCTAAATCCATGGCAGATGTGGGAGTTCCAATTTGATCAAAAACCACATTAAGTTGTTTTCTTTCTTTACCCAACCGCAACATGCTTTGCACAAAATTACTTCCTTTATCAGAGTAAAGCCATGAAGTGCGAATTATAACTGATTGTGGACAAACTAATAAAAGCTCTTTCTCACCCTTCAACTTAGAATCTCCATAAACAGTTGCTGGATTGCATATATCCTCCTCATGATAAGGCACACACGAAGTTCCATCGAAAACATAGTCCGTAGAAAAATGAATGATACCTATACCTAATCGATTAGCAATCAATCCCATTTGCTTAACAGCTAATTCATTTACTTGATAACAAAATGCAGACTCATCTTCAGCTTGATCAACCCTTGTATAAGCTGCACAATTTATTATAACATCAATATCATATAGTATAAGAAGTTCTTCTAGCTTATTAGAATCTAACAAGTCCAAATCATTCTTTGTAAAAAAGAAAAATTGATTCTTTACATCTTCTAAACAATTATCCTTTAAAACAGTAGCTAATTGTCCACC
>Ga0172377_10004860_pt1 | contig 13789 bp, 8 predicted proteins | sample Pumphouse3metaG_FD_119749 | JGI IMG/M metagenome (GOLD analysis project Ga0172377, IMG submission 119749) | Leachate microbial communities from a municipal landfill in Southern Ontario, Canada - Pumphouse #3 metaG | ecosystem: Engineered > Solid waste > Landfill > Unclassified | place: Canada... | reverse complement strand
TTCTTGGATTTGTCGGTTATCGTGTATCCAGCGGCTTTTGCACGAGATTCCTCCCATACGTATAACGGGATACATTTGATAGTAAGTGCTATCATTAATGGAAGAATAATGACATCATCAAGATAACCCAGAACGGGAATGAAATCAGGTATCAGGTCTATGGGCGAGAGGGCATAGCCAATAGTTATTGCCGCGAGTATTTTTGCAAGAAGCGGTGTGCGCTTATCCTTCAGTGCGATGAGTACTGCAGGTATATCCGTTTTGAGTTGTTTAGCTTTCTGCTTGAGATCCATGTAACAAATCAGTTAGATAGCATTGTAGATGATATGTTTACTGAGAGCAAATATAACAGAAATAAGTGAAAGCGCTTGGCTTTCTCTGTTTACAAACCTTTTATTCTTTTTGTCGACCGTTATAAAGTCTTTGCCATACCCTTAGTCGCATGCATCTGGTCATTGAAGAAACTTAGTATAATAGTTGCTAAGTTGCACAAGAAATACTCAAGCTTGGACAATCCCAAATAATTGTGCAGGGATTATCCGACTCATGATTTCTTAAAATGAGTATTGGGAGAGGGCTAATTATAGAAGTTCCAGCTGAGGCCCATTCGCAGCACACGGCCATTGAGTGGATAGTGGGGTGCAAGGAAATAATCACGTGTGCCTTGTCCAGCATTGATGTGGCTCATCATGATAAAGAAACGAGTGTGCTGCAAGTGGAAGTTGGCATAGACGTTGATCATGGGATAATTGCCAATCTGCACCTTTTCGTCGTTTGCCTGAACAGCAAAGCTACCTATTGCCGGTACATATTCGGGGGCGTCATACTTCGTGAAGAAGCGAGCGTCTGCACCAAAATCGCATTTTAGCACATGAGCAATTTTGAATCTGAGATAGAGATTGGTGTAGACATTGATAGAAGGTAGGGGTAGGGCCTCTTTGTTTGTGGACTTTTGGAAGGTGAGCACACTTTCCCAGTTGAGGGGTCCGAAGGTGAAATCTTGTGCTACCTCAGCGGTGATGAGGTTGATTGCACCAGACGCTTGCCGTACGACGAGCGAGTTATAGAGCCTTCCTTGGTCGGAGGTATTATATCCCGCGGCGAAGTAAGTATGGTTTTTGATGATATCGTAAGCCACACGTAGTCTCGTGCGTGTCTTCTGATAGTTGAGTATTCCCTGTGCATGGATGTGGTCGATGAATGGCATATCCTCATCATCCCACCAGAAATGGCGGCTCTGATAGTGCCGATAATAGAAGGCAGGACGCTCATGATGGTAGAAGCCCGTGGCCGCAAGCGTCATCGTGTCCTTGAACAATGGGAAATTGAGGTCAACACCACCGTCGACATGTATCTCCCCGAGGTTTTTACCGAGTACACCAAATTCGCCAGTCACATTATAATGAAGGGTGCGTCCCTGTGTCTTGACTAGCTGACCGCCGACGGTCAGAGAGTTTTCGTTCCATGAACTTACGCCAGCAGAGTCGGGCAGGGTGAAGTGGCGCAGGTCATGAGTAGCGAAGACTTTGAGTCCGGCTTTTGCCCACTTGTTGAAGCCCTCAAGCAAAGATATGGCAAATGTGTTGCGCAAGCTCCAGTGACGCGTCTTGTCAAAGATTGAGTCCGGGGCATATTTCTCGTCAGCCTTGAAGGTGTCGAGATAGTAGTCCTGGGGAGTCTGATAAGCCTGGTAGATACGAGTATAGTTATTGAAGTCGAGTGTATGGATAAAGCTGGTGACTGGCACATACTCGTTTTTGAGCCATGACGTATCCTCGGCCGCCTTCTTCGAAGCTGCAATCAGACTATCGGCAAAGGCCTTGCTACTCACTTGGATACGACCAGAGGAGGACAACGAATCAGTGGTCGTGCTGTCAACGCGTGTCGTACGCTCGCCGATCTTGGCATCCTGAGGTCGCCCACCAAAGGACTTCGCCACCTCGACATCATTCTCGTTAACGTCGAGTCCGGCTTTTTGAGCATCCTTGACAGCCTTTTCCTTTGCTTTTCGCACTGCCTCTTCTTTTTCCGATGCCATGGCAAACTTCTTGGCTTCAATCTCTTTCGGGGTCATTGGGACCTTCCGATTGAAGCCTAAGCTATAGCGCTGGGAGAAGAATATGCGCTGATTATCATTGCGATTCCAGTTACGCTCAAGCATAGTGGGTATCTCCGAAGTCTGATAACTCTCGTTGAAGGCCTCGGGATGCGTGATGTACATATCGCTGGTAATACCACCATTCTCCATTATCTTCTGGTGATTGGTGGTGGCAATCAGGTGAGCTTGGTATCGGTCGCCAAGGTATGAGGTGTACATCGTGTAGTTGAAGTGGGACGTTGACTGCGCACTATAGTAGCCACGCCCATAGAGATAATCGAACTTAAAGCCTGCACCGATACGTTTCCCTGCGTTCACGGCAAATTGTGCCGTGAAGTGATCTTCACCGTTGGTGCGGTCTCCACAGTTGTTATAAGTAAGTTTGGTAAATGGCGATAGGGTGTTGGTGAAGCGAAAATCCTCCACCGGTGTGATGAAAAAGTCGTAGGGATTGGTAAAAATAAAGTCTCGACTCTCGCTTTTACGGTCAATGAAAATACGGTTTTCTCGGGGGGACCCAAGGTTTCCCGTTGTATTGAACTCCCCTCGAACACCATTGGTGAAGATAGAGTTCATGAACATGTGGGAGATGGTGTCGGGCACGGCACTGATGCGGTCTCCGAACCTACGGTCTAGAGTCCACACGCTCAAGCCCTTTGGGATCTCCTTATCCGACCCAAGGCTGTCCGTCTGATTGCGATCGCCTCGTCGAGTGACGTTGCCTTGGGGATCCATCTGATTGAATCCATTATCTTGCTGATTCAGCTGGGCTTGAGTCGGCAGAAAAGAGAAGCAGATAAAAGTGGAAAGGAGAAGTTTTCTCATTTATTGCAAGAAACGTAAGGATACCTCCACAATCTTGAAGATCATGGCTGCCAGGACAATGATGATGCCAATGTCGTGGTTGCATAAGACGTAGACCAATACGCCAATGATGGCTCCAACCATAAAGATGATGTTGAGCCAGTTGCGCAGGCGGATCTTTTTGTCCTTTGGCGCGTCGTCATTGCGATGCCTATGGGGAATATATTGATTGTCGTTATCCATTTCAAGTCTTTGTTTCCTATGGGAAGATAATTGCTTTTACTTGCTGCCGTTGTTATAAGGGATGCCCAATGTAGAGCAGACTTCATGGAAAATGTAGTCCTTCCGGTCGATGGTCTTGCGACGGAAATTGGCACTCCCCTTGGTGAGTTTAGTCTTCTTTTTGTTCAGAGCGTTGTCGTCGGTGATCCACTCTTCGGCCTTTACTTCCAAGCCACCGCCGTTTTCGGTGCGACTCATCTCGTACTGGTAGTTAAGTCGTTCCATCGTGACCTTGACATGTCCATCAGTGGCATTGGCAATGATGACGTAGTTGAAGACGGTACGATCCAGAGCCAAAAACGTGTTTTGGAACACCAGCCACTCCCTGAAGCGAGCGGCAATGGTATGTTCAGCCTTGTTTACTACGGCGATGCGGCTCATCTCCGACTGGTTTTCTGCTTTGGTCATGCTGTCCAACAGCACGTAGAGCTTGTTGTAAATCTCGTCGGCACTCATGCCTGGCACATTGCGGTCGAGTGTAAAGACCACTTTTCCATCAACTACCGGCACAGCACCCTCCAAGTATTTTGGGTCCTCGTTTTTCTTGTTTTTTTCGAAAAGCGCTTTCTTCTTGGGTTCTGCCTGCTTGTTTTCTTCCTTGGGAAGTTCCCATGAGTTTTGTGCCATGCCCATGAGTGGGAGGCAAGCCAAGATTGCGATAATCAGATGTTTCATGACTTTCGATTTATACATTTTAGGCAAAATTACGAAATTATGTTGGTTCGGAGGGCTATGGTAAAGTTTTTAACCTTTTTTCCGAGTAATCTAGAAAGTGAAGTACGGGAATGTGAGTTTGGGATAAATCTATCTGCCGACCATTAGAATAAAGATATGATCCACCAATCTAATGCCGAATCTTTGACTTTAAAAGTGAGGCATCGAGTAAAACAAGTTCAGACTTTCTGCTCCAATTGTCCCTGTAACCTCAGCATCTCATCGCGATATTGTGCTGCCTGAATAAAGTCGAGCTCCTTGGCAGCCTGTTCCATGAGTCGCTTAGTGTTTTCGATGCTCTTCTCCAACTCAGCCCGTGACATGTGCATGATGATCGGATCAGCAGCAAAGGTGGCACTCTCCGGTTCCAGATAGACATAGGCACGATCCTTTGTTGAGGCCGACTCTCGCTCGCCTTCACTGCTTCCATGCAAGGCCGACTTGATGCCCTTCACAATCTGTTGGGGAGTGATGTTGTTGTCCTCGTTGTATTTCATCTGAATCATGCGGCGGCGACTGGTTTCATCAATTGTCTTCTGCATGCTCTCTGTGATTTTGTCCGCATACATGATGACCTTGCCGTTGATGTTGCGCGCGGCACGACCAGCGGTCTGTGTGAGGCTTCGATGGCTCCGAAGGAACCCTTCCTTGTCAGCGTCGAGGATAGCTACGAGCGACACTTCTGGTAAATCGAGGCCCTCACGAAGTAGATTGACGCCAACCAATACATCATAGACCCCAGCGCGCAGGTCGTTCATAATCTGCACGCGGTCGAGCGTGGCGATGTCGCTATGGATATAGTTGGCTCGCACGTCATGGTTAAGCAAATATTCGGTGAGCTCCTCCGCCATACGCTTGGTGAGCGTTGTGACCAACACGCGCTCATGCTTCTCGCTACGTTCCACGATTTCTGCGAGCAAGTCATCAATCTGATTTTCAGAAGGTCGCACATCAATCTCCGGGTCTAGTAGGCCAGTTGGACGAATGAGTTGTTCCACCACAACACCCTCTGCCTCCTGTAACTCATAGGCGGCTGGCGTGGCAGACACATAGATAACCTGATTGATCATCTCGTGAAACTCCTCGAAGCGGAGAGGGCGGTTGTCGAAAGCAGCCGGCAAGCGGAATCCATACTCCACCAAGTTTCTCTTTCGGGCACGGTCGCCACCATACATCGCGTTGATCTGCGGCACGCTCACATGGCTCTCGTCAATGACAATTAGAAAGTCCTTCGGGAAGAAATCGAGTAGACAATAAGGTCTCTCACCTGGCTCGCGGCCATCGAAATAGCGAGAATAATTCTCTATTCCCGAGCAGTGGCCAAGCTCCTTGATCATCTCCATGTCGTATTCCACACGCTCCTTGATGCGCTGAGCCTTCATCTCTTCCTGCTCCTCCTCGAAATAGGCGACCTGTTTCACCAGGTCGTCCTGTATCTTCCGGATGGCCTCTTCGGTCTGTTCCTTGCTTGTGACGAACAGATTGGCCGGGTAGATTTGGTATTCCTCGAACTTCTGAATGGTGTGCATGGTTATCGGGTCCACCTCCTCGATACTGTCTATCTCGTCATCCCACCACGTCACGCGCAACACATTGTCGCTATAGGCCATGGCAATGTTCACGGTATCTCCCTTGACTGAGAAAAAGCCGCGTTGCAGATCGATGTCATTTCGAACATAAAGCGCACTGACCAAACGCCGCAGGAAATCGTTGCGGTCAATCTTTTGGCCGCTCTTAATGTTGATGACATTCTCCTGCATGGCGATCGGAGCCCCCATACCATAGATACAGGAGACCGACGAAACGATGATGACATCTTGCCGACCCGAAAGCAAATCGCTTACCGCGGCAAGACGCAACTTGTCTATCTCATCGTTGATGGCGAGGTCTTTCTCTATGTAGGTGTCGCTCGAAGGCAAGTAGGCCTCAGGCTGATAATAGTCATAGTAGGATACATAGTAGTCAACCGCATTGTTGGGAAAGAAGCCTTTCATCTCCTCATAGAGCTGCGCGGCAAGCGTCTTGTTATGGCTTAGCACCAACGTGGGCTTGTTCACGTTGGCTATTACATTGGCCACGGTGAATGTCTTACCCGATCCTGTCACGCCAAGGAGTACCTGTGCGGGATCTCCCCGCTCTATGCCCTCGGTCAGCTGGGTGATGGCTTGCGGTTGGTCGCCAGTGGGTTGGTATTGGGATGTTAACTTAAAATCCATAGAATGCAAAATTAATAATTAATCCAATGATATACTCCTTTTCCATGAAGAATATGGCATTCTTTTGTGTTTCTTAATAGTTGCTTTTAGAGGCGAATTCCAAAGGGAGGGCGCAAATACACAAAGGGGTAAGATCGTCATGATGGTTTGCAGACGCAACTACTGATATATGAGAAAACTTTGATAAGATTTCCAAAATGATTGGTTGCTTCATCTGTTAGGTCCGAAAGATTATTGTCGGTGATCTGTAATGCTTTTTATCAATGTCCTTGTTCGCTGTCTCTCCAGCTTGTTGTTTTAATTACTATGCCTAAAGAAACCGTTATCTTTCTTGTCATATAGACAAAGTTATACATTTTCACTTTGTAAGAGGTAAATGCCATTGATGTGTCTTGGGGTGAGATGCCCGATACAGTTTCAAGGCAAGCCTTTCGTTTTCACATAAAGTCGCATTATTTTCACTAAAAATAACGGTTCAATTAGGGATAATCAAGGAATTATGCTTAATTTTGCACTCCAAAAGGTTGAATATGAAGAAAGTTGTCTGGGTTGTGCTGACTGCATCGTTGCTCCTTAGCAGCTGTGCCAAAGAGTTCAACCAGGTATATAAATCCTCCGATTACCAGTATAAATACGAGTATGCCAAAGAGTGCTTTGCCGCTGGCAAGTATGCTCGTGCCGTCTCTCTTCTGCAAGAGATAATCGTTCCTGCCAAGGGTTCGGCGTTTGCAGGTGAGAGTTTGTATATGTTGGCAATGGCAGAGTATTTGGATGCTGACTATGCTACAGCGTCCGAGACCTTCAAGCGCTATGTAAGTAGCTATCCTAGGGGCCAGTTTGCTGAGTTGGCTAAGTTTTATGCTGGCCAAAGTCTTTACATGGACACCCCGGAACCACGCCTGGACCAAAGCGGAACGGTGTCGGCTATTGCTGCCTTCCAGGAGTATCTCGACCTTTATCCCGATGCTAAAATGAAGGAGGTAGGACAGCAAAGGCTGATGACTCTGCAAGACAAACTAGTTGAGAAGGAGCTTAAATCGGCCCAACTCTACTATGATCTCGGTTCCTATTTTGGTAATTGCACAAGTGGAGGCAACAATTACGAGGCTTGCATCGTCACTGCTCAGAATGCTCTCAAGGACTACCCTTATAGCAATAGGCGCGAGGAATTTGCACTGCTCGTTATGAAGAGCAAGTTTGAGTTGGCTCAGCAAAGTGTGGAGTCGAAGAAGATGCAACGTTTTCAGGATGCCGAAGATGAGTGCTACGGCTTCATCAACGAATATCCCGATTCCAAGGATCGCAAGCTCGCAGAGAACTATATAGAGAAATGTAAGAAGATTACGAAGACTGCTTCGGACGCATGATTCCTTTCTTCGACATTTACACATTAACATTTGAAATCATATTAAAATAAGTATAGACCATGGATTATAGAAAGTCTAAAGCTCCAGTTAACACCATGACACGTGATATCATGGACCTTTGTGAGGACACCGGCAACATTTATGAAAGTGTAGCCATCATGGGCAAACGTGCCAATCAGATTTCTGTGGAGATTAAGCAAGACCTGAGCAAGAAGCTCGCCGAGTTTGCTTCCTACAATGATTCGCTCGAAGAGGTGTTTGAAAACCGTGAGCAAATCGAGATCAGTCGTTACTATGAGAAGCTCCCGAAGCCGTCATCACTGGCTACACAGGAATATGTAGATGGTGAGGTTTATTGGCGCGATGCCTCCAAGAACCAATCTGATTCAGAATAATAAGCATGATACAGCGCAAGCAAACCATTTATCTGCTATTGGCATTGGCTGCACTTATTGCATGCCTCTGCCTTCCCATTGGTCGTATTGAACCAAGGGCGATGGGTGTAGACTCCGTGTGGTACAACATGGGATTGTTCCGTGATGGTGCCTTTACGGCTCGTCCAATGCTCTTTGTCGACCTTGTTGTTGTAGGAGTGCTTGCGTTTGTTGATATCTTTCTTTATCGCAAGAGGAAGATTCAGGCCCAACTTTGTTCGGTCAACATTGTGCTCACATTGGCGTGGTACGTTTATTACGCTATTACAGTGTTCAGTGTTTTCCAGACCAACGGCACATTTCATTTCGGCTTTGCCGCATGTCTTCCATTCGTAGCCATCATCCTTTTTGTGATGGCAAGACGTGGAATTATCGCTGATGAGAAGTTGGTGAAGTCTGCGGATCGCATCCGTTAAGGTTCTTCAAAATTAAGATTCAGTATCTTTAGCTCGTATATGGGCTACATCCCATATCGGGTGTGTGCAACAAAGGTATTTTATTCTAATGAGTTGCGTATGGTAACGCCATTCATTCAGATATTTTTCAAGTAAACAATAGTTAGTCAATGCCATGGGTGTTGCGCTATTGATAAGGCAGGGTCGATTGCTCATTGCAATTGGCCCTGCCTTGGTATTGAAAATATTTTCATTAATGCAGTAAGCGTTGTGTTTCTTACTTAGTAGTTTTTCGTGACCATCAGTTCACTTCATAATAGATAGATGAAATTGTTTATTAACAACGCTTACAGCGTTGAAATAATCAGTAATACCTATATAAAACAAGGTTAATCACTTGTCCCAAATACCCTGCTCTATCAATAATGCCCCGCATACAGTCTTGAACAAAGAATTTGCTGGCTACCAAATTCTGGCAAATCAGACGTTTTAATTAATCCACTAATATAAATACCCCAACAGTCATGTCGTTGAAAGACTTGCTCATTCCAATTCCAAATTTCGTTCACGTTTGAATAAACTTTCTACGCACGTTCTTTAAGCCGTCTTATATTTGAACGGATGATATACTTGCATCTCTTCACTATTATTTATGGGGTAAAAATCCTTCGATTTGTCATTCGATACTAACGGCGTTGCGATTGATGCCGAATGGCGTTGCGATTAGGCCGTAAACGCATTGCGTTTAGGCATTAATCGCGAGCTGATTAGTACTTAATCGCACCGCCATTAGTATCCTTTCGCAAAATGATGTGTGAAAGGGAGGCAAAAGCTATGTGATGGAATGTTATTTCCATGAGATATTTCAAGTCATTTATTTAGGTTGAAATAATGTCTCCAATGCATCAAAAAAGGACTAAAAATATAGATTTTGGTGAATTCAATGTCACTCAAACACTTATCATTCTTCCACTTTTTAGCAGTTCAAAACAAATATTAAACGATTGATAGCCAATTGTTTAAAGTTTAATTTTCTGTTTGTTTATCCACTTTTTATTTATATACCCTTTGATGGATAGAGATTTCACCATATCTTTGCCGTGGACTAAAGACCATAGCTACCATTAGACTAAACCTGTTGAACCTATTGCGTGGATTTGTCCATTTGAATCTTATTTTACTAACTTATAAACATAAAAAATGAACAGAAAAAGGTTCTTTATCGTGTTGTTGACAGCTCTTATGTCAATAACGGCCTTTGCACAAAAGATCAGTTACAAGGGCACCGTGACAGACCAAAACGGAGATCCCGTTATCGGAGCCACGGTTACGCAGAAAGGCGGTGATCGAAGCTCCGGCGCAATCACTGACCTCGATGGTCAATTTACAATCGAAGCTGATGCCGGCTCTACACTATCGGTGAGCTATATCGGCTTCACGACACAAGATGTGCGTGCCGCTCAGGACATGCGCATTGTGTTACAGGAGTCTGCCCAGTCTCTCAGTGACGTGGTTGTCATTGGTTACGGCGTGCAGAAAAAGAGTGTGGTAACGGCTGCCATCGCCAAAGTAAGTGCCGAAGATCTGGCCAATAAGACTCCGGTGCGTATTGAGAATGCACTCAAGGGTTTGGCCGCTGGTGTAACGGTAACCTCGTCATCTGGTCAGCCAGGTGATGCTGCTCGCGTGCAGGTGCGTGGTATTGGTACCATTAATAATAACAATCCTCTATACATTGTGGACGGAATGCCAATAGGCGGCGGCCTCGACTTCATCAATCCCAATGATATTGAGTCCATCGAAGTGCTTAAGGATGCTGCTTCAGGTGCTATTTACGGTGCTCGCGCTGCCAATGGTGTTATCCTTGTTACCACAAAAAAGGGTAAGGTGGGTAAGCCACAGGTAAACTACAACTTCTCTCATGGTTGGCAGTCTGCTTGGCGTCATCGTGACGTTACCAGTGCTACTGACTATGCCATTCTTCAGAACGAAATGCGCCTTAACGGTGGTGAGAAACAAGTATTTGCAGATCCATATAATCTTACTGATGCCATGGGCAATCCAGTCCAAGGTTTTGGTACCGATTGGCAGAGTCTTATCTTCAATGACAATGCCCCTGTTGAGAACCATGACGTGACCATCAGTGGCGCTAACGAGAAGATTAACTATTACCTCTCAATGGGTTACTTCACCCAAGAAGGTATCGTCGGCGGTAACTATGGACAGTCCAACTACGATCGTCTGACCATGCGTTCCAACACATCTTATAATGTATGGGATGCTTCCGCAGAACGTAATTTCCTCAACAAACTCGACCTCTCCATTAACTTGGCTTATGAGCGTGCACATAGTACGGGCATTTCCACTAACTCCGAGTATGGCTCAGCTCTTGGTTCGGCACTTTATCTGTCACCAATCCTCACCCCGACACTCACCGGTCAAGCAGCTGCCGACATGATTGCCAACTATTCTGCATACGACTTGCCTCGCGCCGCCAACGGTGATCCTTATACAGTTCCTAGCTATCGTGGTGCTTATCAGGAGATGAACAACCCATTGGCCATGATGACAATGACCCCGAATAAGGAATGGTCACACAAGTTTGTACCACGTTTTGCCATCGACTTGCAGCTCTGGGACAATCTGAAGTACCACTTCTCCTATAGTGCAGACCTCGGTTTCTGGGGCAATGAGGGTGCTGTAAAGAGCTTGTATTATCTTTCTGGAAACAACAATGCTACTCATACCAATGCCTCTAAATATGATGCTAAGAGCACGACATGGCAAATAGAGAATACTTTAACCTATGACAAGACTATCGGCAAGCATACCTTTGGTGTCGTGCTCGGTCAGTCAGCATTGAAGTATAAAGGCGATTTTCTGGGCGGCAACCGTTGGAATCTTTCTAACGTGGACAAGCCATCCATCGACTATGCCACAGGTAATATTAAATATACATATGACGCAGACAACGTGATGACAGGAGCCAATGCACAGTTTGGGGTATATGGTGGCAACAATACCCAGTATCGCATGTCATCCCTCTTCGCTCGCTTGAGCTACAACTACGACGAGAAGTACATGGTTCAGGCCACTGTGCGCCGTGATGGATCGAGCCGTTTCGGTACAAACAACAAGTATGGCACGTTCCCATCCTTCTCTCTTGGATGGAATGTGATGAACGAGCAGTTCATGGAAAACACCCGCGATTGGCTCTCTAATCTCAAGGTTAGGTTCAGTTGGGGTCAGAATGGTAACGATAACATCCCTGACTTCGGTTATACTTCCCTCACCGCCATGGGTAACAATGTACTCTTTGGCAACCCGGCAGTGAAGTTCAACGGATCCAAGGCTCAGCGTTTGGCTAATCCAGACCTGAAGTGGGAGGCCAGTGAGCAAACCGATATTGGTGTGGACTTCGGTTTCTTCAATAGTGCTCTGACGTTCACCGTGGATTATTATAAGAAGAAGACCAACGGTATGATTCTTACCATGCCTATCCCAAGCTACGTAGGGGAGACCAAACCTCTTGGCAACGTCGGCGACATGGAAAACAGCGGATGGGAGTTTGAACTTAGTTATAAGTGGCGCGTGGCAGATGCCAACTTTGCTGTGAAGGGCAATGCGACCTATCTAAAAAACAAGCTTGTTAATCTTGGCAACGACACCGGTTATATGGACCTTGATGGAATTCAGGGTTATACAGGTGGCGGTACACGTGGATCCAACGGACAGCCTTTCCCCTACTTCTTTGGCTACAAGACCAACGGCGTGTTCCAGAATATGGATGAGGTCAAGGCTTACACCAATGCCGATGGCCAGATGATTATGCCTACCGCAGTGGCTGGTGACACTCGCTTTGTGGATGTGAATGGCGACGGCGTGATTTCTCCCGAGGACCGTACCAATATTGGTAACGGTATGCCAGACTGGACCTTCGGTCTCAACTTCAATGCCGACTGGCGTGGTTTGGACTTCAATGTGTTCTTCCAAGGTGTTCAGGGTGCTGACGTTCTCGATGGAACCTATCGTAGCGACGTGCTCTCAGGCAACTTCCCCACATGGATGCTTGCTCGCTGGACTGGAGAAGGCACATCCAACAAGTACCCCAGATTGGCTTCTGGCAACACCACCAACTGGATGGTATCCGACCTGTATGTTTGTGACGGCTCCTATATGCGCCTGAAGAACATCACACTCGGCTACACTCTTCCACGAAAGTTCACACAGAATCTCTTCATCAACCGTTTGCGTGTGTATGTTCAGGCCGAGAACCTCTTTACCTGGACCAAATATTGGGGCTTCGATCCAGAAATATCATCCAGCGCAACATCGCTTGGCGTGGACCGTGGTGTCTATCCACAAGCTCGCACGTACACCGTGGGACTTAACGTTACTTTCTAACCGCTATTTTAACTGAGAACAAAATGAAGACAAACAAGATACTGGCCATTGGCCTATTAGCCGCATCGACAACCTTCGTAACCGTGGGTTGCAGCGACAGTTTCCTTGAGGTAGATAATCCTACGGGCGAGCCCTTGGAGTCCTACTATAATACCGATGCCCACATACAGGAGGCACTCATCGCTGCCTACGACCCCATCCACTGGCTCGACTGGGGACTTAACCAATACAACGCACTCAACATCGACGGTGAGATCATGGGCGACAACTTCTGGGTAGGCGGTGGTTCCAAGACCGATATGCAGAACTGGCACATGCTGGCCAATTATACCGGTGATGAGAACAATACGCTCGGTTCACTCTGGACAGTGGACTACTCTGGCATCAAGCGTTGCAACGACGTGTTGAAGTACCTTGACTGGGGTAAGGACCTTACGCCCGAGAACCGTCAGCTCTATGAGATGCAGGCAAGATTGCTACGCGTGTACTATTATAATATGCTGTGGCACTACTTCGGCAACATACCTTTCTATCTCGAAAACCTTAGCACACCTCCTTATACTGCACCACAGTTGAAGGCTGATGAGGTATATGCCAACATCATCACAGAGTTGGAGGCAGTGATCGATTCCAAGGTGTTGCCTTTGAAATATTATAAGAATGCCAGTGGCGGCAATGACGAAGGACAACGCGGTCGCGTGACACAGGCCATGGCTTACATGATCTATGCAGAGATGGTGATGTACCAGAACGATGAGGCTCGGTTCCCCAAGGCTCTGGGCTACATGAAGGAACTTATCAGCGGCGGACAGTATGCACTCAACCCCGACTATGCTAATATTTGGGCAACAGAAGGAGAATGGTGCGACGAATCCATCTGGGAGATCAACTATGAGCAGACCAACAACGAGCGCGGATGGGGTTCTCCTCTGGCCATTGGTGGTACAGTAGTTCCTACTTTGATTTCTCCCAACTCGTTTACAGGTGACGCTTTGTGGTCAGCTGGTGGTGACGGATGGGGCTTCATGCCAATGAAAAAGGAGACCTACGATATGTTTGCAGACAACGATACACG
>Ga0172377_10004856_pt1 | contig 13797 bp, 15 predicted proteins | sample Pumphouse3metaG_FD_119749 | JGI IMG/M metagenome (GOLD analysis project Ga0172377, IMG submission 119749) | Leachate microbial communities from a municipal landfill in Southern Ontario, Canada - Pumphouse #3 metaG | ecosystem: Engineered > Solid waste > Landfill > Unclassified | place: Canada... | reverse complement strand
TAGTACCTGAAGCTGTAACAATTCTCTCAAGAATAAAGGTGGTGATACCCCATGCAGAGAGGATAATAACTAAACCAATAACTCCAGCTCCCATAAGTTTTTTTGCTTCAGTAACTTTTTCGTCATTTCCACCAGCAGTCATCCATTTAAATCCAGCTAAAAGCACGATACCAACGGCAACAATGCCCAAGATAACCATAATAGAGTTAATTAATTTAGCTGCTGTTGTAAGTGGGCTATCATCAGATAAGCCAATGTGGTCAGTAACTGTACTAGTGCCAAGATTAACTTCGGCTAGACTAACTATTGGCATAGCTAAAATAGCTAAAACGCCAAAAGCTACTAAATATTTTAAAATTCTTTTTTTCATAATTCACCACCTTTCTAGTTTTGGATTATTAAAACGATACTCTTATTTTAGCATAGGTCATAATGAAAGACAATAATAACTAACTATAAAAATTATAATAGTCAAAAACGATTTACTAGGGAATATACTTTAAATATTCATTTTTTTCAATTAATTTTTTCTTATTCTCTGGAATTAATCGGTATCTTTTTATTAAAAAATAGAGCCAAATAAACATTGTGAGAATCCAGAGAGCAAGCCAGAAGCGCGCTGATAGAAAGACAGCTCTTTCATAATTAAAGAAAAAGAAGATTGAGCCAATAAGCAAATTACTGAAATTAAAATAATATGCTAATTTCCAAAACCTTTTGTATAAACTTTTTTGCTTTTGTTTAAAATAACTTATAATTGCTAGGACTAGAAGTAGCCCAAGAAGTACGAGGTATAGTTTTTGAAATAATGGTAATAGAGGTTCTGGTCGTAAATTAAACCAAAATTTCCAAGTTAATAGGTTTTGCATAGTTTTATGATTTATGAAAAATAAGACCGTAATGATAAGGGCCAGCCTCAAATTCTTCCTCTAGAATAAGGTTCATCCTGGGGGCAATTTCTTTTAAAGTGTTTTTATGAATTCGCTTCTCTTGTATTGGTCCAATTGGACTATCAATGCTTTTCCATTCAACTACTAATAATTTAGCGCTATTTTTTAACATTCTGACAGCCTCTCTTATAATATCATGTTTCTTGTCTGATTGATTAAGGATATTAATTAAAAAAACTTTATCTAGGCTAGAATTGGCTATTTTAGTTCCTTTAAATACTTCAACATTACTCCAAATAGTCTCTATTTGTTTGAGGTTGTCTTGCATTGCTCTCTTTTTAATATCTTCTAAGGTTGTTTTTAAAATATCAACAGCATAAAGCTTGCCCAGTGGCCCCACCATTGTTGCTGCTGGAAAGACAAAGTAACCAAAATTACCACAACCTAATTCAGCAATTTTTTCACGTTGTGACAATGATATCTTATTTAAAATAAAATTTATGTCAAATAGGATGTTTTTATTATTCGTCATATTGATCTTTAACTAATATTTGACGTTGCAGATTAATTGCTCGTCCGTGCTTTTTTTTAGCACTAATATTAATTGTATTAAGTCCACTTTTCAATTGTATATTTTTATTAAAATTTCCATCTTGAGAGCTCATCACGATACTACCATTAATAATTATCTCTGTCTCTGGATCACTATAACCTTGAATTGTTAGATTATTATCTGAGATTACGAGATTGGTTTCAGGATATTTTATTATTAATTTAGGTGGCGCAGATAATTGTTTGAAATAGAAAATAAAATAAATTACGAAAATTAAAAATAAACTTATAAATAAAATATTCCTGATTAACTTAGGAAAAATGAAAAAATTACTGGCTCGAGGTATTTTTTTTGAAAATGGATCTACACTATTACTATTCTCTGCTAAGGGACTGGCTGCTAGAATTTTTCTATAATTTAATTTAAGTAAACGGCAATATTTTTTTAAAAAATGTTTTCCATATAAGCCTGAAGGTAATTGATCGTATTGGTCTTTTTCTAGGGCTATCAAATATTCTTTACGGATATGTAAGTGCTTAGCTGCTTCTTCGAGGCTAATATTTTTTTGTTCTCGGCTTAAGCTTAATTGCTTACCTGGAGCTTCTTTTTCTGTAGGAAAAATAAATTCAGTCATTGAGATATTGTTAAGTAGATTTTGAAAGGTTTTAATCTTTTAGCTTATGATAATTTGTTTTTCTAAGACAGTGCTAGGAATACTAGATGATTTTATCTTCATTTGTGATCCGTCGAAGTCATCTCGGCCTAAAGCAGAAAGGGCAAATTTAATAATTAAATAACTAGAGAATACAATAATTAGGCCCACTACGGCAGCGGTTATAATTCCTTTGGCTTTAGTTACTTTTTCACTACTCCCAGCTGCTATAAGAAAGCTAATTCCACCATAAACAAACATTAATAAAGTTAAAGATCCGGTTATACCTAGAATAAGTTTACTGGTATGTATGGCTATTCCTAAAATATCATCAGCATCATAAGTTCCTTGCTTATACTTTGAGTTTTCTGAATTGATTATGGAGCTTTGGGCTAAACTTTGATGAGCATTAAGTATAAATATAGCGATTATTAATAAGGCTATGCTAAGAAAAAAATTTTGTTTTTTCATAAAATTAATAAATAGTTTGTTGGACTTTAGCAGCTCCAGCATTTAAAGAATTCATAATTCCACCGATATTTTGTCTAGCCGTATTAACCATTTCAGCTAAAGCTTTTTCTGCTGAATTTGGATCCTTGCCTTTGTACCAGCTTTTAGCGGTTAATAATTGATCTGCAAAAACTGATAATTCATCATTTTCTTGTTGAGATTTGATTAGCGAACGGAGTGCGGTTGGTTTCTTTGTTTTTTCTAGATAGCTTTTTATTTGATCTTCTCTATTCATGAAAAGAATGAAGTCCCAGGCCACCTCTTTATTCAAACTCTTTTTTGAAACAGCTTCTACCCAATAATTTGCAAAATTTATTGCTACTGGACTGTTTTCAATCTGTGGCAGACTACTGATAGAAAAGTTTAACTTAGGTGCTTGAGCTTTAATCATTGGCAAGTGATATGAATAGCCAAACATCATGGCTGTTTTACCCGAGCTAAACATTGTTAATGAGTTTGGTAATTCTTCATTCCATGAATAAACCTCTTTGCCTGGGTTACTAAAATCAATGTAAAAACGGAGTGCTTCTAGGCCAGGATTATAATTATTACCCCTAATAGCGCTAGGAATAACGTTAAATTGTACTTGTTTGCCATCCATCATAGTAGCCCCGTTTTGCATCATTAAAACGGTAAGAACATCACTAAATCTTTCAATGTTTTCTGCTGTCCCCATGGCAATTCCTGATTGGACAATGCCCTCTACAGAATCTTGACGAGTTAATTTTTTTACATCCTGTTGAAAAGTTTTCTTCCAGTATTTTGGGATTTCGATAATGCCGGCATTATTAAATAAATCTCGGTTATAATATAAGACTAAAGTATCAACTGATAGGGGTAATGCATAAATCTGATTATCATCAAGAACAACATCTCCATAGACTACATCTAAATATCGATCTTTTAAATCTTTCAGGCTTATAGTCTTGCTAGTTCTAAGTTCAGATATAATTTCTTTTTTTATTGATCCTGTTTCAACCTGGAAGGCCATGGTAATTTGGGGTGGCATGGGTACTAGCTTATTTTGATATTTCCTTATCCAGGTATTATGAATAGAAAGAATATCTGGTCCTCGATCTTCAGCTAAGGCATTCAAGAGTTCATTCTCAAATTCCTCATAACGTAATTTACGGTAATTAATTTTGATATTGGGATGAATAGCTTGATATTTGGCAATAATATCTTGAAAAGCGTCAGAATCATCAAAAACACGCCAATAATTAATGCTTATTGGTTTCATCGCCGCTTGTGTTTTTTGGTCAACTTTTTTACAACTAAGACCAGCACTAAAAACGAAGATCAGTAAAAGACTTAAGTAAATTAGTTTTTTATTCATAGTCTAAAAAAATATTTATTTATTTACTTTTAGTGATTTTATTATAACAAAAAAAGCAGAATAAAGTAAGTCTGAGATTAATGAAGTAATTTTAGTTAATATTAATTTAATCTTTAAAAGCAGCTATTTCGTCTAGTCGGATACTTAATAGCTGGCTGGCACCGTCAGATTTCATAGTGACGCCATAAATAATGCTAGCTTTTTTCATTGAGGCGCGATTATGAGTGATAGAGATAAATTGGGTTTTATTAGATAAATCTTCAAGTATTTTAGCTAGTCTTTCAGAGTTAGACTCATCTAGAGCTGCATCAACTTCATCTAAAACTACAAAAGGCGAGGGGTTAGCACTGATAATTGCGCAAATTAGGGCTATAGCGGTAAGAGCTCTCTCCCCACCCGAAAGCATGGAAATATTTTGTATTTTTTTACCAGGAGGGGTAGCTTGGATTTCGATTCCTGCTATTTTTAAAGCGTTGTATTTTTTTAACTTTTTGAGTTTAAGTGATTCTTCGCTTATTTCTTTAGGAACTTCTTTGTCTTTCTCTTCTTCTTCAATTCCTAATTTGAATATTTTAGCTTGCCCACCGTTAAATAATATTTTAAAATATTCATTAAATTTTTCAGCAATTACCTTAAATTCTTTATCAAAACGGATTTTAATATTTTCATCAAGTTCATTGATAAGTTTTTCTAAGGAATCAATTGCTGAATTTAAATCTTCTGTCTGTTTACTTAAAAAAACATAACGCTCATTAGTTTCATCATATTCCTTTTCTGTTTCTGGATCAATGCCTCCTATGAGTTCTAATTGGTGTTTTAATTGATTAATCTTGGGCTTTAAATCTTCTTCATTAATGTTAACATTAGACTCACTATAGTGTTTATTAATTTCTGGAATAGTTAAATTATCTTCAGAGATATCCTTATTAAGATCCTCTTGGCGTGTTTCTTGGCGAGCAATTTCTATTTGGTAATTATTAATTTGATTATTCAAAAGCTCTATTTTGGTTTGAAATATTTGAATTTTTTCTTGGCAGGCAAAAAAATGATTTTTTTCTTTTTGACGATCTTTTTGTTCTCTTTCTTCTTCTTTTTGCAAGTGAGAGAGATTAAGTTCAAGCTGCTTTAAATCTTTTTCTAATTTTATTTTATTTAGTTTGACCGTCTCAATATTTATATTTTTTTGTCCTCTAGCGATCTTTTCATTTATTTCTTGGCTTTCTTTCTGGTTATATTTTAGTTGTTCTCTTAAGCGTTTAAGCCGATCTGTGATGACAGATAATTGCAGAAGATAATCGTGATAAGTTTGCCTAAGTTCTTCTTGTTTGATTAATAATGGGCCTGCGTCAGCCTCTATTTCCAGCTTTTCAATCTCCAGGTTTAAATGCTCTATTTTTTTTGAAAGATTATCTTTATCATTTTTAATCGAAGCTTCATCTTCCAAGTTCTGAGTTTTTTTTATTTTTTCTTCAATATCTGTTTGTTCTGATATTAAATCTTTTAAGTGTGATAAAAACAGGTTCCTTTTTTCAGTTTTAGTAGATAGTTCAATTTGCTTATTATTTATTTCTTTGCTTAAACTCTCTTTGGTTTCGCTGTTGTTAATAATCTCTGTCTGGAGTTGTTTAACCTGCTCTAATTTTTCAGAAATCTCACCATTAATTAATTGAGTAATTTGTTTTTTAAATTCAAGCTTAGCTTCGTTGATAATAGTCTTTATCTTTACAGGATCATTCTCTTTTTTAATTGAATCTAATTTTTCCAAAAAAGAGTCAATACTACGATTAATTTCTTCTCTATTAGCATTGGGATTTGATTGATTTTTTAGTTCTTGGTTTATTTTTTGTAATTTATTATTTTGATCTACTAAGACTAAGTTTAGAGATGTTTTTTTATCTAAAAAAGTTTTTAACGATTGTTCTAAATATTCTAAGTTAATAGTTTTTAGTTCATTGTTTATATGCTCTATATTTTTTCTAATTTCATTTTTTTTGTTATTGAGCCATGAGATATCATAGTGTCCTTGATTTTCTAATCTTGTTTCTAAAAAAGCATCGAGTCGGTCTATTTGTTTTAATAATTTATTCCGTTCTTCGACTAATTCTACTATTTTTTTATTGACATTATTTTTGTGATTAATTTCTTCCTCAATAGATTTAGAGGAGTTTTGATTGTTTTTGATATTTGCAGCTAACTCATTATTTTCTAATGAATGAATTTCATTTTCTAGTTTTTTATCTTCTGATTTTAACTCTTCTAAGCGTTTATTAAGCCAGGCGGCATCAAACTGGCCTTGGGCCTCTAATTGTAGTTCAATTTCGGCGTTTAAGCGGGCAATATTTTGAATAATCTTATCTTTTTCCCCCTGAGCTTCTATTATTAGCTTTGATCTTTCATTATTATCATCTTCTTTATTTGCATTTTTAATTAGCTCTAGTTCGCCTTGAATTAGTTTTAGCTCGTCTTCGTAGCTCCTTCTTTCTTCGATAATGATTGCTAATTGAGACTTATTAATCTCAAGTTTATTAGTTATTTTTTGCCATAAAGATGAGTAGTGATCAAGTTGCAATAGTTTTAAATCTGTTTCTAATTGGTCTCTTTTGGCTAATTTATCAATTTGGCGAGTGAGCATCTTTAATCTCGGTTTAATTTCACTTAGAAGCATTTCTACTTGTTGTAGGTTAGCAAAGCTACCCTCTAGTTTTGCTAAAGATTGGTCGCGTTTTATTTGAAATTGTTTTACTCCGGTAGCTTCATCGAAAAATTCTTTTCTTTCATTAGCTCCAGTATTTAAAAAGCTTTCAACCATTCCTTGGCCTATAACGCTATAGGTTTTTTGTCCAACGTTTGCTTTAGCTAGGAGTATTTGAATATCACTAAGACGCACTCTATTGTTGTTTAATAGGTATTCACTATCGCCATTTCGATATAAACGTCTGGTTATGACAATTTCGTCATAGTCTAATGGAGAAAGGGAATGACCATTAGCATCGAGATGTTTATTATCTTCTAATCCATCTACTTTATTTTTTAAAAAATCTTTATTTTCATTGTTGAGGTATAAAGAGACCTCGGCCATTCCTAGTTGATTTTTTTTATCTGAACCAGAAAAAATAACATCTTCGCCTTTTTTACCTCTTAAGGTCTTAAGGCTTTGTTCGCCTAAAACCCAACGCACCGCATCAGCTAAATTAGATTTACCTGATCCGTTGGGTCCTACAATGGCTGTTAGCGCTTGTTTCCCGTCTTTAGATAGATTTCCAGGAAAAATTAGCCTATTTTTATTAGCAAAAGATTTAAATCCTTGAATTTCGAGTTTTTCTAAATACATAAAAAAATGTCTGCAATACAATTAGGGGCGAATCAACTTTGGCCCTTGATTAATTTATGTTATCATTATAGTATATTTCTTAGTGAAAAGTAAAATTAGACTATTTTGTTAATATTATAGGTAATTTTTTTTATTTTTTATGATTATATCCTTGAGTGGAGCTGGTGGTGCTGGTAAGTCAACCATGGCTAAAAAATTAGCTAATGTTTTAGGTTGGCCTCATTATTATATGGGTGGATTAAGGCGTGAAGCAGCTGCTAAAAAAGGAATAACCTTAGCTGAATATAATAAGTTAGGGGAAATGAACCCATTGACCGATCAAGAAGTTGATCTATTCCAGCAAGAATTAGGAGAAAAAAAAGATAATTTTATCATAGAGGGTCGCACATCTTGGCATTTTATTCCGCACTCATTAAAGATATACCTAGAGGTCTCAAAAGAAGAGGGTGCGAAAAGGATTTTTAAGCATCTTCAGCAAGAGAATAATAGGAATGAAGATGTTGAACTCTCAAGTGTTTTAGCGGTAAAAAATAGCATGACCAGACGTTTAGAAAGTGATAATTTGCGTTATAAGAAATATTATGGCATTGATGTAAATAATCCAGCAAATTATGACCTTTATTTAGATACTAGTGATTTAAATGAAAATGAGTCTTTTAATATTGTTTATAATTTTATTAAAGATAGGCTTGACAAGACTAATATTTGATTATAATATTAGACAAGAATAAAGTAATTAAGTAGGACGAGGTGATTAAGCATCTCGTTTCTAGTTTTTGTTAATATATATGTCAGAAAATAACACAGAGAATAAAATAGAGGGTAAAGAGAATAAAGAGTCCATGGACCAGAAGCCTAAGGAGTTAGAATTAAAACCAGGCATGACAGTTCGCGTCCATCAAAAGATTAAAGAGTTTAACTCGAAGGGCGAAGAGAAAGAACGGATTCAATATTTCGAAGGTATTATTATTGCTCGTAAGCATAATAAGGAGATTGGTGGAACAATTACAGTTTATAAGATTTCTAATGGCGTTGGTGTAGAAAAAATATTTCCCCTTAATCTTCCTACCATTACTAAAATTGAAGTAAAAAAAATTGCTCAAGTCAGAAGAGCTAAATTGTATTTTTTGAAGAAAGGTTATAAGAAGAAATTGAAAGAAAAACTTGTTCGCATCAAGTTATAATCTTATTAAAACGGTTTTAGGGCGGGTGGTGGAATTGGTAGACACGCAAGCTTGAGGGGCTTGTGGCCGCAAGGTCGTGGAGGTTCAAGTCCTCTTCCGCCCACCAAAATCGCTAAAGCGGGCGCATAGCTCAGTTGGTTAGAGCACTTCGTTTACACCGAAGGGGTCCAGGGTTCGAATCCTTGTGCGCCCACCCAATAACATAAACAGGTTAATACCTGTTTATGTTTATTTCTAGAGTAAAATTACTATTTATAGGTATACTTTTAATTGCACATTCTGTTATCTGATTGTCGTTTGTGACCATATTGTGACCATAATTTTTAGTAGCTATATTTGCTGAGTTTAAAGTCTTAATTATGCTCCTTAGATTTAGATTTAAATGTCCCTTAAAGAGTTGGGATTCCATATAAGCACTAACAGTTGAGAGTTAAGTTTAAGTAGTGCTAATAAATAGCTACTGAATAGATAAGACACAAAATAAGATTTTAAAGCGTAACTTTAGAAGAAAAATAGAAAAATATAAATTAAACAATAGCCATGATTAAAAAAATATCTTTGAGAAACTGAAGAAAATATTCTTGGCAGATTGCAGAAGGGTTAAAAATAGATTATTCTAAAGTTATGATTATCCATACTGTTTTAGGAGTAAAATATATAGCTATATTTATGTCTTCCTTTGGGTGTCTCCAATGAGAAATTGTTATAATTAGTCTTTTATATTTAAGTTAAAATGATATTATGGTTAAATTAAGGCATGTAGAATATGCTAGCAATAGCCTAGAAGAAACCTTAGCTATTGCGAAAGAAATAGGACGAGATTTGTCTGGTGGAGAGGTATTGGCTTTGTACGGTGATCTTGGAGCTGGTAAAACAGCCTTTACTCAAGGATTAGCCAGCGGACTGGGAATAAAAGATGGGGTGAATAGTCCTACATTTGGGATAATAAAAATACATAGTTCAAAAAAGAGAAAGCTAATACTTTGTCATATTGATGCTTATCGCTTATTAAATGAGAGGGATCTATTAGGGTTAGGGGTTGAAGATTATTTGAGTAAACCGCGAACCATTACTGTAATTGAGTGGGCTGATAGAGTGGAAAATTTATTACCAAATAATACTATTCGGATATTTATTAAAAATAAGAGCTTAAATAATAGGTCAATAAATATAAAACAATATCAGGTATAAATCACAAGTGCGGAAATTTCACAAAATGGCTAAAGGTGCTTACCCTAAAATAAAAATTACTGATGATTTAAAGAAAGAGCTTAATTTTTGCTTACAAGGCTAAGAAAAAGGAAAAATTTGACTATGAGCCTAGTATTAAGGATAATAATGAAGTAGTCATTGTCTGACTACTTTTTCGTAATTTTGTTAGCATTTATTTGATACTGACAATTTACGAGATTTATAGCAGTAATAAGCGCAGTTTCTTTAGTGCTTGCCCTCTTTATTAATTTTTTCACTGTTTTCTTGTTTTTTTATGTTGTTAATAAAAAGACCTATGACACCAATACTGATCATAAAATCAGCCAAGTTAAAAATTGTGAAATATTGTAAATCGAAATAATCAACCACCGCTCCATAGAAGAAGCGATCAAGCAGATTGCTTATTGCACCAAATAAAATAAGTGTTAAGCAAAAGATACTTATTTTATTTAAAGAGTTATAGTGTTTAGAATAGATTATTATTAAAAGAAGGCTTATAACTATTGCACTTATTAAAATATTTAACCAGATTCCTGATAGTGGTATAGAAAAAGCAATATTTTTATTAAAAAAAAGTTTAAATTTTAATATTTCTCCCATTAAAGGCTTACTTATAAACAAACCTTGTTTTAAAGCTAAGTTCTTAAATACTCTATCGGCAACAAAAAACATAGCAATTATAAAAAAATATGCTATGTTTGAAAAAATACTTCTATTTTCTTTAAGTTTATTCATTATCTTGTAATTCTGTTTTGCAGCTTATACAAGAGCTAGCTACTGGCCTAGCCTGTAATCTCTTAGGTGAAATAGGTTGATGACAGTATTTACAGATACCATAAGTTCCATCTTCAATCCTTTTCAATGCGCCATCAATATCCGCTAAGGTTTTTTCTAAAACTCTTTCTGTGGCTGAGCTAGTACTGTAGTCACTAATTTCTTGCGCATTTTCATCTGCTTTATCTCCATATTCAGGAAATTTAGCTCCTAAGCGATCAGCTTCGTGGTTGTCTGGTGTAGAAATGTCTACCAAGCTATCTAATATTTGTTGCTTCCTATTAATTAAATCTTTTTTGATCTCAGCAAGCATTTGCTTATCTAATTTATTTTCCATATTCTTATTTTTTAAGTAAAGTAAAAATAAAAACTTTTCAAGTTTCTGAGTTAATTATAACATAATAATTAATTTTAGCAAGTTATAAAATATTTTTGTAAAATATTTTTTGCTTATTTAGCCATGGTAGATAAATCAGCTAAAACCTCTTGTGCGTGCTCTTCTGGTTTAACCTTTAAATAGATCTTTGCAATTTTACCATCAGGATTAATTAAATATGATTTTCTTCTATTAAAACCTAGGGCATTGTAGTTTTTGCTGATATTTTTGTTGGTGTCTGACAATAATGAAAAGGGTAATTTATATTTTTTAGCAAAATCAGCATGGCTTTTAATTGAGTCAGTGCTAATTCCTAAAATTTTTGCATTAATTTTATCAAAACTATTATAATTATTTCTCATTGCGCAGGCTTCTTTAGTGCAACCAGGGGTGTTGTCTTTAGGATAAAAGTACAAGAGTAACTACTGGCCTTGGTAGTCCTCTAATTTGTGCCCTCTATTATTTTGGTCTAAGGCTTCAAATCCTGGAGCTGTGTCATCGATATTTAACATATAATTTAAGTTTTTATTTTTTGTTTAGATACTTTAACAAACTGGGCAGATGCGAGTGTTTAATATCTTTAACTGCTGTGACTAAGCTAATTAATTTATTATTAGTAATTACTTTATCTAAATCAATTTTACTATTTTTTAAGTAATTTTGATAAATAGAAGCAAATTCCTTATATCTATTTTCTTTATCTTCGTGAAACCAACTGATTAACTCTCTTGTTGGAGCTAACTCTTTAGCCCAATAATCAATTTGAGCTTGTTCTTTTTTAACGCCTCGAGGCCAGAGTCGATCAACTAGAATGCGTTTGCCGTCATTATTACTAATTGTTTCATATACTCTCTTGATTTTATAAGTTGTCATATAAATATTAAATTAATATAGAATTAGAAGTTATCATTAGTATAACCCGGAAACCAATCTTGCTTTATATTTATATTCATTTCTTTAAATTCTTTACCTATTTTTTCTACCATAGCCTCTGGGCCGGATAAGTAAACGGTACCTTCTTTAGCTTGAGGGGCTAGCTCAAGGATACGCTCACTACTTACATGCTCGCCAACTATTGGCATAAAATTAAACTCTGGATGTAATTTAGAGATTGTTGTGAAAGTATCTAAAAAGGCGATTTCTGAATTTCTATTAAAGTAGATAAGTTGCGCATTTATCTTTTGATTATTTTTTAAGCGCTCGATAAGCATACTACGATAAGGGGTAACCCCAACGCCTGCCGCGATCAAGATGATTGGCTCTTTTACATCTTTATCCCAAAGGAAGTCTCCACCCAAATTAGAGGCTTCAATGGTATCGCCAGTTTCCAAGATGTCAAGAGTATTTTTAAAAGCACTAGCAGTCATTCTAGTAGAGATATCAATCCGTTTTTCACTGGGAGCGGAAGCAATGGTAAAATAGCGCAGATTATCTTTTTCATCCATTCCAGCTTGGATTAGGCGGTAAGCTTGATATTGACCGGGTTGCCAAGATAGATTATTTGGCTCGAAGCTAAATGTCTTTATATCGCCGCATTCAATGTATGACTTAATTAGCTTTAAATTTGTTTTTATATTTTTCATATTTTTAAATATTAATTATTAATAAATGATTGAAATTTAGTAATTAACCCTATAAAATTTGTATTGATGATAAATAGAACTGATATTTTTAGGTTAACTTGCTTACATTGAAGATTTGAATCTCAGTAATTACTTCATTATTAATTGCTCTATTTCTCTTATTACTAATATAGTATCTCTATTATTATTACAAATTCTATGCTAAAAATCTAGTTATCCAATTAACTTTATTTTTAAAATATAAAAAAATAGACTAATATTAGTCTATTTTTTTATATTAGTATATATCAACTAGATTACTGACACAGCATTTCATCAGGTGTTATTTCGGTGTTTCCTGAGCCCATATCTTTAGTCAAATATTCTAGTCCAGGGACTACTTCATAGGCCTCAATTCCTTTTTCTGGATTAGGGGCTACATACTTTACTTCAGTATTTACTGGGATATCAGCATTATTGGCATAAATAAATTCTTGACTATTAACCCAATCAGGAAAACCTTGCCAATTAAGGCGATCAGATTCTAAAGCTTTCTCATATTCTTTCCACCAGGCTAACCTAGTTCCGCCAAGATATGAATGAGAAACAATAATCATATTTTCTGGATTCTTGGCAATGCTTTCATTGATAATGATCCCAAAATCTTCAGGGCTTGAACCTCTAGCCCATAGGCTATAGTCACATAAAGAACCTTTGCCCATCTCACCCACATCTACGTTGCTAACTGAAATAATCTTGGAGGGGTATTCTGATGGGGAATAGATGACAGCTGACACGTCATGAGTCCCTCTGGCTAAGATATATTCAATGCCTAGTTCAGCAGCTGCTTTTAGAGTATTTTCATCATAAGCAAAATAACGGCTACCAAATACTTTCATTTTTTTATTAGTAATACTTTCAACTAATTCTTTAGCTGCTTTTAGATGATCATATTGTTCTTTATAGGGCATGTCCCAAAAAGGAGCCACGTCATAACCACCAGCGATTTCATATCCTTTGTCAGACATTCTCTTAAAGGCCTCTGGATTGGCTTCTAGAACATTGTCTTGAACTTTAATCATGGCAGTTAGACCCCTAGAGTCGAGTTCTTTTTCCCATTGTAAGACTCCATCTATTTCTTCAAATTCAATTAACATCATCATGGTGTTAATCTTTTGACTTTGATCTACCTCATCTCGAATAGGAGCTTTTTGAGGTGTTTTATTCATTAGGGTTAGAGCAAGAATTAAGACTAAAACAGCGATGGCTGTGTACATGAGTTTTAAATTTTTTTTCATATTAACAGATATTATCTATTTACACTTAATAAAGTAAATCGTGAGAAATTTACTTTTAAGAATAATTAATGTAAATAAGATAAATTATTTAATAACTATACCTCTATTATAGGACTTTA
>Ga0172377_10004855_pt1 | contig 13798 bp, 6 predicted proteins | sample Pumphouse3metaG_FD_119749 | JGI IMG/M metagenome (GOLD analysis project Ga0172377, IMG submission 119749) | Leachate microbial communities from a municipal landfill in Southern Ontario, Canada - Pumphouse #3 metaG | ecosystem: Engineered > Solid waste > Landfill > Unclassified | place: Canada... | reverse complement strand
TTTTTGCTCAAAGTTACATTTAATTGTTTTTGCGACATAAAGGTAACTATAAGGGCTGACATCTCAGAGGATATGTCAGCCCTAACTTTATGCGCTCTTAAAAGTTTTACCGGACAGCAATAACATCAAATCTATGAATATGGCAGGTGTGGCATACACTCCAGCAGAAGTTGGAGCGAATAAGTCAATCAGCATAGAGCCATATTCAGCTTACTCGGCTACGGTAATCAGCAATCTGTCAGTCACAAGCGGAATCTACGCAAGTCTGATTGGGCGCTTCAGCGGTCACAATCTGCTGGTAAAGGGCATCACTATCCAAGGAGCTAATCTCACCGGCACTAACAACACTGACGGCGAATACAGCGCCGGCGGTATAGTAGGCTGGTGCGAAGGCCACGCAGCCTCAAGCTCTCTGTTGATTGAAGACTGCGTCATCAGGAACTCCACATTCGGACCTACCAAATATGTCGGCGGAATTGTCGGCTATCAGGCAGGGAACAGTGTCACAATCAAGAATTGCACGGTCACCTATTGCACGCTAAAGAGCGATTATCTTGAAGGCGCCTTTTACAAAGGCCATTGCGGAGGTCTGGTCGGCTATCTGTCAGACGGTCTGATGCCAAGCGGGACTATCACTCACAACACATTCACCACTCATTTCAGCTCAGGCTATGAAAGAGGAGGATTGGTAGTGGGTTCGTTCCAGGCAGGCGCTATAACCTCATCCGCTATGACGATTTCAAGCAACACCGGTCTCTCGGCTAATTGCGGCGTCGTTAACAACGGCACGTGGAATTAATAATAGTTTGTCCTAATCAAAAGGAGCGACCGGATGACCGGCCGCTCCTTTTTCTGTCTATTTTCCGTAGGATTCGTAAAGCAGCAACAGATGAGCCGCACTCCAACTGAAATTAGGAGCCTCAAGGACAGCTCCCGTACGAGGATTGTAGTTCTCGCATATAGGCCCCGCGCCGGTCAGCCCATCAAGACGGTCGAAGACCTCTCGGGTGAATCTGTCAGCATCTTTCCCGTAGCCGTAACGGCGAAGGCCCTCTATGCCGAAATAGACCTGATCCAGCCAGGTGGAGCCTCTCCAGTAGCCTTCCGTGTCAAACTTGGGATTGTCGGCGGACACTGTAGGGAAAGGGATGTAAATGTCGAACTTACTCGTGTCCGTGAAAATCTTATGTGCGGCCTCAGCCTGTTCCTTTGAAGCTATTCCCGTCCAGAGAGGTATGCAAGCCTCAGTGCCTTCGGCAGTTATGCTCTTACCGTCAAGTCGGCGGTCAAAGAAGAAGCCGGGAGTTTCCACATAGAAATAATCCGCAATCTTCCTTCTGTAATCCTCGCCGGCGCAGAGTTTTGACGCCGCTGAAGGCAGATCAGGACTCAAAGACTCCCCTACCGCCGAAGCCAGTTTCTCAAGCAGACTTCTCTCATAAGCGAGGAATGCGTTCAAGTCCACCGATTCCTGATTCATACTCCAGGCAACCGTATCGGCATCTTTTGATGGAACGCCCGACGCTTCCGACATCTTCGATGTCTCCGACAAAGACGGCAGTACCGCATTGGCCACCATCTCGGTGCTGTCAAAACGCACTGCGTTGTCCATTCCGCTCTCCCAGGCCGCCGCAATCAGAGTCCCATCACAAGAACCGTACTCGCAAATCCCGTTTGCATCGTGATCCCTGTACTTGTACCACCACTGGTGGTATTTCAGCAGCTTAGGCAGCATTTCCTTGACGAAAGCGGCATCACCTGTCCTTGCATATATCTCCGATACGGCCCACACTGCGAGAGGCGGCTTGCTGTCTCTGTTGTTATTGCCTTTGGAGTTGGTGAATATGCAGTCGACAATCATCCCCTCCGGAGTCTGATAATCGAACATAGCCCTGACCTGATTCTCCGCGACCTCGGGAGCAAATCTTGAGAGTGCGGCTGCGTGCTTCCACGAGTCCCAGCCCCAGAAGCCCATAAAATAGCCCACGCCCTGACTTGGAACCACTCCTTCGTGAATAAGATCACCTTTGGCAGCCTTCCAGTTGGCGATGAGGGTCACCACCGCTTTCACGGCGATGCGGCTATAGTCCGGGCGCATATCCTTTCTCACTATCTTTTTCAGGTACCCGTTCCACCTGAGGGCGGTTTTCTTGCGCATTTCAGAAGCGTTCCCCACGAAAACCGGATAAGAGGAATCGGAGGCCTCCTTGTTGAAAGAAAGAATAACGTCCACGTTCTCAGATGCCCAGGAGACAGCCGTGTAACTACTGTCAGAGACAGTCAGACTGAAACTTTTCGGAAAATTGACGCTCATTTTCCCGATTCTGGGATGGGCGATTTTCAGCACATTGCCGTCAGCGGTGACAGCGGTGCCAGGCAATCTGAATGTTCCGAAGCATTTCAGGGGCTTCCTGCCGGCTCTTATCTGCAAAAGCACATTGCAATCGTCAAGATAGACAAGGCTTTGCACAATCTCGCCCTCAGATGAAGAAGCCTCGATTCTCAACTCCCCGGGGTAATAATGGGAAGCGGAAGGCGTGTAGACGACCGAAGTGTCCTCATCGGCAAAACATACTTTCACCGCAGCATCGGAAACCCATCTTCTGACGTACAGATCCAAAGCGAAAGGGCCGCAGAAGCCGTTGACCCAGTTCTCTTTCTCAGGCACCGTGAATCCGTACCATGAGCCGGAGTCGGAGAACCAGCCTCCAGCGCGGGAAACCTGATTCGGGGTGTAACTTATGTCCAGAATGTTGTCATAGTCATAGACCGACACCTTCTCTCCCGAGCAGGAGAAAGCCAGCGCTGAGACGATGGCGAGAATAAGAGTTCTTGTTAGAAATTTTGTCATAACGGTTTGATTATAAAAGAGTATTGCAAGTCACAAGGGGTTATGGTGTACTCGGGATGAACCTTCGCTCCCCAAGTGTTGTCACCTCCCACTCCCTGCTGACGGGAGTCGATGTTGATCCGGACCATATCCTTTTTCTCCACGCTGCCTCCGTGGGTACGCCTTATTTTGAAAGGGACATACTCGATGTCCTCCATAGGAAAATTCCAGGCGCTCACGTTCAGAGGCTTGTCAGCGGAGAATATTGTGAATCCGGTGTTGTCCTCAGCTGAGAATTTCGCCCATCTCACGTCAGTCTTGTTGCCGGTTTCCTGCACTCTGACGTAAGGATGGAACTGCTCCCACACTGTTCCCTTGTAGATTCCGATGTCGCTGCCGAATTTACGGTCTTCGTAACTTTCACCTGGGCCGCGGCCGTACCACTCGAAGTTGTCAAACTTCCCTTTAACCACCATACTAAGACCTAACCTCAGCATTTCGGGCATTAGGTCAGAACGGGAATCGAAAGAGAATGTGACTTGCACCGCATCGGAGCTGATGAAATCATAAACCAAAGTGCAGAAGAACAGATTGTTATAGGAATATACCGTCTTTACGGAACTGACGCTGCTGGATATGCTCTCGAGGGCCAGATTTCCGCCGGCGTGTTTCCACATTGCGCAACGCTCCCCGGTTCCGCAGGCTACGTCATTCTCAGTCATAGCCCTCCAGAAATTAGGATGCGGACCCTGAGAGTCCAACAGAAATTCCTTACCGTCAATCACGTAGCTGAATAGGTCTCCCGTGGATTTGGAGAATGAAAGTTTTGTCCGCCCGTGCAAGACTGAAAGAGTGCTGTCGTTCTCAGAGAAAGAAGGTTCTCTGAAATCCGAAGTTTGGGAATATTTTGCGACAAAAGAGACGTCGCCTATTTTAATCTGCTCACTTGCAAGAAGATAGCCCTTTGGAATCGCCTTGGTAGATTTTGCGGAGAATGCCTTGAGGTTCAAAAACATCTCACGCCCATTGGGTTTCGGAACAGGCACTTCCACGACGGCACTTTGGTGCGGCTGAATGACAGGAACTGAGATCGCTCCCTCAGCCGTGATTTTGCCGTCCTCAAGCACTTCCCATCTGAAATCATAAACGTCAGTGGTGAGAAAGTCGTTCCTGTTAGTGATCTTAACGGAAGAGGAGAACGGGACCGCTTGGAAATCAACATTCTGCAAGACCTTTTTCACTTCGCTCAGATGAGGATGCGGCGTTCTGTCCGCAGCCACCAGACCGTTGGCGCAGAAACTTGAATCATTCGGGACGCCGACATATCCCATATCCCCGCCATATCCCTGAATCGTGTTGCCCTTCTCGTCCTTTATCGCAAATGTCTGGTCTACCCAATCCCAGATGAAACCGCCCTGCAGCTGGTCGTATTTGTAGATCAGGTCCCAATAGTCTTTCAGATTGCCTTCGCTGTTGCCCATAGCGTGGGCATATTCACAAAGAATCAGCGGTCTGCTCCGTCGCTCGTTGACCCATTTGCGAAGAGCCCATATCCGCTCGTACATCGGACAATAAATGTCCGAGACTCCGTCCCAATCGGAGCCTTCGTACTGGACAAGTCGTGAAGGGTCACGCTTCTTGGTCCAGTGGTAGTTGTCAATGAAATGCCTCCCGTAACCTGACTCGTTACCAAGGCTCCAGATGATCACGCTTGGAAAATTCTTGTCGCGCTCCACCATATCCCTCATTCTTTCGCCGAAGGGCACCTCCCATCCTTTCCAATCGGCAAGCGTCTGAACGTCAGGATTGTCCATCATTCCGTGGGACTCTATGTTCGCCTCATCTATAACGTAAAGTCCGTACTCGTCGCAGAGAGAGTACCACCTTTCGTTGTTAGGATAGTGGCTGCATCTTACAGCATTGATGTTGGAACGCTTTATCATAAGGATGTCCCTCACCATTTCGGCCTCAGTTATCGTCCTGCCGGTGAATTGGTTGTGTTCGTGACGATTGACCCCTTTCAGAAGAATCGGGACGCCGTTCACGCTCAACAGGCCGTAGCGTATCTCCACTTTTCGGAAACCGGTCTTTGTGACGATTCTCTCAATTTCTTTTCCGCTTTTGGAGAGAGTTTTCAGAGTCACGGTGTAAAGAGACGGCGTCTCGGCAGTCCATTTGGCCACGGAGGGAATCCGGCACGTAAAGCGGAGCAGAGAATCGGATCCGGCGTTGCAGCAGCTAAACTCGGGGAAAGCGATCCGGCTACCGTTGGGCGCAGTCACTTCCACGCTGACACGACGTCCCTTCTGCCCTGCCAATACGGAATTGAGTACAATGTCCACCTCCAGAAGGCCGTCACGATAGTCTCCGTCGAGATCCGCCTTGATCTCAAAGTCCCTGATTCTCGCCTTAGGACGGACCTGAAGGCTTACGCTTCGCTCTATGCCGCTGTACCTCCAGAAATCCTGACATTCCAGATAGGAACCGTCACTGTAACGGTAGACCTCAACCGCAAGTCTGTTGAGACCTTTCTTGAGTTTGTCCGTCACCACAAACTCGGAAGGGAGTCTGCTGTCCTCGCCGTAGCCCACAAATTCTCCGTTGAGATAGCAGTAGAAGGCTGATTCCACTCCATCGAACTTAAGAATCACATCACTATTGACCGTGGTCTTTGGAAGAGAGGATGAGTCGAATGACGTGATGTACGACCCGACCGGATTGTAGTCTTTCGGGACGTGCGGAGGGTCCGCGGGGAAAGGATACCTCGTGTCAGTGTAGATGGGCGCGTCGAAGCCCTGAAGTTCCCAACTGCCGGGCACGTCTATGTCTTCCCAAGAGGAATAATCGTAGCCGGTCTTGTAGAAACCTGCAGGCCTGGAAGACGGGTTGATGGAATAGCGGAATTTCCACACGCCGTCCAGCGAGAGGGTCATTGTCCTGTCTCCCTGACAAGGGGTCAGGCTGGCGTGAGCGGCTTCTTTGTTGACCCCGTTCACGAGTTCGTTCTCCCAGAATTCCTTTGTCTCAGAGCGGGAAAAACCCGTAGCGAGAGTAATGAAAGACAGTAATGACAAAAGTAATCGTTTCATTGACACAAAGTTAATTATTTGAAGCGGTAAGAGTAAAACTAAGTTTCATCTTCTTGGCCGGAATCAGGTACTGCTGATGAGGATAGGCTCCCCAACTGGTGTCTCCGCCGAGCCCCATCTGTTTCAAATCGAGATTCCACGTCACCATATCCTTAGGAACTATGTCGGAGAGGTGTCTCTGGTGCTTCCTCGAGTCCGGCTCGCTAAGGTCGCTGTTCGGGAACATATAGGCGCTTGCGCTGAGATACGGCTCGCCTTCGGCCTTGAGACCTGTGCCGTCAGAGGCGGTCAGGCTCATCCAACGGACCTGCGTCTTGTTGCCGTTCTCCTGAGGTCTGTCGTACGGGAAGTACTGATCCCAAACGGTTCCGGAGTAAAGTCCGACGAACTCACTGTCGTGCCTGTCGCAATAACTTTCGTGAGGGCCTCTTCCGAACCATGTCATAGTGTCAAAGTCCTTTTGAAGAGTGAGGGTCACTCCGAATCGTGGCATCAGAGGCAGGGTGTCGGTTGCCGGAATGAATTCCACGCTTATCCCAAGGCCGTTTTCAGAGCCAGGCAATGAGTAGCTTATCACCACGTTTGAATTGTCCAGGTCTGACGGCAGGGCGTAACGGGACTTCACCCGATAGCCTCCGTCTTCGACACAGACTTTTGTCCCAAGCAATGAGGCGTCCCTGCCTGCGTTTCTCCATCTCTCGCAGATGTCTGCGAGGTCGCTGCCGAGGTCGTTGTCGGTCGATGGTCTCCAGAAATTGAGCTCAAGACCTTTCTTGACAATTTCTCGTCCGTTCACTTTGTAAGAGTCCAGCGCTCCGGTAATCTTGTTCACGGAGACTGAGGAATTGCCGAAAGTAAATGAGTATGAAGAGGTTGTGTCAGCGGCCATAATTACTTTAGCAGGTTCCGTCGCAACCTGCTTTTTGTGGAACGGCAACGCCACCTGTTCTTTCGCCAATTCGATTTCTTTTGAAAGCAGGCCGTCACCCTCTTTCGGATAAGCATACAGATTGAGGAAGTACTCTGTGCCGGGCTTTACGTCAATCGCTGGCAAATCGGCGTGGAAAATGGCCGTTTCTCCGGGAGCCAGAGCCACGTCTCCGGTTCCGCCCTCAGCAGTGAGCCCTCCGATTCTTCCCTCGGCGATTTGCTCGCCATTTCCTTCCAGCCTCCATTTGAAGTCGAAGTCGCTCAGATCTGTGAAGAAATAATTGTTGCTAAGTTCAATAAGTCCCGCGGAATAGTCGGCCAGTCTGAAGGCAATGTTCTGGTAGACTTTCTTGACCTCGTAAAGATTCGGCTTAGGCTTTCTGTCCGCAGTCACGAGACCGTTCATACAGAAGTTTGCGCTGCTCGGCGTGCCTTCGGGAGCAAGGTCTCCGCCATAAGCCCAGAAGAAACGGCCGTCTGCCGTGGTGTCGGCTATCCCCTGGTCAACCCAGTCCCAGATGAAGCCGCCCTGCAGGGAGGGATATTTCTCGATTAGGTCCCAATAATCCTTGAAATTCCCCTCGCTGTTGCCCATAGCGTGCTCATATTCACAGAGAATCAGCGGCTTGTCAGGCATATAGAGCGTCCAGTTCAGAAGCACGTCCAGTTTTTTGTACATCGGGCAATATATGTCCGTGTAAGGCCCTTTGACGCCGTCTTCGGAATGGACGGGGCGATGGGATTTGTCGTGGTCCTTTATCCATTGATATGTGGCCGCGAAGTTGCATCCGGAGCCTGATTCGTTGCCGAGAGACCAGATGATGACGCAAGGGTGATTCTTGTCCCGCTCGAACATCTTCTCGGTCCTGTCGATGAAGGCTTCGCGCCACTCGGGCTGGTTCGCAAGTGCCTTGTCCGGGTCGTAGCCCATTCCGTGGGACTCCACGTTAGCCTCGTCCACAATATAGAGGCCGTACTTGTCACACAGCTCGTACCACAGAGGGTCATTTGGATAATGTGAGGTACGGACTGCGTTGATGTTGTTTTCTTTGAGAAGAAGGATGTCCTTTAGCATAGAGGCCTCGTCAACCACGTGGCCTTTGAAAGGGTCATGCTCGTGACGGTTGACACCCTTGATGTAGATAGGCTTGCCGTTGACCAGAAGTTGGGCGTGACTGATCTCTGATTCTCTGAACCCTATCGGGGAAGTGACAGTCTCACAGATCCTTCCGCCGCGTTTCAAAGTCAGAGAGAGTTCGTAGAGATTTGGCTTTTCGGCACTCCATAGTTCAGGCTTTGTGATATGCCCGCTGAAAGTCAAAGAGTCTTTATTGATTTTCTGCGTCCTGGAGTATATCTCCCTGCCGTTTTTATCTTTCAGAGTTACTTCCAGCTCTGAATTTGTCGCCGGCCGTTTTGAAAGATTTTCCAGTTCCGCGTACAGGCTCAAGTCAGCGTCCGCATAGTCCCGGTCCAAGTCAGTCACGACCTCGAAGTCCCTGATATGGAACTTTTCTCTAGAGAAGACGAAAACGTCTCTCTGGATTCCCGCAAGTCGCCAGAAGTCCTGATCCTCAATGTAATAGCCATCAGAGAATTTGAAGACCTGCACTGCGATTTCGTTACTGCGGCCGTAATTGAGCTTGTCGGAAATGTCGAACTCGGCAGGGGTCTTGGAGTCTTGGGAATAACCAACGAAGCGGCCGTTCACCCAAACGTAAAAAGATGAAGCCACGCTGCCGAAATGCAGGACGGTCTGCAGTCCCTTCCACGAAGAAGGGACCGAGAACGTTCTTTTGTAGGATCCCGTCGGAGAATTCTCCGCCGGCACCAAAGGAGGATTCTTGGCAATTCTTTTGCCCGGAAGGCTGAACCCGTATCCCGAGCCGACATAGAATGGATAGCCGAAACCTTGAAGTTCCCAGTTGGACGGAACCTCAATGTCGTCCCAATCCCTGACGTCGGCGTCTTTGCGCCAGAAAGTCGTGTCGCGCTCCGAGACTGTCGGAGAGTACTTGAATTTCCATTTTCCGTTCAGGCTGACTTTGCTTTTGCCCTTCAAGACCGCGCTTGAGGCTGAGGGAAGCCTGTTGATCTGAAGTACATCGAGATTCTCCCAGTCATTCTCTGACTTAGGGTACTTCTGACTCCTGACTTCAGTCTCTGCCTTGGAGACTTGCGCCACGGCATCTCTGTTGACAGGCGCTCCATCGTACTGAGCGTACACTATTACGGTGGTCATCGTTGCGAAAAGCGATAACAGGACACGGGATATGTTCATTGCCTTGGTCTTTATTTAGGGAAATTAGGATTCTGAACCCAATCGGGATTAAGAAGAAACTCGCTGTGAGGGATAGGGTAAAGCGTGTGCTTTGTCTCAAGAAAGTTGTCGGCAAAAGGCTTGCTGTGCTCAGTAAGAGCCTTCTTCACAATGCCCCATCTGATCAGGTCGTACCATCTGCTGCCCTCAAGAGCGAGCTCGCAAGGACGCTCCACATCCTGAAGATGCTTCAAGACGGCGTCTTTGGACATTCCTTTCTCAAGCGGCACCACATTGGCTCTTCCACGGACTTTGTTGATGTAATCCACGGCATCGTCCGATGCGCCTCTGTCGTTGAGACATTCGGCGTAGAGAAGAAGCACGTCCGCATAACGGATCACAGGGATGTTGAACGCGCTGTACCACCAGTTGGAACTGAGAGACTCGTCCCAAGTGTCGAATTTGTGCCAGTAAATCGCTTCGGCAGGTAGGTAATCTTCCCATTTGGCTTTGTCAGGAAGCAGGAAGTACTTGGTGCCTGGGTCGTTAAAAAGAATTGTGGCATAGATTCTTTCACTGTACTTTCCGTCCACTGTCTTGTCGGCTTTCATTGTCTCGAAAAGCCATTTTGAAGGGTAGGTTTCCTCGTAACCGCCGTCAAGCTGACCAGGGGATATGTGCTCGGCGATCTGGTTGTACTCCTTGTGCCCTCCGTCTTTGCTGCCTGAGAACTGCACCTCGAAAATCGACTCCGCAGAATTTTTGTGAAGTCCGTCGAACAGATCCCCATAATTGTCAAGAAGGGAGAATTTCTTGGAATCGATGATTTTCTTGAACTCAATCTCGGCTTTTCCGATCTGGTGAGTGAACATATAGTATTTGCCCAGCATTCCGGCAGCGGCGTATTTGGTCACTCGTCCCGCATTGTCGCCTTCCCAAGATTCAGGAAGATACTGCTGCACATCGGCAAGCTCGGTCTCGATAAACTTCTCTATTACGCCAGACTCTTCCTGCTTCGGGAAGAACTCGCTTTCGTTGCCTTCTATTTCTTTGGTATAGAGCGGCAGTCTGTCTCCGTAATTGAGATAGAGTCTGAAGTAGAAATAGGCTCTCAGAAATCTGGCTTCAGCCAGGCCGCGGTTCTTGACGGTTTCTTCAAGCCCTTCTATACCGGGGATGTTGGAGACGCACTGATTGGCGTAACTGATTCCTGAATATAGATTCGTCCACTCGTCGTTTGGGACGTAGTTGTCGAGGTCGTTAGTAAACATAGCCAGCTGCATCCATTCGGTGACGTCGGCCCTGAAATCAAGTTCGTCGCTTCTGTAATTGTCAGTCACTATGAATCTGTCGAATGTGGCCGCCCAGTATCTTGCGGGCTGGGTTGCCGCATAAGCGGCTGTCAATCCTTTGTCTATGTCCGCTTCAGTCTTCCAGAAGGTGTCCGGGGTAAGATAGTCCGGATTGCTTTTTTCTTCAAGGAAATCGGAGCACGAGGTCGCAATCGCACTGACCGCAAAAAGGGACAGTATTATATTTTTGAATTTCATTGTCTTGTGTATTAATAGATTAGAATCCGAATTTCATTCCTAACATATAAGTGCGGTACAGCGGATAGCCTCCGTAGTCGACGCCCATTTGTCCGTTTGTGGAGCCTGTGGACGGATCATAGCCGGAGTAGCCGGTGAGGGTAAAGAGTCTGGTACCCCCGACATAGAATCTCAGGTTGTTGATTCTCAATTTCTTGCAAACATCCTGAGGCAGATTGTAGCCGATCTGAAGATTGTTCAGCGTCAGGAAGGCTCCGTTCTCAAGGTACCTGTCAGAAATCCTATTGTTGCCGTTAGGGTCGCCTTGTACGGCGCGTGGCACGTCAGTGTCAGTGTTGTCCGGTCTCCAAGAATTCAACGCGTCTTTGCCGTAGTTGAAGACCTGATCCATTCTCTGAAGCTGCAATTTGGTGTAATTGAATCTCTTGACTCCGAAATTACCGTAGAAATTGGCTGAGAGGTCGAAGTTGCGGTAACGAAGGTAGGCGTTGAAACCGAGAACGAGCTTAGGGTTGCCGCTGCCGTCCTTCACCTTATCGTCCGTGCTCAGACTGCCGTCCCCGTTTTCGTCAGAGAAACGGATGTCTCCCGGCTCCGCATTAGGCTGAAGAGGATACCAGGTGCCCTCGGCGTCTTTGTAGCCGTGCTCTTTGTTCCAAGAATCCACTTCCGCCTGACTCTGGAATATTCCCAAAGTCTTGTAGACCCACATCTCGCCGATTTCGCCGCCCACGTAGGTTCTTGCGGGACCGTACTCGTAAAGATAGTCAGGATTGGACATAGAGGTCAGTTTGCTCTTGTAGTTTGACAAGTTCAGCTCAAGGTTGTAGAGAAGTTTGTCGTTGGAACCGCCACGATAGTTAATCTGGACCTCTGCTCCCGTGGTTTTCAGTTCGCCGTCGTTCACGATCATTGAGGCATAGCCGGTGCAGCTGCTGATCTTTTTCTCGGAAAGCATATCTTTTGTCTTCTTGACATAGAAATCAGCGGTCAATTGGAGTCTGTCACCGAAGAAGCCGGCGTCCAGTCCGATGTTGGAAGTGTAGGTAGACTCCCATTTGATGTTGGATGAAGGCAATGACGTCACGGCATAACCGAGACTGATGTCATTGCCCGAGAAAGGATAGTTAAGTGAATTGGTTCCGCTTGTCAGAGTTGGTATGTACTTGTAATTTCCGATGCCTTGATTTCCGAGCGCGCCGTAGCTTAGACGTAGTTTGAGGGTGGAGACGTCTTTTTTGACCGGCTCCCAAAAGCCCTCGTTAGCGATGTTCCACGCAAGAGATGCCGATGGGAAGAATCCCCATTTGTTGCCTTCGGCGAATCTTGTGGAACCGTCATATCTTACTGACGCCATTGCTAAGTATTTGTTGTCGAAGTTGTAGTTGAGACGGCCGAAAGCTGATCTGAGAGCATATCTCCAGGCTCCTCCGCTGACCGCGAAGTCCTTCTGACCGTGCTCCAGATAATTCATATCGTTGTTCTCGAATTTGTTGGCGCTGCCACCGAGGTCAAAGTACTTTGTTTCTTCCTGAGAAAGGCCGGCGAGAACGGAAAAATTGTGCTTTTCCGCTATCGTAGCGTCATAATTGGCTGTGAACTCAAGAAGGTACTTGTTGGTTTTGGATCTTGATTCCGACAAGGAAGCGATAGGGTTGTTCTTCTGAACTCCAACTTTGTAGGTCGGTTTGAAACTCTTGTAATGATAGAAGTCCATATTGTCGCCGCCCTGAAATTTCAGTACGAGGCCTTTGACCGGAGTCGCCTGAACGTAGGCTGAAGCGGAAATGTGGTCGTACTGGTACTTCGTGTCTATCAAATTGTTGAATGCCACAGGGTTTCCTGCGTCTGACATATCCATACCCGCTATTGCTCCGCCGTAGCCTCCCTCATTTTTGGAATCGTAGAGTGATACAAGCGGCTCAAGGTTGGTCACTTGGTACATTGCGTCGAAGCCGGAGTTTTCCTCAGGTTCTATGGATATGTAGCCGTAACTTACTGACTCGCCGATTTTGAAAATGCCTCTTTTCACATCTGAGTTGAGTCTGAAGCCCATCTTGTTGGAGCCTGTGGCCTCGGCTATGCCTTTCGTGTCGGAAAAGTAGCCGGAGAAGGAAACGTTCACATTCTCAGTCCCCGCCGTATAGGAAAGGTCATATTTCTGATTCAGACCCATCCGATAGTATTCTTTCTGCCAGTCCGTGTCCGCGAATTGTGTCGGGTCTTTTTTGTAGGCCGCGATGTATCTGGGCCAGCTGTCTTCAGATATGCCGGCGTTAGTCAGGGCCCATTGTCTTACCTGAATGAATTCGGAGGCGTTGCAGATGTCCATTTTCTTCGGAAGGTCGTCAATGCCGCAATAAGCAGAGACGCTGATTTTCGGCTCGCCTGCTTTCTCACCTCTCTTCGTTTCGACGAGGATGACGCCGGCAGCCGCTCTGGAGCCGTAAATTGCCGATGTCGCCGCATCTTTCAGGACTGAGACTGATTTGATGTCTTCCGGATTGAGATAGGACATTGAGCCAGGCACTCCGTCTATGATCACGAGCGGGTCGTTGTCCGAGCCCCAGGATGTAATACCTCTTACCATCAGAGATGGTTCGCTGCCGGGGGCTCCTGAGCCGTAATTGACAGAAAGTCCGGGAGCAAGTCCCTGAAGGGCCTCGGCAGAATTGGAGACGGAGATGTTCTGGAGTTTCTCGCTGCTCACGGAAGCCACCGCTCCGGAGACGGCTTGTTTCTTCTGAGTTCCGTAGCCGATCACGACCACGTCCTCAAGCATTTCAGAGTCAATCTCAAGCTTTACGTTAAGGGATTCGCCCGTTACGGTGATTTCTCTGGTCTTGTAGCCGATAAGAGAAATTACGAGGGTCTCTCCTTTACCGGCTGTCAAAATGAAATTTCCGTCGGCATCTGTGGATGTGCCGTTGTTAGTTCCTTTGACCATAACAAAAGCACCGATGGCCCCTTTGCCGGTTTCGTCCTTGACATTACCTTTAATAGTGGTTAGCTCCTGTGCGAAGGCGAAGACCGCCGTCAGCAGGAAAGTAATGAGACATAAAAATTTTTTAGACATTTTAATAGTGGTTTTTTAATGAGTACTAGTTTTAGCTAAAATGTTTTACAAAAATATTATTGA
>Ga0172377_10004852_pt1 | contig 13802 bp, 15 predicted proteins | sample Pumphouse3metaG_FD_119749 | JGI IMG/M metagenome (GOLD analysis project Ga0172377, IMG submission 119749) | Leachate microbial communities from a municipal landfill in Southern Ontario, Canada - Pumphouse #3 metaG | ecosystem: Engineered > Solid waste > Landfill > Unclassified | place: Canada... | reverse complement strand
AGTAAAATAGAAACTTCAAAATTATATATCTTTAAAATTTAAATTATATATGATAAAATATCCTTTTAAGGTTACAGAGGAGGAATAAAATTAAATCATATAAAGAAATTGTTGAAATAATTTATAATAAGTTAACTATATGGAGAAACTTTACTTTAGTGGAGCTTCTATATGTTATAGCTATAGTAATAATGATTCCATTAGGTTTTTTAATATTTAAATTAGCAGTGGAAGGAAAATTAACATGGGGACACGTACTATGGATTAATCTATTGTTTGGTTAAAATATTTTAAAATTAGTGTAAGATATTGACTTATATATTACTTTGTAGTAATATGAGTAGTATTAAATTTAATGAAATTAAGAATATTTGGGGAGCTGCTAAAAGCATGCTGAGATTGGAATGTATTAGTTCAAAACTCTTAGAACCTGATGTAGGTAATTCTACCGTAGGGATTATAGACGATTAATCGTAGTTTTATATTTTATATTGCAAAGATTAGGTCATAACCCTATAGGTTATGACTTTTTTTATTTACATTGATTTTTAGAGGGAAAAATATTCTCAATAAAATATATAACTAAAACTAGGAGGAAGAACAGTTGAATTTAAAATGTGGAATAAGTGATGTTGTTGGTGCTAGAATAGGAGTTTATCCTATGCAAGATAATTTTGTAGAGGTAATTTTAGGTGCCTTGAAAGAAACTGATAAAACAGGGCTTTATGTTGTAACAGACGATTTAGGAACAACAATACAAGGAAAAAGGGAACGTGTTTTTGCCTATGTAAAGGAAGTATTTTTACGTACAGCCCATGCAGGGGAACATGTAGTTGCAAATGTTTTATTTTCAGTGGGATGTCCAGGGGATGTGCCAGAAGATTTTGATTTTGATGCAAAGGCAAAACCTGTGGAACTTCCAATGGAAGATATGCCAATTGCTTGTGCTTGGTCACTATATCCCCTTGGAAGTGAAGAATATTTTCAAGTAATTGTGGAAGAAGTTGAAAAGGCTATGGAAATGTCCAAAGTGGATGTTGAAAGTTATCATTATTGTACAAGATTAGATGGAAAAGCAAGGGATATATTTAACTTACTTGAAACATCCTTTGAAGGGGTATCAAAAAGAATTCACCATACAATTATTCATGCAACATTTTCAAAGGGAAGCCCATCAGAAAAAAAAGAAAAAATTCATTTATAATTATAGGGGGAAGAAAATGATTAAAAAATTAGGTTGGACATTAAAGGATATTATAGTTTTATGTGTACTTGGAGTTGCTTTTGGAGCTATGTATTTGGGAGGAGTAACTATTTGGGCATTTGCTAACGCAGCTTTTGGTCCTATTGGTCTTGACATAGTGTATGGAATTTGGTTTACAGCATCTATTACAGGGGCCTATATTATTCGTAAACCTGGAGTTGCCTTTGGTGCAGAATTAATGGCAGCATTAGGTGAAGTTATATTAGGTACACCATCTGGTATTATGGTATTTGTTGGTGCAGCAATTCAAGGGCTTGGATGTGAAGCAGTTTTTGCTGCAACTGGTTGGAAAAAATATTCAACACCTGTTTTAATGTTAGCAGGTATGGGTGCCAGTGTAACAAGTTTTATTTATAATTATTTTGCCTATGGATATTCAAAATTTGCCTTTGTAATGTTAGCTAGTATGTTAGCTGTACGTTTAGTTTCAGGTGCTGTTCTTTCTGGATTGCTTGGTAAATGGATAGGTGATGGTCTTGCAGCTACAGGTGCTTTGTCTTCATTTCCATTGGGACGTGAAAGAGCTAAAAAGAGAGTTAATGGATAATGGCAAAGGTAAATGTTTCAAATCTATCAGTTGAAATTAATGGAAAATCTGTATTAAAAGATATTAATATAAATTTTGATACACAAGAAAGAATTTTAGTTTTAGGGGAAAGTGGTAGTGGTAAATCTACTCTACTTTTATCCCTTATGGGAATTATTCAAAGATTTAGTAACTCAGATGTAACTGGTGACGTTTCAATAGATGATATATCTATTGACTGTATGAAGATATCCCATATAGCACGTATTTTTGGTGTAGTATTTCAAAATCCTGAAAGTCAGTTCTGTTCCCTTTATCCAAAGGATGAAGTGGCCTTTGGTTTAGAAAATCAAGGTATAAATCCTAGCATAATGCCAGAGATAATAAATAAATCTATGGAATCCTTTGATTTCCCAATAGAAAAGGAAAATCAACTTATTAATACCCTTTCTGGAGGAGAACAGCAACGTCTTGCACTTTCTTCAATTGGTGCTGTGGATTCTCAAATGTTTTTATTAGATGAACCAACTGCAAACTTGGATCCAAAGGGTAGAGAGCAAGTGGTGAAATCTGCTAAGAAAGCTGGGGAAGAGGGAAAGGGATTAATAGTTGTAGAACATAATTTGGAAAATTGGATTCCATTTTTAGATCGTTTAATTGTTATTGATAGAGATGGGGAAATACTATGTGATGGGGCTATTGGTGAGATGTTTTATAAGTATGGGGAAGTGCTAGAAGAAAAGGGAATATGGTGCCCTCGTAGCATTAGAATATATAGAAAGTTAAAAAAAAGAGGTCATACATTTAATAGTGTTCCTTGCAATATTGAACAATTGAAAAATGAAAAAATTTCTCAGGAATTATTAAAAAAGGTAATGGATGTTTATTATAAAATTTCTGATAAATCAAAAAAAATAAAAGAGAATCCAATACTTAAGATAGAAAAATTATCTGCTGGATATAAAAAAAATAAAAAAAATAAAAGAATCTTAAAAGAAATAGATCTAACTATAAATGAGGGAGATTTTTTTGCTTTAGTTGGTGGAAATGGTAGTGGTAAATCAACATTGTCAAAGGTTATATTAAAACTTGCTAATATATTTAGTGGGGATGTTTATATTTGTGGAAGAAAATTATCCTCATATAAGGAACAAGAACTTTATGATTTAATTGGTTATGTTTTCCAAAATCCTGAACATCAATTTTTAGAAGACACAGTGTGGTCAGAACTTGCATATAGCATAGATCAAATTACTGAGGATAAAGATTTTAAAAATAAAGAAGTAAACAGATTGTTAAAAGATTTTCATCTTGAAAATTATAAAACTAACAATCCTTTCAGTCTTTCTGGGGGACAAAAAAGACGACTTTCTGTTGCAACTATGCTTGTTGGGAATAGAAAAATGTTAATATTAGATGAACCTACTTTTGGACAAGATGAAAGAAATACTAAAATGTTAATGGAAAAACTTGTTAAATTAAATGAACAAGGAATGACAATACTAATGATTACCCATGATTTGGATTTAGTGGATTCCTATGCTAATAAAATTGGTGTAATGTTTGGTGGTAAGATTTTATATAGTGGTAACACTGAAAATTTATGGAAGGAACATGAAATAATTAAAGAAAGTGGACTTGAACTTCCCTATAGAATTAAACTTTTAAATGAGGTGAGTATTTAATGGATATGAAAGATTTTAACCCATGTGCAAAACTTCTAGCTAATTTAATTATTGTATTAGGAGCTCTAATGGTATTTGATCCTTATACAATGATTATGTTATTTAGCATTAGTTTTATATTTGCCATTGTCACAAAATCATTTAATTCTAGGAATTTGAAAATGATTATACCTCTTGTTTGTTTTGCCTTTGGAATGCTTTGGATGAATGCATCCTTTGCAAGGGTACAAGATCCAAAAATTATTGCAACTTTTTATAATATAACATTTACAGATAAAGGTCTTATTGTGGGAATAGTATTATTTTTTAGAATTTTAACAATTGGTGTTACATCAATTTTATTTACTTGTAATACTGAACCAGATGCCTTAATTTTAAGTTTAATAAAAGAATGTAAACTAAATCCTGGAATAGCCTATGGTGTTCTTACAGCTTTACGTTTTTTACCGTCAATGGAATCTGATCTTGCTCTAATTAATGCAGCTCATAAAATTCGTAGTTCAAAGGGTAAAAAATGGTATAAAAAGAAAAATCCATGGTATAGAAATGCAATCCCCTTACTTGCAACAAATATTAGAAAAGCAGAAAGAGTTGCTATTGCTATGGAATCTAGAGGATTTCAAACAGATATGAAAAGGACCTATTATCGTACTATAAATTGGTATAAAAAAGATACATTATTTGTTATAGGTACTGGAATAGTTGTTATTTCAATTATTCTTTTTTCTTATCATATGGGATGGTTAGTTGGTTTTAAACGTTGGCAAGGATTTTAAAAAGGAGGCCTTAAACTAAGGGCCTCCTTTAAATTTATATTTTATTTTCTGTGATCAGGTAATATAAATGCAATAACTATAAGAACAATTCCTATTGCACCTGCAACAAACAATCCAGGAATATTAGGAAGTAAAGGAATGCTTCCCTTGGCATTGGTAACAGCTAGAGTCATTTTTCCTCCTAAATCATAAAACAAGAAAGTATCTTTAATTTTTCCATAAATAAGAGTTAGTGATAATGCTCCAACCATTCCTCCTAAAACAAAGAAAATAGCATCTTTTCTACCTTCACCAAGGGCAACTAATCCTGTTCCTGGGCAAAAACCAGATATGGTCCAACCTAAACCCATAATACCTCCACCTATTATAACTCCAACATAGGATGATTTTATACTTAAATGTGATGGATCAATAACTCCAAATAGCATAAGCATAAATAATAGTAGATTACTAAGTCCAATAGCTAGAAGGATTGTTTTCATTAAATGAAAATCCTTTAGTCTGAGCATGTTTATAATTTTTTGTGGATTTGAAGCTCCAACTTTTTGAAGAATAAATCCAAATAAAAATCCAATTACAATAGCAAGTATTATAGCCATTCTTTATTACCTCCTTTGTATATGAATATAGCTGCAGGTATTGCAATGGCAAATGCTCCCAAAGCAAATAAATAGCCACTGACAGATGTTTGCATCATACCACTCATCATATGTCCACTGGTACATCCTCCAGCAAGTCGAGAACCAAATAGGGCTAGTATTCCACCTAAAAATGATCCTAAATATCTTTTTACACGGGATTTTCCAAATTTATCTTCCCAAACTTTAGGAAGGGATTTGTTTTCTTCTTTACTTTCTTTATCTTTTAATTTGCTAGCAGTAAAACCTCCTAGAATCATTGCAAATACAAATACATAACTATAATTTAAAGGTTCGGCAATACTTTTAGCATATTTTCCTCCGCTTTTATTTATATATGCATTAAAGCTAGAATAACCACTTTTAGCTCCTGAATCTTTAATTACTAATTCTTGAACTGAGTTCCATGCTACACCATCAAATATTACAAACTGTGTAGAAACACCAATTGGCTTTACTAGGGCCACAGCAACAATAAAAATAAGACCTAAAATTGTACCACTTAAAAACCAATGCCACTGTTTTTCTTTGATAAATTTTTTCATATTATCCTCCTTTTTATATTAATTTCTAGAAATAATTTGTTCTAATTTAACTTAATTTAATTATATAACTATATTTTTTTTAATTCAAGAGATTTTTAATTTTTTAAAAATACAAGGAATATATAAATTTACAGGCTATTAAAAGTAAAACTATTGAAAATATTTTTTTTAATTTTCCTTTATTGACATTTAGAGAAATTTTGCTTCCTAGTAATCCCCCTAGTAAAGCTGCTATTGCTAGAGTTAATCCAATTTTATAGTCTACATTTCCTTGAAGAGCGTGTCCAAAAAGTCCAAAAAGAGCTGTAAGAGCTACCATTACTGTTGAAGTTGCTATTGCTATTCCCATGGGAACTCCACAAAGCAGTACCATTATTGGTAGTTTAATTACTCCCCCTGTTATTCCTAATATACCTGAAATAATACCTATTAGAGCAGTACTTAATATAACAAGTGGAACATTTACCACATATTTATGCCCATTAAATTCCCTGTGCCAGTAATAGAATTTATTTTTTTCTAATTTTAAACCTCCATCTCTTTTTGGATTCATCATTAAAAGTCCAGCTATTATTAATATTATTATAAGTAATATTTTAGGATAATTCTCTGGTAAAAGAGAACTGTAATATCCCCCTACAAAGGCCATAATATCAGTTGGTGGATCCATAACAATTGCTAACTTCCAATCCACTAAGTTATTTTTATGAAAACGAAATAAAGCTGCTAGGGAAGTTGCTAGTATTAAAATTAAACTTATACTAGGTGCTGTTTTCATAGTATATCCTGCAAATAATAAAATGGGAACGTATAAAATTCCTCCTCCCATTCCTATCATTGAAAAGAAAGTAGAAACACAAAAGAAGGTAAGAGATAATAGTATTATACTTTCCATATTAATCTCTCTTTATTCTCTAGATTTAAATTTCCATATGAATATTTAATTATCATTATAATTTTCCTCCATTAGTAGATATATTAGTTTATTTATTTACTATACTCTTGACATCTACACTTGTCAATTTGTTTTTTAAATTTGTCTTTTAAAATTATTAAAGATTTGATACTATAGTTAGTAAGTAGAGAAAATATATTCTATACATTTAATAAACAAACTACATACTGACAAACTTAAGTATGCATATTGTCAAAGGAGAATTAGTATGAATACAGATAAAATTAGTTTAATTGTTGGTTTTTTAATATTGTCTTCAGTTTTTTCATTGAGAATTTCAAAAAAATATAGCCTGCCAAGTTTATTATTATTTTTAGGAGTAGGAATCATGGCAGGGTCAGAGGGGATTGGTGGAATTTATTTTGACAACATGGCTACTGCTCAATTAATAGGTGGTATTTCCCTTGCATTTATACTTTTTAATGGTGCATTTTCTACAAAAATTGATGTTGTAAAAGATGGAGCTGTTGAAGGGTTAATGTTATCCTTTTTAGGAGTAATTATAAATACATTTATTATAGGTATTATGATTTTTTTTGTTACTAACTTTAGTATTTTATACTCTCTTTTAATAGGAGCTATTGTATCTTCCACAGATGCTTCAGCAGTTATGTCTTTACTTTCATTTGGAGGTCTTAGATTAAAGAAAAAAATTTCTTCGATCCTTTTAGTTGAATCAGGAACAAATGATCCAATGGCAAATGTAATTATAATTTTATTAATAAGTATAATGACTAGACCAGATTTTTCTTCCCTTGATGGAATAACATTTTTGTTTTTACAAGTTGTAGTTGGTGGAATAATTGGGTATTTATCAGCAAGAATAAGTATAGAGACATTAAAAAGATTTTCCCTTAAATTACCAGCAATATATCAGTTAACTATGGCATCAGGGGTTTTTTTGACCTTTGGTCTTACAAATATATTAAAAGGGAATGGTTATCTTGCAATATACATATATGGATTAATTTTAGGAAATTCAGAGATACATTTTAAAAAGAGCTCTAAAGAATTTTTTGGAAGTCTATCCTGGGGAATTGAAATGGGTATATTTATTGTTTTAGGACTTTTAGTTTTTCCAAGTAAATTAATTCATGTTTGGAAAATAGGAACTTTTATAGGTTTAACTCTTATGCTATTTGCAAGACCTTTAAGTGTAATTATTACCCTTTATAAATCAAAACTTAATATGAAAGAAAAATTATTTATTAGTTGGGGAGGCTTAAAGGGAGGAGTCCCAATTGTATTTGCAATATTACCTGTTCTTGCAAATGTGGAAGGTGCTGAAGTTATATTTTCAATAATTTTTTATGTTGTTGTTATTTCAGTGGCTATTCAAGGAACTACTTTATCTTTTGTTGCATCATTATTTAAAATAAAAGATACTGACAGTTCAAAATATGTGGAGCCAGATATAGAACAAATAGAATTTTTAGAAGAAAAACTAATTAAATTAAAAGTACAAACAGGAAGTTCTTTTCATAATAAAAGTATTATGGATATGAAGTTACCAAAGGGAGTTTTACTTTTGCTTATTGAAAGGGGAGGTGAAAAAATATTTCCTAAAGGGAATACAAAAATATTAGAAAGGGATTCACTTCTTATTTTTGGGGAAAATCAAATTAAATTAGATCAATTAATTAACGAATGGGGTAAAGTTGAAAAGGAATAAAAAACAAGCTAGAAATTTAATTCTAGCTTGTTTTAATTTATTTTAACATTTTATTTAGATTTTTTCCCTTTAACTCTTCAGGAATCCATTTAATTATTGCAAAATTTTCATTTGAAATTTTATTGACTTTATTTATCCATTGTATTTCATTACTTGCCTTTACTTTTAAAATATCATTTGTTGTATTAGTTGCATAAAAACTTGAATTAATAACCCACCATTTACTATATATACCAGCTCTGTTTAAATCTTCTTGTAATCTAGTAGCCTCATAAACTGGAGTAGCTTCAGGTAAAGTAACTATAATAACCTCTGTTAAATTTTTATCCTTTAATTTAGGTAATAATGATTTAACTGAACTTGGAACATCCCCTTGAGTACGTTTAATTTCATTATTATAGCTTTCAGTTGACTCAAGTAATAACAAAGTATGACCTGTTGGAGCTGTATCAATAACAACTGTTTCATCTTGAGATCCTTCAACTATTTTAGCTAGGGCTCTAAATACAGCTATTTCTTCAGTACAAGGAGATCTTAAATCCTCTTCTATATAGGCAATATCTTCATCACTCATAGTTTCCCTTGCTTTATCTAATACTTCTTTAGTATATTTTTCTAGTTCTTTCTTTTCATCAATACTACTTATTTTAACACCATGCCCATCTTCTAAAACAAATTTCAAATGGGAAGCTGGATCAGTTGTTGTTAAATGTACTTTCTTTCCTTTTATTGCTAATTCTTGAGCAATAGTAGCAGCAATTGTAGTTTTTCCAACTCCACCTTTTCCCATTGTAAATATAACTTTTTTATTAGACTTGTATAAATCTTCAATTACATTGTTTAAATTTAATATATTATTAGTATTTAATTTTTCCTTATTATACTTAATATTATTTTTTTTAAATAATGATCTTATATTTTCAAGGCCAGTTATATTGTATGGTCTTAGGGGTATTTCAAAGGTTTTAATGTCTTTAATTCCAGTTGGAATATTATTTATTGCATCTTGTTGTTTTGTATAAATTGAGTCAGAAAGATAATCATCATGTTCTTTAAGTATTCCGTTTACTATTAATAATTGGTTATCTATACCAATATCATGTAATTCTAAAGAAGCTCTTTCAGCTTCCTTTAAGGCTGATATTTCAGGACGAGATATTAATATAAGAGTAGTTTTTTCACTATTTGCTAGGTTTTCAACAGCATTCTTATATATTTCTTTTTTATCTTCAAGTCCAGATAATTGTCCTAAACATGATGCACCATGTGTACTATCACTGATGAAATTAGTCCAAGCTGAAGGAAGTTGAAGCATTCTTAGTGTATGCCCTGTTGGAGCTGTATCAAAAATAATATGATCGTATTTATCTGCAGTTTCTTTATCTGTTATAAATCCAGAAAATTCATTAAAGGCTGCTATTTCAACTGTACATGAACCAGATAGTTGTTCTTCCATACTTTCAAGTGCTTCCTTTGGTAATGTATTTCTATAGGGAGCTAGTACACTTTCTTTATATTCAGCAGCAGCAACTTCTGGTTCAAAGTTTGCTACTATTAAATTAGGAACTTCTTTTATAGGGACCCCTTTATTATTTAACTGTGTTTGAAATACGTCTTGAAGATTAGAGGCAGGATCAGTACTTACAAGTATTATTTTTTTTCCCATATCAGCAAGGGCAACTGCAACTGCACAAGCTGTTGAAGTTTTACCAACTCCACCCTTTCCAGTAAAAAATAAATATTTAGTTAAATTTATATCTTTTAAGTTGAAATTTTGAAACATATATTTCCTCCTTTTAATCTAACAACATCCATTACAACAACAATTTTTTTTAGGTTCTGATTCTTTATCTCCTACTAAATATTCCTTTGGAATATCTAAAAATTCACAAAATTCTTCATTTGTTAAATAGTCATTTGTCTTTACAATTTTCCCATCAACAGTTGTAATAGGTAAAACTTTAATTCCTTCCTTTGATATTAGCTGATTAATTTCTTTGTTATCCACAAATGCTTTTGGATTTTCACTTAAATTATGTCTTTCTATTAATATGTCCTTGTTTTTCAATTTGTTTATAATTGTTGAAATTCTTAAAAGCTTCTCATTAACTGTGGGACCACAGACACCTGTTGAACAACACATAGCTGGATCAAAAATTATCATTTTTTTCATAATTATCCTCCTTTATTATATTACTACATTTGATTATACTCATAAAACATATAAAAAAAATTATTTTATTTAATTATTTTCTTTTAGTTTTGGAAACCAAGTTCTTGTATTATTTGCTATCTTAACCAATTGAAGCATAACTGGGACTTCAACTAAAACTCCAACTACAGTTGCAAGGGCTGCTCCTGAACCTAATCCAAAAATTGAGATAGCTACTGCTACAGCTAATTCAAAGAAATTTGACGCTCCTATCATTCCAGCTGGTGCAGCTATATTATGTGGTAACTTCCAAACTTTTGCCCATAAATATGCAATGAAAAATATTAATACAGTTTGAATAATTAATGGAACTGCAATTAATAGAATATTAAGTGGATTATCAACAATAGTTTTTCCTTGAAAAGAAAATATAATTACTAAAGTTAGTAAAAGTCCAGTTATTGTAACATTGCTAAATTTAGGGATGAAAGTTTTTTCAAAATATTCTAATCCTTTGTTTTTAGTTATTACAGTTCTTGAAATAATTCCAGCAGTTAAAGGAATTACCACAAATAAAACAACTGATAAAAATAATGTACCCCAAGGAATAGAGATATTACTCATTCCTAATAAAAATCCAACTATAGGAACAAATCCAATTAGGATAATAAGGTCATTTGTTGCAACTTGTACCAAAGTATATGCAGGATTTCCTTTAGTTAAATGACTCCACACAAATACCATAGCAGTACAAGGTGCAGCACCTAAAAGTACAGCTCCTGCAAGGTATTCCTTTCCAAGATCAGGAGATATAAAATTCTTAAATACAACACTAAAGAAAAATAAAGATATTCCATACATTGTAAAGGGTTTTATTAACCAATTTGTTACCCATGTAATAACAAGACCTTTGGGATTTTCTCCTACTTTTTTAATACTATTAAAATCAACTTTTAACATCATTGGATAAATCATCAACCATATTAAAATTGCCACAGGTACTGAAACCTTTGCATACTCAAATTTACTTAAGAAATTAGGTATTATTGGTAGATAGACTCCAATAAGAACTCCAATTCCCATACATATCCCCACCCACAGTGTAAGATATTTTTCAAAAAATCCAATGCCTGTTGGCATTTCATTTTTTTTCATAATTTTTTTCCCCCGTTTAATTATTTATTTTAAAGTGGTAGTTTATTTGTTTATACTTTCACAACTAAGACCACTTTGTTTATATGCTAATAATTTTTTTATATCCTCTATAAATTTATCATTTTCAATCATTTTACTTTCTAGATACTCATATAAAGATCTGTTTTCTTCAATGAACTTTGGATTAATTTTGTAGTATGTCCATTGAGATTGTTTTTCAAATGAAACAATATTTTCATTTCTAAGTTTAGTTAAATGTCTTGATACATTTGATTGAGTTGTGTTTAAAATATTTTCAATTTCGCAAACACATAGCTCACCCTTTCTAAGTAAATTTATTATTCTAAGTCTATTTTCATCCCCTAGAGTTTTAAATAAATTATCCATTACTTCCTCCTTTTTAATATTACTATATTTGAATATGCTCATATGATACACCTGAAATTATTTTTTGTCAACAAAATTATTATAAAATGATTGTTTATTGACTATTTTAAAATATATGTTAAACTTATTTTAATATATCAAAAAGGTTTAAAACAAGGGAGAGTAATATGAATAAAAAAGTAACAGATATCCAGCTAACAAAGAAGTTAATTTATTTTAGCTTGCCTTTGATCTTAAGTGGACTATTACAACAACTATATAATTGGGCTGATGCTTTTATAGTGGGAAATGTTGAAGGGGAGATAGCCCTAGCAGCAATTGGATCTACAGGTGTTATTATAAATCTTTTTGTTATGGGAATAACAGGATTTACCTCTGGAATTTCTATATTATCAGCTAGATATATAAGGGAAAAAAATCAAGGAATACAAAATGAAATATTAGCTACTTTTCTTATTCTTTTGGGAATTATTTTAATTTTAATAAGTGGTGTTACCATCTATTTTTCTGAAAATATATTAATGGCTCTTGGAACTCCCACAGATATTTTTTATATAGCAAAAAGATATTTACAAATTGTTTTGTTAGGTATTCCTTTTATCACTGTATTTAATGTGTATGCTGCTGTGTTAAGGGGGATTGGAGATAGTAAGGTTTCTTTTTATGCTGTGCTAGTTTCAGCTGTTACAAATATATTTTTAGATATTTTGTTAGTGGTTTTATTTACTTTTGGAGCCATAGGAGCTGCTATTGCAACAGTAATATCCCAATTAATGATGACTATTTTTATTATAGCTTATGCTAAGAAAAAATATAATATACATTGGGAACCAAGAAAAAAGATTTTTAGTATGAATTTTCTTAAAAAAGGTTCCTCTTTAACTACACCAATTACCATACAGTCTGTTGTTACTTCTTTAGGTAGTATTGTTATGCAAAATCTTATGAATACTTTTGGAACAACTACAGTAGCTGCTATAACAACAGCTTACAGAATTGATACCCTTTTGCTTTTACCAGTTGTGAATCTAGCAACAGGAATTTCTATTATTACTTCTCAAAATATTGGTTTAGGAAGAGCTGAAGATGCTAAAAGAAGTTTATTTATAGGATTAAAACTTAGTTTAGTTGTGTCAATTCTTCTTACAATTCCAGTTATAACCATTGGAGAAAATTTAATAGGAATATTTGGAGTTGGGCAAGAGGCTGCTGCAATTGGAGGAAGATTCTTCTATTCAATAGGTTGGTTCTATTTTATTTATGGTTTAGCAATGGCTATGAGAGGTTATACAGAAGGAAAGGGAGATGTATTATATTCAAGTATTAGTGGTCTTTTATCCCTTGTGGTAAGAATAGTATTATCATATAAATTAAAGGATTCAACAGGGAATATGTCCCTTGCTTATGGGGAAGGGCTTTCTTGGATTTTTCTTTTCTTATTATTTGCAGGAAGATATGTATATATTGAAAGGTATAAGAATAGAAAAAGAGTCTAAAAATTTAATGTTATTTAAATTTTTTGATAATTTTCTTCCATTTATGTCCTACCATTTCATCTGAAACTTGGAGAATCTTTTTTATTAAAAAAAGTATGTCTGTATCCCCTGACCAATATTTTTTTATTATTTCTGGATCAATTTGATTAATAAGATTATTAAGAACATATGCAGCTATAGCAATGTCATCCACATAACCAATTGGTCCTAAAATTAACTCTGGAATAAAGTCTAGGGGTGAAATGAAATATGTAATAGCTGCTGCTAATTTTGCTTTTTCTTTAGCTGGAACATCTTTATCTAGAGATAATTTTACTAAAAGATGAAATAAATCAGGAGCAGCCATAATATATTCAGACCATTTACTTGTTTTTCCTTTTTTAGATTGTGCCCAGTTTCTAATTTTTTTTCTTAATTTTTGATAAAAATCTTCATTTTCTTCTAACATCTTTTCTCCTTATAAATTAATCTTGTATTATAGTTTTTTTTAAATGTATCTAAATAATTTTTAGTTGTTTTATTCTTTGAAATGCCATTAGAATAAAATGGCT
>Ga0172377_10004851_pt1 | contig 13802 bp, 11 predicted proteins | sample Pumphouse3metaG_FD_119749 | JGI IMG/M metagenome (GOLD analysis project Ga0172377, IMG submission 119749) | Leachate microbial communities from a municipal landfill in Southern Ontario, Canada - Pumphouse #3 metaG | ecosystem: Engineered > Solid waste > Landfill > Unclassified | place: Canada... | reverse complement strand
ATTTTGGTACAAATTCCAAAGCCAAGCCGTCATTTTGCACTGCTGCTAGACAAACTTCTGTGGTTTTTGAAGATTTCGGTGCGTATTCTAACAAATCTCCATCTTGTGCAACTGCTGCCAAGCAAACAGCAGGAATTCTAAACTCATCTTCTAGATCTAAAAATACCCAGCTATTTTTCTTGACAGCTTCTATGCATAATATATTGGTTTTGAATGCTCTAGGCACATAATGCAAAGCCATAGCATTTTGCTTGACAGCTTCTAAGCATACGGATGCACCTTTTATACTTTTTGGAACATATTTAAGAGCCAAACCGTTTTGCTTGACGGCTTCCAGACAAATTTCTTTTGTTCTCAACGATTTGGGAACATATTTAAGTGCCAGGCCAAATTGTTTAACAGCCGCTAGATACAAAGATTCGTCTTTTAGTTTTGTATATGCCAAAGCTAAACCGTCTTGTTTTACTGCAGCCCTACATAACTCTTCTGTTTTTAGAGATTTCGGAACGAATTCCAAAGCCAAACCGTTTTGCTTGACCGCTTCTAGGCATAATATCTCATTTCTAAGACTTCTTGGGACAAATTCAATTGCTAAGCCATCTTCTACAACGGCAACAAGACAAATCGCTTCGTTTTTGATAGTTTTTGAGACATATTCTAGAGCCATACCATTTTGCTTGACCGCTTCCAGAGAAAAAGCATCGGTTTTCATCTTTTTGGAAATATATTCAAGAGCCAAACCGTTTTGTTTGATAGCTAAAGAGACAACATCTTGTGTCAAAAGTGATTGCGGAATTTTTTTCAATGATAAGCCATCTTTTGTAACGGCATCAACAGCTTCTTCTATAGTTTTAATTTTCATTCTTTATCCTTCATAAGACAACCTAGGAACAATTAAGTATTAGATTATATCATTATTTGATAACATAACAAATACAATATAAAAATTATTTGTTTTTTTGATTAATATCTAAAAAAATAATGTTGCCTTCTTGCGCTATAGCGAATTTTTTTTGGCAGGCAAGAGATGGCAGTGATATATACTTGCCTATACTAGCGGCTTGGTGAAAATGTCCTTCTATCACAATATCTACATCTTTGTAGTTACTCGTAATTGCTTTGGCTTTTTGTTCAAAGTCGGACATTTTACGGCAAATGATTTTTGAAGGCAATTTATCCATCTGATAATTTATAATATTTTTCTCAAAAGGCTTTAATAAATTTAAAGTTATCTTGTTTCTAAGAAGTTTACAATAGAGCCCATACGCGAATCCTGTTTCATACTTGTCCCCATGAGAAAGTGCGACCCTTTTGCTGCCTAACTTCATAATAATTGGCTGTTCATCCCTGGAATATACGTTGATATTAGGAAATATATATTTAAGACAAAAATCGTGATTGCCTTCAAAATAGTGTATTTCTATTTTTTGAGAAAGTTTTTGAAGCGTTGATATGGCTTCATTGCAAAATGTAAGAATATAATCATTATATCCGAACAACAGATCAAAAATATCACCCATCAAAAAGAGCTGCGGAGCAACTATAGCTCCTGTTTCAAGCTCTTTTAAAAGTTGTATGAACTCATCTCCGTGATGCGGATAATGTGCATCAGCTACAAATAAAGCGCCTTCTTTGATCTCGGTCATATTATTTCTTACGGAACACAAGCAAGTGTCGGTAATCCTGCGCTCTCTTCAAATCCACACATGATATTTGCTGCAGCCAATGCTTGTGAACTTGCTCCTCTCAAGAGATTATCAATACTGCTGCTCACAAAAAGCGCATTACCGTCTCTAGCAGCATATATATCACAAAAATGAGTGCCGGATACACTTTTGGTATCTACAGGTTTTTCTCTGATACGCACAAAAGGTTCATTTGCATAATGATTCTTGAGCACTTCAAGCGGATCTATGCCGCTTTTAAGTGTAGCATATATGCTTACTAGTTCCCCCCTTGTCATTGGCACAAGATGCGGCACAAAATGCACATTGATATCAATTTCATAAATGTCAGCAATTTTCTCCATAATTTCAGGAGCATGACGATGTTTGAGCGGATTGTATGCAAATATATTATCATTAATACTCACAAAATGGGTAGTTTCCGTACAACTCTTACCGGCACCGCTCACCCCTGATTTAGCGTCCACAAATAGCGGTGCATTCGTATCTATATATGGGATAAACGGCAAGATACCAAGCAATGTAGCGGTAGGATAGCAGCCCGGGCTTGCTACGAGCTTGGCATCTTTTATATCATCACGATAATACTCTATTAATCCATATATGCCTTTATGGGCATTAGATGCATCTTCATGTGCACAGTAGTGTTTTTCATAAGTCTCTTGCAATAGACGATAATCAGCAGAGAGATCAACCACTTTAATATCACAATCCCAAAGTTTTTTTGCAAATCCCATGGAAGCTTTATGCGGAAGGGCCAAAAATACTAAATCACAATGTACTTTAATATCATCCACAGAAGCTTTTTCTACTGCCATTGTGATCACATCTTGCAATGCAGGATGAATAGATTCTATCATATTATCACCTGTGGTGGTAGCCAAATATGTAAGCTTAAAGGCTGGATGTGTCAAAATCAGCTTTATTAATTCCAGCCCCGTATATCCGCTTACTCCTATGATTCCTACTCTCATTATTTTTCCTTGATACAAATCTCTTCATAACATACTGTCGTTATCTCATAGCATTTTTCCCCGCTAGGCAACGATACCTCTATCTCATCGCCCTCTCCTTTACCCATGAGTGCTTTTGCTAAAGGAGAAAAAAGCGAGATAAGCCCATAAGCAGGGTTAGACTCTTGTGTGCCTACGATAGTATATTTGATAACATTATCACTGTCTTGATCTACAAGCTCTACAGTAGATCCAAAACAAATTCTAGTATGGCTCAAGGTAGACGGATCTATGATGTGAGCGCGCGATAGCAAATCGCCAAGTTCTATAATACGAGCTTCCATGAGTCCTTGTTTCTCTTTGGCTGCATGATATTCTGCATTCTCTTTTAGATCACCTAATGCTCTGGCTTCGTCTATGACTCTAGCTATCTCATTTCTCTCTACTGTTTTGAGCTGTTCTAACTCTTTTGTTAACTTTTGATATGTTGCATGAAGCATTGGTTCTTTTTGCACGATTATTCCTATATGATAGTTTATGGAAGCATATGACAACCATTTAATTATTAGTATTATACCAAAAAGGCTATAATAGCGTTTGAATTTTTACAAAGAGATATAATGAAGCATATACTTATTACCAATGATGACGGTTTTGAATCAAAAGGATTACGCGAATTAGCAGAAGCATTGAGACCTTTAGGCAGAGTGATAGTAGTAGCCCCGACTGTTGAGAAATCAGCTTGCGGACACTCTCTTACTCTCACTAGGCCGCTGAGATTTGTTGAGATTGATGATGATTTTTTTAAACTCGATGACGGCACACCAACAGATTGTGTATTTTTAGCTCTTAATAAATTATTTAACGAAGATTGCAAACCGGACCTAATAATCTCTGGTATCAATAAAGGCTCCAACATGGGAGAGGATATCACCTATTCTGGTACCGCTGCTGCAGCAATGGAAGCAGTGCTCCAAGGTATTCCTGCTATTGCCGTATCACAAGTTTGCCATGGTCAATGCCAAAACATAGATGATTTCGGTTACGAACTTGCCAAAGAGAGTATCGCTGTTTTAGCCAAACGTGTATTAGAAGGCGGCTTTCCGCTGGGCAGTAGAAAATTTCTCAATGTTAATATCCCTCCTATATCTCCGGATGTATGCAATGGATTTATGATCACTCGTGCAGGTAAACGATTATATGGCAACGACGCAGATGTTCATATAAATCCTAGGGGGCAAGAACATTATTGGATAGGTTTGCCTAGGCTTGATTGGGAGCAAACAGAAGGTGAAATGAGTGATTTTGATGCGATAGACCAAGGCTTTATATCCGTCACTCCTGTTCATCTGGATATGACAAGTCACTCGGATATCGAAGCTTTGAAGCAGTGGCTATGAGATTTGATAGATGCCGAATGCTTTTTGGCGAAGATAAATTTGCCAAACTTCAAAATGCCTCTATACTAATACTAGGTGTCGGTGGGGTTGGCAGCTATGCACTTGATTGCCTATATCGTAGCGGTGTAAGGCATATTACCATAGTAGATTATGATATATATGAAGAAAGCAATCAAAATAGACAAATAGGTTCTGAAGCAATCGGTGAATTCAAAACCAAAAGACTAGAAGAATTATACCCGGGCATCAAGAGTATCAATCAAAAAATGGATATCTCATGGGTAAAACATTTTGATTTTGCCCCATATGATGTTGTTATAGATTCATGCGATACCACAAAAGTCAAAATAGAAATAGCAAAAAAATGTTTTCGTAAACTCATAATGGCCGTAGGATCTGCAAAGAGATATGATGCTAGTAAAATATCTGTAGCATCTATTTGGAAAACTCAAGGAGAGGCACTAGCAAATAAAATGCGCAGAGAGTTAAAAAGAGCCAAGTTTGATCGTAATTTTACTGTCGTATTTTCCACAGAAGAAGCAAGTTGCAAAGAAAAAGGCTCATGCGTAGCGGTCACAGGAGCATTTGGCCTTACTGTTTGCTCTGAAGCTATCAAAAAAATAGTTGATATACCCAAAAAGGGAAAAGCGTAAAACAATTTGTTTTAGACGCGATCAGTTTCCTTCAAAAAGCATCGCTTACTAAAACATAGCGATATAGTATCCATAAACGCATTGTCGCACTTTGGATAGCAAGCCAATTTGAGCGATCTTAATTTACAGATCTCTCAAATTTAGATTTTAATTTTCTTTTAAAACCAGCCAGTATTGTCAAAATACACACAGCAACCACTGCCACATATACCCACTCAGGAATCGGCATAGGATCTCCTGCTGCATACGAATGCAATCCTGATAGATAATAATTAACCCCGAAATATGTCATGAGTACGGTACTATATGCCCATACTGCAGCTACATTGTATATATATAGACTTTTTAATTTTGGTATAAATCTTAAATGAATAACTGCAGCATAGATAAGTATAGTAACAGCAGCCCATGTCTCTTTTGGATCCCATCCCCAATATCTACCCCAGCTTTCATTCGCCCATACGCCGCCTAAAAAGTTACCTATAGTAAATACAACAAGCCCGATAAATATAGACATTTCCGACAGTGCTGATAATTCGTGAATGGATCTATCTATATGTTGATTATTTTTGCTTCTGAAGATAAAAAGGATCAGAGTCAACAAAGAAAGTATAAATCCAAGCCCAAAGAAGCCATCTCCTGAAACAATAAGTGCTACGTGTATCATAAGCCAGTATGACTTAAGTACTGGTACAAGCGGAGTAATTTCAGGGTTCATAAAATTCAAATGAGCTACACCCATAGTAGCTCCTGCCAATAATGCCGTAGCGGCTAAAGTAAATAAACTTTTACGGCCCAGCAACAGTCCGGCCAATACCGTGGTCGCTGCTATAAAGACGACTGATTCATAAGCATTACTCCAAGGGGCGTGATCAGAGATATACCATCTCAAGCCAAGTCCTACTAAATGCACGACAAAACCAATGCCCAAAAGTATTACTGCGCCCTTCATGATCCAGCTGATAAACGACAATGGTCTAAGTATGTGCACAAATGCTGCAACTATAAGCAAAACTCCTAGCAATAAATAGAATGGAACAAGCTTGGCAAATAGTCCATAATTATTATACGCTATCTCAAAATCAATATGTCTTGTACTAGGCATGACCTTTTCGCCAAATATATTTTGGAATTTTACTATAAGTCCCAGACCATCATCTGCCTTGTCCCACTTGCCGCTACTAGAAGCATCGATTAATTGTGAAAAATAGTTTGCCGTGATCATCTGGACCATTTCGCCCTCTTTTTGAGGAAATGATTTCATAGCATTTATCGGAGAAAACCATGCATCATTGGGGTCCTGCGGTTTTGGAAATACTCTAAAGAAATCTCCCATATATGTCATATAAGCGACATTTAGTCTCTCATCGGCCTTAATAAGCTCTTTGTCGTATTGGGTCTTTTCCAGTGGGGCTTTTTGATTTGCTTTTTGTATAACGTCAAAAAGTTTATACTCTCCGGCTTGCGTAAAAAAGTCTGAAAATTTGGCATATTTAGAATCTTCATCCAATCCCAGATCTTTTGCAATTTGCGGATGGCCTATTTGTATCATAGAAACTGTTTGAAACTCTTCGGGTTTTAACATCATACTCAAAAACAGTTCGCTTGCATCTGCTCCAAACATAGTTGTTTTGCCAGTAATTTTAGATATTACCTCTGTTGCCATAGTATCGATTGGTTTCATGCGCCCTTGGCCGTCTTGGACTACAAGTCGTTTGAATTTTTCAATATGCTGTTTATCAAATTTTGCAATAGTGACATTGGCATCAGCAGCCTTTAGCGGCGTATAGATAATTGCACCTATCATAACAAGTGCAATGCTTAATTGCTGCAGTGATTTCGTATCTTTGAGCAATTTTTGAAATCTTCCATTTTTTGCAAAAAGAGTCCATATCATACCGATAGACAAAAGCAGATAACCCAAATATGTCATATTTGTTCCTGGATCATGGTTTACTGAAAGTATAGTACCTTTTTCGTCTGGATCATAAGATATTTGAAATAATCTATAATCACGATAATCCAACACATGGTTCATGTATATTGCATAAGGCATTGTTAAATTATTTTCCTTATCTATAAGAATTACATCACTTGCATATGATGACGGCGTCATGGATCCTGGATAACGATCAAGCTTAAAGTCTTTTAAAAATATTTCGAAAGGAAGTTCTATCACTTTAGCCCCTATTCTCATGGACACTTCAACTCCGTCAATTTCAATACTTTTTATCTCTCCTGGCATACCTTGTATCGGAGCAAATTCTATGTTCGCGGATTTATCTCCTACTTTTATATCCATATTAACATACTCAGGCTTGCCCGCTTTTGGTTTAAGGCCATTTGAGACTTTGATAAATTTTGCTTTTGGATGGATAGCTTTAAGTACAATGGCATGGCTGTCAAATCTATATAATATTCTTTGTTCTAGTTTATTTTGACCCGCACTCAATGAACCTTCATTTTTACTATCCATATTTAGTGTCATTGCTTCACTTGGAAAGTTAGCTATCAATCCATCTGCGCTATCCTTGATAAAAAACACATCAGGACTTGTTTCGTTTGTGTCATAAGAGACGATCATACCGTTTACAGTTTTAGATTCACCCTTTTGTATATATACCGATTCTCCTGCACCATTAGCACTGCTTACCATAAGCTCAAGCATTTTTGCGCCGTCTGTGGCATTTTGCTCCAGCTTATACTCTACTTGCGGCAAATACTCTTTGAGGGTGACGGAAACTTTTTTGTCTCCTATTTGCAATGACTTGTCAAAACTATTACTAAGCCAAGACGATAGTCTCAGAGGATACTCTTCGTACACCTCTTGCTTTCCATCAGAAACTTGTATCTGCATATAAGTATCCACGGAAAGCATTTGATTGGTTGCACTGTTTTCTCTTACGGATAATTTACCCTCATACCCAACATAGCGAGTGAGTAGAGCCCCTAATGCAATAACCAGAAAAGAGAAATGAAACAAAAATACCGGCATTTTATGCTTGTATGATTTGTAATTTGACATTTGATAGACCAAAATAGCTATAAAGTAAAATAAAAACAGTTCAAACCATTTTGTTTTATATATCAAAGCCTGAACAGTCCCTGTACCATAATCATTTTCGATAAATGTCGCACCGCCTATAATGACACCGAAAATCACCATCATAACAACAGCCATTTTCATAGAAAAAAGTTTTTTAAAGATATTCATAAAATTCCTTAGTGTTTAAAAAAGATATTGTATTCATAAATACTTTAGATTTGGATGACTTACGGAAAATTATTATTCGTTTCATAAACCATTTCAGTTTTATTTTTATAACTTTATGGTAAAAAACATCATAACAATATAACAAATAAAAGGATTTGTATGAAAAAGATAATTATTTTGCTTATAGCTTTGAATGCTTTTTGTTTCTCACAAGCATTGACTCAAACCGACAAAGCTTCAGTAACATGGACCGCATTTAAAACTTTGGCCAAAGTTGGAGTATCGGGTGATTTTACATCTATTGCATATAAACCGGCTTATAAACAAAACAAAGATCTATCATCATTAATGGTGGGCTCAAAAATTGTCATAGACAGTACCAAAATAGATACAAAAAATCCGGCTAGAGATACCACTATATCCGAAATGTTTTTCAAAAAACTTCCTTCTGCCATCATTACAGGCAAAATAGTCTCTTTGGATGAAAAAAAATCTACCATGGCAATAGAGTTGCAAATGGGTGGCATAACCAAAATCATACCTATGAAATATGAATTAAACAATAATACTTTTAAAGCAAACGGCGTGATTGATATATTGGATTTTAACGGCGCAAATGCTTTGGCATCAATTTCAAAAAGCTGCTACGATTTGCATGAAGGCAAGACTTGGAACGATGTGGGCATACAATTCCAAACTACGATATTAAGTAAATAACCGATGTCTGGGAATTTTTGGGAAACAAAACAATTAGCAGAGCTTACTCATGAAGAATGGGAAGCATTATGTGACGGATGCGGGCTATGTTGTGTGCATAGACTCGTATGTGATGACGATAGTATAGTTACGACAAATGTCGTGTGCAGATGCTTTGATATAGAGCATGGCGGGTGCAAAGATTATCCTAATCGGTTCAAGATAGTGCCGGAATGTATGCAGCTGACATTAAAAAGAGTCAAAGAGTTCGACTGGCTGCCGGAGACTTGCGCTTATCGTCTGCGTCATGCAGGTAAGCCACTGCCGTCGTGGCACCCGCTTATTAGCGGTACTAGCCAAAGTGTACGAATTCACGGAGTCAATGCATCAAATTACATAGAAGAGACGGATGATATAATACTAGAAGATCATATAGTGGAGTGGTAAAAAATTATCCCTGCTTGTCTTCAAGTATATTGCATAGATCATTTTCTGCCAAATGGATTGTCGCTTCTGTTTTTTGGCTTTCTTGTTTCATCAATATCCGGTTTTTGGGTAGAAAAAACACCTGCTTTATAAAGTATGCATCCCTTACATCCTGGATCACATTTATGCTTTAATAGATTGCACCAATCTAGCTCTTTATTATTTCTTCCTAGATGCTGACATCCCCATCCGCTTGCCATTTTATTCCTTATACTGCAACATTGTTACTTCAACTCACCTCAATTATCACCTATGCTCACCGGGCATTCCAACGGTACATTAATTCGTATGTATTCTCCATTCCCAAGCCCATCACAAGTATAATCTCCAAATCTACTTCTGTGCAAAGCAACAACCTTATTGCCCACAGCTCCAAACATCCTTTTAACTTGATGATACCTGCCCTCTACTATCTCAACTACTGCATGATAATTATCCATTATATACATTTTAGCCGGCAGGCATGGTTTCTCCTCGCCATGCAATATCATACTTCCACTACCAAATGCCTCTATCTCATCACCGCTCAATGATGATGCCAGTGTCACTTCGTATATTTTGGTTATCAGACTTTTGGGGGATGAAAGGGTATGATTAAGTTTACCGTCCGTGGTAAGAATTATTACTCCTGTAGTATCTTTGTCCAATCTACCGATAGTTGAGAGCTTTGGAGTACGACATTGCCATCTTTGAGGAAGCAAAGAGTATATAGTCTTGCCCTCATTACTATCATGAGAACAGACATAACCAGCTGGTTTATTAATTACTATAGTAAGTTCTATAGGGTCTAGTGGTTCATCATTTACCAACACGTCGCCGTGAAGTACTTTTAGTGAAATGTCTTTGATGATTTCACCATTTATTTTCACATCACCCCTTCTTATAAGCCGTTGGACATCCTTTCTGTTGCCATAACCTAGATTTGCCAGTAATCTATCTAGTCGTTCTTTTTTTTGATGTGCTATTGTATGCATAATATTTTGATTCTTTTATTTTTATTGTAATTTGGCCGCAGAAGCCAAATTTGGACTAACGATCATTGGATTTTAGACCCAACAAACCACAAGGCTGTCTATTCTGTAACAAAGCATGAATTGATCATTATCGGCAAAAGTATAACTCATAATAACTATTTTTGTCAACGGCACAAAGAACCTACTTCAACTCACCCCAGTTATTCCCTATACTCACTGAGCATTCCAACGGTACATCTAGTTCGTAAATATTTTCCATCACATATGCAAAACGTTTGCTAAGCTCTTCGGCCTTTGAAGCTTCAATCTCAAATATAAGTTCATCGTGGATTTGCAGTAACAATCTAGCATCCAAATCTTCATCGATGATCATACTGTCTATCTCATTCATGGATAGCTTGATTAGATCTGCTGCACTCCCCTGAAAGACGGTATTAACCCCTTCTCTTAAATATGCAGCTTTTTCCATACCGCTAGCTTGCTCATAATCAAAAAAGCGCCTGCGGCCTAGCAATGTCTCTACATACCCGATATTGATTATCTCTTTTTGTATGGATTCCAAGAAATTTCTAACAGTAGGAAATGACGCAAAATAGCTAGATATTATATTTTTGGCTTCCGTAGGAGATATACCAAGAGCAGCCGAGAGTTTTTTAGGCCCCATGCCATAAAGCAAACCGAAATTTATAGATTTGGCTACATTTCTTTTTTCTTTTGCCAGCTCTTCGCCAAAAAGTTTATGTGATGTGGCATAGTGGATATCTTCACGATTGTTAAATGCATCATTTAGAGCTTTATCTCTGGAGAAATGTGCCAAGAGCCGCAATTCTATCTGGGAATAGTCTATGCCAACTAGTTTATATCCTTCTTTTGCTACGAACGCTTCTCGGATACTTCTTCCTAGCTCTGTGCGAACCGGGATGTTTTGGAGATTCGGGTCTTTTGAACTAAGTCTGCCAGTAGCCGTACCTGTTTGTAAAAAAGATGTATAGATCCTATGGTTAGCATCTTTTTTGCCAAGCGTATACAAAGGCTGTGCATAAGTGGATAATAGTTTGGAATATTCGCGGTACAAAAGCAGCTTTTCTATGACTGGATGCTCATCTTTCAGCTCCTCTAAGACTGATTCATTTGTGCTATAGCCGGTCTTGGTTTTTTTGCCGCCTTTCAAGCCTAATTGTCCAAAAAGCACAGCGCCAAGCTGTTGAGTGGAACGAATATTAAATTCATTGCCACAAAGAGCATATATCTCTTTGGTGAGATCTTCCAACATAGCACTAAGATTACTTGTCAAAGCTTGAAGTTTGTCTAAATCCACCTTGATACCAACACTCTCCATGCGTATGAGTACATTGATAAATGGATATTCTACCAGCCTTGCCTCTTTGATCAGAGATTCCAAAGATACTGATTCCATTTTTTGAATAAGCGCATTATAAAGCTTATATGTCATCCAGGCATCTTCTGCGGCATAAAACGTAGCCTCTTCTATGGATACGCTTGAGAAGTTTTCACCCTTTTTGACGGTATCTTTAAATGAAAGCATTTCATAGCCAAAAAACTCTTTTGCCAAAGTATCTAGCCCAACTCTGCTGCTAGGATTGGCAAGCCAAGCTAATATCATAGTATCTGCAAATGGCTCAATAGGAATAAAATCGTATCGATTATATAAAAGGCCGAGATCAAATTTGAGATTTTGCCCTATTGTCTTACATGACAATATTATTTTGATAGCTTTGAGTGCATCATTCAAGCTTACCTGTTCGCTTACGCCTAGATAATTATGCGCTACAGGCACATAATATGCTTTGCTCTCATCCACGCAAAAACTAAAGCCCACCAAGCTTGCCTCTTTGGTATCCAATCCGGTTGTTTCCGTATCAAATGCTACCAAAGTTTCCGGAGTTAATTTAGAGATAATATTTTCTAATTTATCCACGGTATCAAGCGTAATAGCTTCAAATTTAGAGATCAATGATTGATCTTTAGTTTGCGGTTTTGCATTTGTAGTTTTAGATGTGGTTGTATTGTTTGATGTCAAACCGTTACCATTCATGCCGGCTTTTTTGATAGCTTGTTTCATTTCATATTTTTCAAATTCACTTGCCAAAATGGATAGATAGTTTCTATCCTCAAACCTATATTTCTCCCAATTACAATTCTCTATAACATCCGTTTTCATAGTTACAAGCTCTCTAGATAAAAAAGCTTGCTCTTTTCCTTCCAGCAATAACTTTTGGATGCGTGGAGTGCCGGCATTTTCAATATCATCATATATAGCTTCAAGCGTATGATAACGATTTATAAGATCACTGGCACCTTTTTGTCCTATACCCTTTATCCCTGGTACATTATCTGAGCTATCACCCAAGATAGCTTGGAAATTAGTAAAGTCTTTTGGATGTATACCAAATTTGGCTACACATCCTGCTTCATCTATGTCAACTTTTTTGACTGAATCGTGGAGTACAACTATGCCGTCATCTATGAGTTGATATAAGTCTTTATCATGTGATATTATACGCACCTTAATACCGTCTGCTTTTGCCTTTGCTGTAATTGTGGCAATAATATCATCTGCTTCATATCTATCCAATGCCAAATTTGCAAAACCCATATCCTCTATCCATTTTATAGCTATAGGAAGCTGAAGTGTCAGATCTTCCGGTGGCGGTTGGCGGTTTGCTTTGTACTGGCTATACAATTCATTACGAAAAGTATCACCTTTGCTATCAAGAGCAAAAACTATATAATCGGTACTATGGTTTCGATGGAGAGAATCGATGAGATTAATAAAACCTGTCAGCAAACCTGTAGGAAAACCTTCTGAATTTCGCAATGGCGGCAATGCATAATAAGAGCGAAAAAAGAAACCGAAAGTGTCTATTATAGTAATTGTAGTCATAAAAAAGAGTTCCTTCTTTGTGTTGTTGTTTGAATACTCAAATTTTTAGCAGACCAATCTTGGGTAAGTCTGCTTTAAAGAGATTTTTTTGTATTTGCAGTTTTAAATTATATCGAGTTTTATCTATAAAACGCCATCTTCTTTTGATAGATACTCACCTGTGTAGCTGCCGGTTTGTTTATAATTTTTCGCCAATTGTTCCGGCGTGCCGGTTGCTATTATAAGTCCGCCTTTATTGCCGCCCTCAGGTCCCATATCAATAATATAATCTGAATTTTTAATCATATCCAAATTATGCTCGATGACTACTACGCTATTTCCAAGCTCGACTAGATGATGCAGTACACCTGTGAGTCTATCCACGTCGGCAAAATGAAGTCCTGTTGTCGGCTCATCCAATATATACAGTGTATTGCCTGTGTCTTTACGGCTAAGCTCTTTGCTTAATTTGATACGTTGAGCTTCGCCGCCACTCAAGGTTGTAGCATTTTGTCCTAATTTTATATATCCAAGTCCTACGGCTTCTAGAGTACGTAATTTTGTAGCTATCATTGGTACAGCCTTAAAGAATTCAAGAGCTTGAGTTACACTCATATCCAATACATCGGCTATATTTTTGCCTTTATACATTACTTCCAGTGTCTGCGCATTATATCTCTTTCCTCCGCAAGCATCACACTGTACCATAACATCCGGCAAGAAATGCATCTCTATTTTTATCTCTCCGTCTCCTTGGCATTTTTCACATCTGCCACCCTTGACATTGAAAGAAAATCTTCCTACTTGATAACCTCGTATTTCAGCTTCTTTTGTCTTGACAAAAAGCTTTCTGATCT
>Ga0172377_10004850_pt1 | contig 13803 bp, 23 predicted proteins | sample Pumphouse3metaG_FD_119749 | JGI IMG/M metagenome (GOLD analysis project Ga0172377, IMG submission 119749) | Leachate microbial communities from a municipal landfill in Southern Ontario, Canada - Pumphouse #3 metaG | ecosystem: Engineered > Solid waste > Landfill > Unclassified | place: Canada... | reverse complement strand
TTAACAAATAAAGTTCACCTATCTAATATAGAGTATATGGTTATTGACCAGGTGTATGTAATTAAAGTTATATTTTATACTCTTGAATTTGAATACAAGGCTTTTAGTTTTATGGAATACAAACAAGACTTAGATAAAGATATATTAAAAATGAAGTTCGAATGCTTCATAGATGATCTTAAAATATAATACGAGAATAAAGGAGGGCTATATCATGAGTATGGGCGTGGAGTGCAAGTCTATATATTATAATGTTAATGAAAATACATTTGAAGACGATGATGGTGATACAGACATATATGACATATCTGAGATTCTGGAAAATGACCAAATTATATATTATAAAAGAGTAGGCGGTACTTGCTATGCTCATGTTGATGGTGAAGACTATGAAGTAGTATTTCCTATTCCAGAAGAAGAAAGAACTTTATATTATGACATTGAGGAGAATGTTATGTATAATGAATATGGCGACACCGTGTTTAATATATTTAGTATTATATCACCTAATGACTTATACTTATTTAAAAGAGAAAGACATAGTAAAGAAGTGCCTGGAGTAAACGGTGGGTCGGTTGAACTAATATGGCCGCCTCCAATAAATTATTAATGGGGAATATAAATGGATAAAGGATTTATAATAATGTGATTGTTCTATATAATACCTGCAATAGTATCAGTGATTGATCATATTAAGTTATACAATAAGCATCCAGAGTATTTTAAGAACGGAGAGGTATCTATAGAAATTATTATTGTATTGTGCGGAATACCTCTATTTAATATATATATATATATATATCTAATGTACAGATCAATTATGATTATTATTGAAACAAACAAATATAGAAATTGCGAACATGAGTATATAACAATTACTAATTTATATGGTGACATGATTAATAATTTTGGAGGGGCTCGAAGTATTAGAAAATGTATTCATTGTGACAAAATAGAATATGGGGAACTTGATGAGAACTGTAAAAAAATAAACGATTTCGAGGAGGAAAGATAAATATGTATATTCAATCAGGAGTTATTTGTTACATAATTATAACTATATGTATAGGTATATATAAACTTACAATAAAAAATGAGCCATATGAGGCTGTAAATTTCTTTATGAATATGTGTATTTTAATTCTTATAGGAATTATCACATGCAACGTTATATATGGTTAATGCTTTAAAATGGGGGGATAAAAAAATGTTTAACGAAATTGCAGATTGCGATGATTGTCAGCATTCTGATATATGTAAATGGGTTCAGGCAATGGAAAATGCTAAAACAGAGGCAAGCAACATAGCAAATCCTAAAGATACTCCAATTCAGATTAAGATTGGCTGTAGTCGTTATAATAAAAAAGAACTACGACCAGAAGGTTTTCGTATGGATTTAAATGAGGTGAATAGACGCAATAGACTAAAATAGGGAGAGTGCTATGTCACATACAGATAAATTCAATTGTAAACACTGCGGGGTCAAGGTTACAATAAAACACAATGTATTCAGAGCAGAGATGTTTGATTACTTATGTTCTGATTGTTATATAAAACGAGGGGGAATTTACTATGAGAGACCAACAAGGATACGAAACAATGGGAAGATGCCAAGAGCTGTGGGAGCTTGATGAAGACTGTGAAAAAAGAGCAACCAATAGATATAAGGAGTTTATGAATTATCATGTTAGATCGACCAAACCTGCGAAGGCTAAGGACGAAAAAAAGGTGACATTAAGATGAACACTAAAGATATATTAAGAAGTAAAAAAGAGTTAGATGAAGATGTACAAGGCATAGGTAAGGCTTGGAACTATGTTAGTTATAGATTAGGAGTATATAATGGTACTGAATTAATGTTAGCTACGATTGAGGGTAGAGATCCTATATTCGCAACTTGTCAAGAAGATATTATGGAGGGTGGTTTACTTCATGAACTAACAAATGAACATCCGTATATAAACCCTAATAGAGAACCAGAATTATTAAATACTAGGAGGGATATTAATGAAGGGGAAAGATATTATGACATTTCTAAAAGGTTTAGATGAATGTCAAGAAAAAACAGACGTCTTAGTACCTGGGAAAGTAATACTTGTCAACAATCTTGAGTTGATTATGAAATATAAAAAAAGAGCAAGGAGAGCATTATATGGAACTAAGTAAGGAACTTATATACCCGATATCTATATTTTATAATGATGACTATAGTCTAGTGTTAAATGAAAACAGAACAGCTACATTAACTAAGGACGGAATAGCAGACATTATAGATTTATCCATATTATCCAAAGCAGCATTGCTAAGCGCTTGCATTAATGACAAAGCTCTACTATATAAAATTATTATAAATGTAAACAATACCAATGTATATAAGACCCAGATTGAAACATTATCAAAAAGGATTGAAGAACTTCATGAGGAGTTTAATGAATCAATGGCAGAGCAAGTTACAATGCTATATGAACTTAGGATGGTGTATTAATGATTAAAGAACTTATGGTATTTGATAAAGGTAAATATGTATGTACAGTAGAAGAGGATATTACATTTGAAGATGGTTCTATGGTTCAGTTAGCATCAGCCATACTTGACGAGGGATTGATTAGTGTTCGAATTATAGATATATTATATGTTAGGGATATGGATTATGGTATTATAATACCTATGCATGTTGCTCATGAAATGAATACTAAGATAGATGCATTAACAAGAATGAACGGTGCAGATATTGATGGTGACATGATAGATGGAGTATATCATAACATATCTCAAGAACAATATGATGAAAAAAAAGAGTTCTTAGAAGCAGTTGCAGTTGGTAGAAAAACTGGTTGTGACTTAGATGGGGATGTTATAAACGGTAAATATCATCATATAATTAATGAAGCTAAACTATTCGGTGTATCTATGTATTATATTATAAACGGTATAGAAGCGCCAGATGTAAAGGACCCAGATAAAGGATTAGAAGATTATATAAAGAATGATATTGAGATAACTGAAAAGTTAGCAGAAGAATTTAAAAAACCTGCATCATATTTTGATGGAGATAAAGATTATAATAGAAACATATTCAATCAAACATATAGAAATAAAAGGAGGAATTATTAATGATAAACATTAAAAACATTGCTATATTCACAATAGGAGCTGCAGTAGGTGCAGGTGCAGGGGCTTTATTCTTTAAAAAAAAATATGAGGCATTTGCTAATGAGGAAATAGAATCAGTTAAAGAAACATTTAGTACTAGAGGTTTAAGAGCAGAGAATCAACCAATAGATGAAGCTACTACTGAAAAAAAAGATTGGAAGATTAGTCCAGAGGAATTAGAAGGTTTAACAAGAGAAGACCTTAAGATAAAAATGAATAACAAATATGGTAAAGTTGCATTAGAAGAACAAGTAAAAAATGGTATGATAAAAGAAGAGTTAGATGCTGTAAATGATAAAGAAGAACTTAAACAAGGTGTTATGGCTAAATCAGTAGAACAAATAAACAAGGAAAATCAAGAGAAGGCTCTATCTAGAAGAACTAAGAAAAAAGATATAATTGATTATACTAAGATGGCTAAAGACTCTAAAGTTGAGGATGCTACTAGTAAAAAGGTTGCTGCTTCACTTCATGATGATATGGAAGAGATGCATAGGATTAGTGATGAATATGATAGGGAACAGGGTACAGGTGATGAACTCACTGAAGATGAAGAGATTATGAATCAAAGTCCTGGTGATAATGTTCCAGAACCAGAGATTATAACTTCACAATCATTTGTAGATGAATACCCTGACCATCAGAAACTAACATTAAACTATTATGCAGGTGATGATATATTAGTTGATGAAGACGACAATCCTATTGAAGATGTTGAGATAGTAGTAGGATATGACTCATTAAATCACTTTGGTGAATATGGTCCAGAAGAGGATGTACTATATGTACGTAATTTGAAATTTGAAATTGATTATGAGATAATTAGATTAGATGAAAACTATCATATAGAAGAAAGATAAACATTACCAAAAAAAAAAGAGGGGGCAATACTATGTTAATTAGATTAAGTGAAGTACGAATGAAAGACTTATATCCAAATGCTGAAAATGTGGACTATGATCGGTACTATTTAGTTGATGAGAAGTTTAGGAATGGTACTGTCACCTTTAAAATGTACAACAAAGATGGTCATTATGTCTTATATCTACTAAATGAAGGTGATTACATTGCTAATGAGCTTTGTAACACTGTCCTAACTAGCAATAATCTATGTGTAAAGGGCAACGAAGAGCTATACAAATATGAGACTAGGGTTTGTATGGAGTGTAAGATAGGCTGTTGTAAGCAGGTAGAGCCTATTAATAAGTACACAAGAGGATATTACAATATAGAAGAAGGTACTTGTTTTGTAACGGCTGAGGAGGCTCGTGGTATGTGTAATCATATATTTAACAATGATAATGTTTGTGTTAATTGTGGTCAAAAGTATACTACTGAGACTAGGCAGTGTGGGGAGTGCGAATGCTTCCACGAACGACCATATAAAGGATGGCCTACTTGTGGTAAGAGAATGATGGACGTTACTAAGGATATGAATGTATTCTATTCAGTTGAAGTAGGTCCTTGTTTTGAGGATGGTTCCACCGGAGCTAAAATATGAAAAAAATATATGTGGCTCACCCATATGGTGGAAAAGACGAAAATAGAATAGATGTTGAAAAAATAGTACTACAACTTACAGCTGAGAACCCTAATATACTTTATATATCCCCCATACATGCTACAGGTTATTTATATAATGTCTTGAGCTATGACGATGGCATGAGATATTGTTATGCTTTATTAGATTGTTGTGATGAATTACTCTTATGTAATGGATGGCAAGATAGTAAAGGCTGTAGTCTAGAAGAGGAATATGCTATGAGAAATGATATATCAATTACTTATCTTAATGAAAAAAAAGAGTTAATTAGAATCAAAGCAATACCTACAGAGTATACAGAATGTTTTACAAATAGCGGTTTTGACTTTAACAAAGAGTATTTGATTAAAGAAATTAGGAAAGATGGCTCAATTGTTATTAAAAATGAAAGGGAGAATGGGCCAGCTATTAACTATGTGTTCGTAATTGGAGACTATAAAATAGTTAAGTAATACCATATTTCGCGCAGATAACGTATACTATAATAGAAGGGTATATTAAATTTTAGGAGATGATAGTATGTAAACAAATACAGTCAAAGCTATATATATTATAACGATGGGTGTTATTGTGGTATCATATTTACAATTAGTAAAGAAATGTATCAGATAAAGAGGGAGCTTAGGCTTTCTTTTTTGTCTTTCAATTAGAACATATATATGAAGAAAAAGTTAAGGAGGACTATTAAAATGAAAAAAAATAAACCTATAACAATGATAATGTATACAGGTACAGATAAGCTTGAGGCAGGATTGACTTATGAAATGTTAATGGAGAAGAAGGAATCTAAGAAAATTATGGTTATGAATACACCAACTACTAAGTTAGAACTTACGATTAAAGATGTTAAAAAAATGGAGACACCAGATTTTAAAGGTGATAGGATAATTTATAAAGTCGAATGTAAAGTGGTAGCACTATGATAATAGCATTAATTAGCAGTATGAAATTTAAAAAGGAGATAGTACAAATAAATAGAGAATTAAGTTTAAAAGGAAATATTGTTTTACCACCCGTATTATGTTCAGAGGAAGAAGGAATAGAGCATCATGACTTGTTAGTAGACTTACACAAAGAAAAATTAGATATGTGTGATAAAGCATATGTATTGAATGTTGGCGGATATATAGGAGACAGTGGAAAACAAGAGATACTATATTGTAGAAATCATGGTATACCTATTGAATATATGACTTATAATAAGGAATATAGAAGTCCTACTGATTTATATATGGGCTATGGGATGAATAAAGATTATATAATATCTACATTAATATATAAAGGAACAAATCCGGTTGAAGCTAAGGGATGCTTTGAGTATCTTAAACATAAAAAAGAAACAGAAGAACCAATGCCTTTAATGGGTACTGAATACAAAGTAAAAGTTCTTGATGTTATGACTAGGCAAGAAGAGAACATACGAGAAAACAATATGGACTATGAAATAAGTTTTAAAGCAATAGTATTATAAAAAAAGGTATTATTGAGCGGTCGCAGTTAAAGTGTGAGCAGCTATGGAAGTCTTCTCTCGTAGTTCAAGTACGAGTGTTAAATAACATAATACTCTCGGTAGTATCGTGGGTATTAATACTCATAGTTTAAGTAGGAGTGGAAGTGTGAGGTTCTCGTAGTTAAAATACGACTACCTATGAAAAAAGCAATATTAAATGTCTCCGTTCGTAATTCAAGTACGAGTGGAGGAAAAGCTGACCACGGTAATATCGAGGGTAGTTCAAAAACGTAACATATTATTTGAGCGGTCATAGTTTAAGTATGAGCGCTCAGGAATAATCGTAGTAATTCTAAGAGTATTATCAAAATTCCCCAGTCGTAGTTCAAGTATGAGTGGGGAAATGGAAAAGCTGCTCATAGTTCAAGTATGATCAGGTCAAAGACATAATATAATGTAAAAATAAAAAATTAGGAGTGATTTATTAATGATAAATATATTAGAGACTATAGAAATAGAAGGACACGAATTAACAATATACGGAACGAAAGAAGAACCTTTATTCTTAGCTGTAGACATCGCTAAGATGATTGATTATAGTACTGGTAATACTTGGTGGATGTTGAATAGTGTTGATCCGAATGAAAAGGTATTGTTGAGCACTCTTAGTAATTCTAATAGTGCTCGTGGAAGTGCTTCTAATAAATGGTTCTTAACTGAATATGGTATGTATGAAGTATTAATGCAATCACGTAAACCCATAGCTAGAAAGTTTAAAGCTAATATAAAAGATATATTAAAGGATTTAAGATTAAAAGATGAACTTAGTTTCGAGGATATGTTTGAACACTCGGATCCTTTAGTTGATGAATGGGAGAAGCATAACAGAGATACTGGCGAAGATTTAGACTTTGCAGAATGGTTACATTTGTATAAGGGCTACACGGATGATATGTTATAGGATGTATTGTAAAGGAGTGATAATATGAAATTTAGTTCAGAGGATACAAAGAAGTATAGCTTAATAGAGTCTGAAACTGAGGATAAATGTGGTACATGTAGTGAACCTACAAAGTTTATAGAGTATTGTTATGAAGTTAGATGTTGTAGTAATGAATGTTTAGATACATTAGATAAAGAATATGAAGATTGGTTAATAAATCATGAGGAGGAATGTAATAATGAAAAAAAATAATAGATATGGATGTAGAAAAAAAAGAGAGGTTGGTAATGATGACAAGAAAAGCTAATGATGTATATTTTGGTATTCTTTGTGACCTTGTAGGATTACATGAACCAGTAAAGACGAGTGGATATTTTGAATTAATGTATCAGTTATATAGGACAGAGTTTGTAGCTTTAGTACCTAATGATGGCAATAGAGGTTTAGATGGAATTAGATTGAGAGACAAATATGGTTTCCCTAAGGTTAATACCCCATGTAATTTGTTTGAGATGTTTGTAGCATTGGCTATTAGATGTGATGAGGATATACTATATAGTCCTGAAAACGGAGACAGACATGTTGATTGGTTTTGGATGATGATGACTAATCTTGGATTGAATAAGTTTAGAGATAGGTCATTTGGAGACGCTTGGGAGTATGCAGATATTGAAGAAGTATGTGAAAAGTTCTTAAGTAGAGATTATGGGTATGATGGTATAGGTGGAATATTCCCTCTTAAGAACCCTAAGAAGGATCAAAGAAATGTGGAAATCTGGTACCAACTATCAAGCTATTTACTAGAGCATCCGGAGATTGAGTAGAGCTGGGTAATACTGGGTAGACTGCTAAGAACGGTCTTTTGAAAAATTTCGGAAATGATGGGTAGTGTATGGGAGAACTGGGTAATATGATGAGAGTTCGAAGGGCTAAGGACGATTTGTAAAAAAAAATCTGGCCCTTTCATTTGAAAAAAAATGGGATATAGAGCAAAAAAAATCCTCCCAGTTTGGAAAAATAAAAGTGGGGATAAAGTGGGATTATTTAAAAAAATATTTGATAACCTTTATAATATAGACTTGATAATGAAATAAGTTGGGATTCTCCCAGTTTGATACCAGTTTAATACCATAAATCCAATGTGCTCTAAACGTTGGCTATCACTGGTTTTGTAGGGGTTTTCCTCCCAGTTTCCCACTTATTGTATATATATTATTATTATTAATAATATATATATATAGGGAATATGGCTCTAAATGGGATTGTGGGAGAATATTAAAATAATGGTTATACAAATAGAAAGGATGACTAATATATGGATTTTGTTAGAATCAATAAAAAAAGAAATAAGAGTGGTAAAATAGAAATATCACCAAAGTATATAGTATGTAAAGTTAAGGACTTAATGGTTAGAAATGGTGATCCATATGGTATATGGAATGATAACGAACATATGTGGTCTAAAGATGTTTATGAAGTACAAAGATTAATTGACCATTCACTATTAGAAGCTAAAGAAAAAGAAACTGAAGAAGTAATATGTAATACCCTAGAGGACTTTAGTAATGGTAAATGGGAAGAGTTTAAAAGGTATGCAAAATCACTTCCAAATTCATATATACAATTAGATTCAAAAGTAGCTTTTCTTAATACTAATGTAAAGAGAGAAGATTATATAAGTTGGAAGCTTCCGTATATAATAGATGAAGGTTCAATAGACGGTTATGATGAATTAATGAGAACTCTCTATTCTCCAGAAGAAAGAGCAAAACTTGAATGGGCTATTGGTTCTATTATTCATGGTGACTCTAAGAAGATACAAAAGTTTATTGTAATATATGGGGAACCCGGTTCAGGTAAATCTACAGTACTTGATATTTATGCTAAGCTTTTAACAAAGTCTAAATATGAAACTCATTGTTCTGCCTTCGTTGCAAAAGATTTAGTTGGTAAAAATAACACATTTGCATCAGAGGCATTTAAAGATAACCCTCTTATATCAATCCAACATGATGGTAATTTAAGTACCATTGCTGATTATTCAGTACTTAACTCAATTATATCACATGAACCTATGCTTATTAATGAAAAAAATAAAGCTCAATATACATCAAACATTAATGCATTATTGTTTATGGGTACTAATGAACCAGTTAACTTTGCTAATGCAAAAGTAGGACTTATAAGAAGATTACTTGATGTACACCCAACTAATATGAAACTGGAAAAAAAGAAATATGATAAAGTACTTAAACAAGTTGATTTTGAGCTTGGAGCTATTGCTGCACACTGTTTGAAAGTATACAACACTATGGGTATAAATTATTATAATGATTATATACCAGAAAGTATGATATTACAAACAGATATGTTCTTTAACTATGTAGAAGAGAATTATCTAGTATTTAAAAATGAGGATGGTACAACTTTAAAAGCGGCCTTTGAAATGTATAAATTCTATTGTACAGAAAGTGAGCTGAAATATACACTCGATAGAAATAAGTTTAGAGAGGAGTTAAAAAATTATTTTAGAGAATTTTACAATGAGAAACAAGTTCAGGGTAAGCATTTAAGAAAGGTTTACGTGGGTTTTAAATCCGAAAAATTTAAACATTTATTTAATCAAGAGGCAAATGAAAATATTATGGAGCCTGCTATAATTAATGAAATTCCTGAAATTCCTGAAATTCCTGAAAATCCATTCTTAATGGCTATTGAATCAGAGGACTCATATTTAGAAGCATGCTGTACTTCATGTCCTGCTCAATATGCAGGAGAAAGAGATATACCAACTCAAAAATGGAAAGATGTAAAGACAACATTAAAAGATATTGATACTAGTAAGGTTCACTTTGTAGACTTACCAGAGAACCATATAATTATTGATTTTGACATTAAAGATGAGTCTGGGGATAAATCTTATAAAATGAATCTTATAGAAGCTAGCAGATTCCCTAGTACTTACACTGAATTAAGTAAGAGTGGCGGAGGTATTCACTTACATTATATATACGATGGTGACAAAAGTCTCCTTAACAATGTATATGATGGTAACCCTGATATCGAGATCAAAACATTTATTGGTAAGAGTACACTTAGACGTAAATTTACAAAATGTAATAATGAAGAAATAGCTCATATGAAACCCGGAATGTTACCCTTAAAGGAGGATAAAAAAGTGATAAATTTTGAAGGTGTAAAAAACGAAAACATGATTAGAAACATGATAAAAAAGAATCTTAACAAAGAAATACATCCAGGAACAAAATCAAGTATAGACTTTATTGCAAAGATACTAGAGGATTCTTATAAAGATGGTATTAATTATGATGTAACAGATTTAAGACCTAAGGTATTGGTGTTTGCTAACAACAGTACTAATCAAGCATTAACTTGTATTAAAATGGTTAGTCAGATGCAGTTTAAATCAGAGGAATATGAAACTAATGTAGAAGTAGCAAATGGATATACAGACCAAGAATTAGTATTCTTTGATGTCGAGGTGTTTCCTAATCTATTTGTTATAGTATGGAAGATAAAAGGTAAAGACTGTGTTAAAATGATAAACCCAACACCAGCAGCAGTTGAGAGCTTACTGAATATGAAACTAGTAGGATTTAATTGTAGAAGATATGATAATCATATTCTCTATGCAAGACTTATAGGATATACTAATCACGAACTATATATACTATCACAAAAGATAGTAAATGGTAGCCGTAATGGAATGTTCAGTGAAGCATATAACATATCTTTCACAGATGTATTTGACTTTGCGTCAGCAGGAAACAAGAAGAGTCTTAAGAAGTTTGAAATTGAATTAGGTATTCATCATTTAGAATTAGGATTACCTTGGGATGAACCAGTAGCTGAAGAATTATGGGATACTGTTGCTGACTATTGTATTAATGACGTTGTAGCTACAGAAGCAACTTTTGATTATTTAGCTTCTGATTATACAGCTAGACTTATATTAGCAGAACTTAGTGGTCTAACACCAAACGATACTACTAATGCACATTCTACTAAAATAATGTTTGGTAACAATAAAAAACCACAGAATGAATTTATATATACAGACCTTAGAGAAGACTTCCCTGGATACAAATTCTCATTTGGTAAGAGTACGTATAAAGGTAAAGAGGTTGGTGAAGGTGGCTATGTAGAATCAGAGCCAGGAGTATATGGTAATGTAGCCTTACTAGACGTTGCATCAATGCATCCAACCAGTATTGAAGAACTTGTATTGTTCGGACCAAAATATACTAAGGTGTTTAGTGATATTAAGAATGCCAGACTTGCAATCAAACATGGTGACTATGAATTAGCTAGTACAATGCTGGAAGGTAAGTTAGCTAAATTCTTAAAGAACAAGGATGATTCAGAAGGTCTTTCAAATGCATTGAAAACAGTTATCAATTCCATTTATGGATTAACCTCAGCTAAGTTTGAGAACCCATTTAGGGACCCAAGAAATGTAGATAATATTGTTGCTAAGCGTGGATCATTATTCATGATAAATCTTGGAGAGGAAGTTAGAGCTAGAGGATTTATAGTAGCTCATATTAAAACAGACTCAATTAAAATACCAGAAGCCGATACTGAGATTATTCAATTTGTTATGGATTATGGTAAGAAATATGGATACACATTCGAGCATGAAGCAACTTATGATAAGATGTGTTTGGTTAATGATGCTGTATATATTGCTAAATACAAATGGGCAGAAAAAGAAAAGAATATTGGTAAATGGTCTGCTACCGGTACACAGTTCAAACAACCATATGTATTCAAGACATTGTTTACTAAAGAACCTATTCTACTTGAAGACATGTGTGAAACTAAAGCAGTTCAAACAGCTTTATATTTAGACATGAATGAAGGATTTAAAGACACATCAGTATTTGATAAAGTACAAGATACTAGAATGGCTATGCTAACCGAAGCTAAAATAACAAACAAAGACCTAGCCCTTGCTAAAACTTGGGAACATCTATCGGATGAAGAATTGGATGCTGAAGTAGCTAAGGGGCATGACTATAGATTTATAGGTAAGGTTAGTTCATTCTGTCCTATGAAACCCGGAACAGGTGGAGGAGTTCTTCTAAGAGAAAAAGATGGTAGTTATTATGCAGCGTCAGGTTCAAAAGGATTTAGATGGTTAGAGGCTGATATGGTTAAAACATTAGGTAAAGAATCAGATATAGACGAATCATTCTATATTAAGATGGCCGATACAGCAGCTGATGCTATACGTAGATATGCCGACTTTGATTGGTTTACTTCTAATGACCCATATGTAAATGGCGATAGCAATGGTAAAGATAATCAACCTCTAGGAAATGATGGTGGAATACCTGCACCTATTGGTGATGACGAAGAAGATATACCCTTTTAAGAAACCGGTATACAGAAAACCAAAACCTGTAATAAACAACAAATACAAATTTAGTAATAAGAAAGCTAAAAATATTCATAGTGGTCAAACATGTATTGTCCTAAACGTAGCTGACAGTAATACCAATCACAATGCGCTAATACTATGCGAAGATGGTTATACTGCAGTTACTAGTAAATGGAATTTGTTTGATCTTTAAATGAAAGGGAGGGCCTATATGAAAATACTATTCATAGATACTGAAACCGGTGGACTGGATGCTAATAAGCATTCTCCATTAACCATTGCTTTAGGAGTATATAGTGATGGTAAAGTAGTAGCTGAGAAAGATTGGATTGTAAAACATGATGACTATATTCTTACTGCAAAAGCAATGGAAATAAACAATATAGATATCATATGTCACAATGAAATTGCCGTTGAAAGCGAAGCTGTAGTTAAAGAAGTAATAAAGTTTATAGAAGATAATTTTGGAATAAAAAACAAACCAGTTATAGCTGGCCATAATGTAGAATTTGATAATGGCTTTATGGTTAAATTATCCGAAGATGAGAAAACAGCCTGGAACAAACATGTATCCCATAGAAAGTTAGATACTTGTAGTTTAATTAATTATCTAATGATTACTGGGAAAATAAATTTAAAAAGTGCAAGTCTAGAAGAATCCATAAAACATTTTAAAATAGAAACAGAGGCAAGACATACTGCAAAGGATGATGTAAGAGCAACTATAAAGTTGTTTGAATGTATTAACAAAAGTCTTGGAGGTAATAATAATGAATGATTCACCTAAGACATGTGAGGCATCGATAGATTATAAAATAGAGTATGCCAAGGTATTAGCTTCATATATAGAACTAAGAAAAACAGAATTGATATACAAAGATGTAATTGAAAACTTAGGAATACTACTCAATAATAAAAATTTAGGGGGCAAATAATAATGGTAAAAAATAATATAATAATGGAAAACGCAAGAATAGGGTTCAGAAACTTTAGTGGTGCAGAGGGTAAATTCAATCCAGCAGGAAGAAGAAACTTCTGTGTATTCATAGACGATCCTAAATTTGCAAATCAGTTAGAGAATGATGGTTGGAATATGAAATATCTAAAACCTAGAGAAGAGGAAGATGCACCTCAGGCATATCTTCAAATATCAGTTGCCTATACAAATATTCCACCTAAGATGGTATTAATCACTAGTCGTGGTAAAACTATATTAGAAGAAGATACTGTTAGTATGCTTGATTGGGTTGAACTTAAGAATGTAGATCTTATAATAAATCCATATAACTGGAATGTTAATGGTAAGTCAG
>Ga0172377_10004846_pt1 | contig 13805 bp, 10 predicted proteins | sample Pumphouse3metaG_FD_119749 | JGI IMG/M metagenome (GOLD analysis project Ga0172377, IMG submission 119749) | Leachate microbial communities from a municipal landfill in Southern Ontario, Canada - Pumphouse #3 metaG | ecosystem: Engineered > Solid waste > Landfill > Unclassified | place: Canada... | reverse complement strand
TTAAGCCGGGGACTGTTGAAAACTCATTTTTGAACCACAGAAGCACGAAATATTTACCCGCCTCGTCAGCCTCGTTACCAAGTTCAACTTGGTAACGAGATTAAGTTCAACTTGGTAGCGAGATTATGGATTGTGTTATTCCCCCGCCCAGCGGGAGGGGGCTAGGGGGAGGGAGAATAACCCGTGTTAGGTTTGACACTTCACCCTCTCCCGCTGGGAGAGGGCTTTAAAATAACCGCCCCGCCCTTTGGGCCGCTCCAACGGAGGGGAATATATCAGGGTTGTCGAGGTACCATTGGACGGTGTTTTGCAGGCCTGTTTGGAAGGTGTACTGGGGGGTCCAGCCGAGTTCGCGTTGGATTTTGCTGGCGTCGATGGCGTAGCGTTGGTCATGGCCGGGGCGGTCTTGAACGTAGGTAATGAGTTGTGTGTAGCTAGTGGGCGCGCCCTGCCCTGTTTGGTTTAGGGGAACGAGGCGGTCGAGCAGGTGGCATAGGGTGTGTACAAGATCGATGTTGCGTTGTTCGTTGTGGGCGCCGATGTTGTAGGTTTCGCCGATGCGGCCTTGGCTGGCGACTAGGTAGAGCGCGCGTACGTGGTCGTCTACGTGGAGCCAGTCGCGGATTTGGTGGCCGCTGCCGTAGATGGGGAGCGGTTGGTGCGCGAGGGCGTTGAGCAGCATTCGGGGGATGAGTTTTTCGGGGTATTGGTAGGGGCCGTAGTTGTTGGCGCAGTGGGTGATGAGGATGGGGAGACGGTAGGTTTTGTGCCAGGCGCGTACAAGGTGGTCAGAGGCGGCTTTGCTGGCGCTGTAGGGGGAGCTGGGGGCGTAGGCGTTGGTTTCGGTAAACAGCGGTGGGTTAGGCTGATGGTCGGGGTGCGGGAGGTCGCCATAGACTTCGTCGGTGGAGATGTGGAGAAAGCGAAAGCAGGTTTGTTTGGCGGCGGCGAGCGTTTGGTAGTAGGCGCGGGCTTGTTCTAGCAGGACGTAGGTGCCGACGATGTTGGTTTGGATAAAGTCGGCGGGGGCGTCGATGGAGCGATCGACATGGGATTCGGCGGCTAGGTGCATGACGATATCGGGTTGGTAATGATTGAATATGCGCTGGATTTGGGGTTGGTCGGCAATGTCGATTTGTTCGAAGCGGTAGCGCGGGTTGGCGCTGACGCTTGCGAGGGCGCGGAGATTGGCGGCGTAGGTGAGTTTGTCGATATTGACGATGTGATGGTCGGTGTGGGCGATGAGGTAGCGTATAAGCGCAGAGCCGATAAAACCGGCGCCGCCAGTGACAAGGATGGTTTTTTTCATGGTGTGTAGGTTTGTTTGGGGCGGCCAATAACGGCGCACTGTTTGGGGCGCGCCGTTATTGGCCTTGTTTGGTTATTCTTCTCTAAATGAACGGGCGAACATATCTTGGAAGGGCTTGATAAAGTAGCTGAGCACGGTGCGCCCGCCAACTTTTATCATCGCTTCAACCGGCATTCCGGGGAGGACGAAGATGCCGTCTTGTTTCATTTGTTCGAGCCCGGCGGGGGTAATGAGGATTTTGGCTTCGAAGTATTCCATGCCGCTGCGTTCGTCGGTGAATTTGTCGGCGGATACGTGAACCACTTCGCCTTCAATAACGTGGGTGAATTGGCTGTTGAAGGCGGAGAAGCGGACGTCGGCAATCAGTCCGACGCGCACGCGGTCGATGTCGGTGGTGGGAACGCGTACTTTAAGCGCGAGGTCGTCGGATTGGGGGACAATTTCCATGAGGGTGTCGCCGGGGCGAATGACGGAGCCAAGGGTGTAGACTTGTAGGCCTTTGACGATGCCGTCGACCGGTGAGGTGATTTCGACGCGTTGCAGACGGTCTTCGAGCACGAGTTTGCGAAAGGCGAGATCGACGCGTTCGGCTTGAACTTTAGGCAGCTCGGCAGCGACTTCTTGTTGGAAGCGTTGTTGGGTGAGGATGCTTTGGTATTTGTTTTCGGTTATTTGTACGCGTAGTCGGGCGATTTCAGAGAGGTTTTGATCTCGCTCGCCTTGTAGACGTGAGAGTTCGCGCTGCATTTCTTGTAGGCGGATTTTGTCGGTGAATTGTTCTTTGAACAGGGCTTCCCAGTCGATAATTTCTTTTTCGTAGGAGGCGATGCGTTGCTCAAGGGTGGCGACGTAGGAGCTCAGGCCTGCTATTTGTTGTTCGAGGGCGCGGGCGCGTTGGTTGTAGACCGCCATTTCGCCGTCGAGGGCTTCTTTTCGGGTGGCGAACACTTGTTGTTGGGCGCTGATGATTTGTTCGACTTGAGGGTCGGGGCGTTGTTCGGTCAGTGCGGGCGGGAACGCCAGCTCGCTGAGGCCTTGTTGTTCGGATTGCAGACGCGCTTCGAGGCCGTAGACTTCGTTGAGGCGGCCTTTGACCATCGACCATTCGGCGCGCGCTTGGGTGGGCGAGAGTTTGATGAGGGGTTGGCCTTGTTTGACGATGTCGCCTTCTTTGATGAGGATTTCGGATACAAGGCCACCTTCGTAGTGTTGGACGACTTTGTTGTTAGACACGACGACGACTTCGCCGGGGGCGACGGAGGCGCTTTCGAGCGGGGCCATCGCGGCCCAGCCGCCAAAGAGGACGAAGACGATAAACAGGGTGAGCCAGCCGTAGCGGGCGTAGCGCTGGTCGTTGGTGTCGATAATGATGTCGTCGCCTGCGCCGCTTGGGGTGTTGAAGGCGTCGAGGTCCGCTTTGGCTTGGCCGTTTTTGGCTTGGTGCGCCGGGACTTTTACGGTGTCGATTTTGGCGAGGGGCACGGCGTTGTCTGGCGTTTGAGCGGCGGTAGCTTTGGTTTGGGTTTTGGTGTGTTGCATAGTTGGGTACTCTCGTTATTAGGCTTTGTCTGCAAGTGATAGCTGGCCGTTTTGTAGGGCGAGCAATACTTCGTCGCGCGCGCCGTAGCCGCGCACTTGGCCTTGGGCCATGAGCAGGATTTTATCGACGTGTTTGAGCACTTGTTTGCGGTGCGATATGACAACGACAGTGGTGCCTTGTTGTTTGAGGTTTTCTAGCGCTTGCGAGAGCGCTTGTTCGCCTTGGTCGTCGAGGTTGGAGTTGGGTTCGTCGAGTATCACCAGTTTGGGGTTGTCGTAAAGGGCGCGGGCGAGGCCGATGCGTTGGCGTTGGCCTCCAGATAGGCCGCCGGCGTTGCCGACGATAAAGGTGTCGTAGCCGTTGGGCAGGCGCAGAACGAGTTCGTGTACGCCAGCCATTTGGGCAGCGGCGACGACTTTTTGCGGGTCGAGGTTGCCGAAACGGGCGATGTTTTCGCTGATGGTGCCGTTAAACAGTTCGATGTCTTGCGGCAGATAGCCGATGTGTCGGCCGAGTTCGTCTTTGTTCCAGGCGTGGATGTCGGCGCCGTCTAATCTGACTTTGCCGGCCATGAGTGGCCATACGCCAAGCATGGCGCGGGCAAGGGAGGATTTACCGGCGGCACTTGGGCCGATAATGGCGACGCTTTCGCCTTTGTTGATGGCGAAGCTGGCGCCACGCACCACAGGGATATTGGAGCCTGGCGGGACGACCATTACGCTTTGACATTCTACGGCGCCGACCGGTTCAGGTAGCGACATATTGCGTTTTTGGCTTGGGTAGGCGGCGAACATTTCGTTGAGGCGCGCATAGGCGGAGCGCGCGGCGCCAAAGCCTTTCCAACTGCCTATCATGAGGTCGAGCGGCGCGAGGGCGCGGCCGAGAATAATGGAACCGGCGATCATCATGCCGGGGGTGACTTCGTTGTGTATCGCTAACCAGGCGCCTAGACCAAGAATGAGCGATTGGAACATGAGGCGTAGGTTTTTTGAGGTGTTGGAGATGATGCTGGCGCGATCACTGGCTTCGCTTTGTTTGGAGAGGAAGCTGAGGTGTTTTTCTAGCCAGCGTTTGCGTAGGTTTTGTTCCATGCCCATGGCGGCGACAACTTCGGCGTTTTTGATGCAGGATCCGGCGTATTGGGTGGATTGGATGTTGCCGTTATTGGCTTCGGATAGGGGTTTTTTGGTGGCGTATTCGTTGGCGACGGCAAGCGCAAATAGGACGATGGCGGCAAAGATGGCGAATACGCCGAATGTCCAGTGGAACATGAATAGGATGGCGATGTAGATCGGCAGCCAAGGCGCGTCGAAGAAGGCGAACGGGCCGTTTCCGGTCATAAATTGGCGGATACTGGTCATGTCGTTAAGCGGTTGCGGGCTTTGTTGGCCGGGTTCGTTGACGGATTTTTTGAACATGGAGGCGAACAGGTTTTCGTTAAGTTCCATGTCCATGCGGTTGCCGATACGGATGAGGATGCGCGAGCGGATAAATTCGAGCAGGCCCATGGTGATGAACAGGATAACGACAATCAGCGTGAGCATGAGCAGGGTGTCTTCGCTGCGCGAGGTAAGCACGCGGTCGTATAGCTGGAGCATATACAGCGGCGGCACCAGCATTAGGATGTTGATAAAGAGGCTGAAGATGCCGACGGAGATAAAGCCTTTTTTGATGTTGAATAGGGCTTGTTGGAGTTCTGTTTTTTCGGGTTTTTGTTTCATACTGTTCTCGGTTTGCTTCGTTGGGTTCGCGGTTGGGCTCGGTTGGGTGGCGGCGCGCTATTCGCTGAGGGCACTGACTTGGTAGTGCGGCTCGAGGTAGGCGCTGAGGGTCGCGTAGTCGAATTTACCTATCAGGTAAAGGAGTTCGAATTGGGCGTATAGGTTGGCGTAGATTTCATCGAGCATTCGGCGTTCGGTGTTGTACATTTTGGTTTTGGCTTCGAGTACGTCGAATACGCCACGCAGACCATAACCCAGGCCTTTTTCGGCGGCGTCAAGGTAGGCTTGGTTGGAGGCGATGCTTTGTTGCAGCGCGTCGAGGTTGGCGATGCTGGCTTGGAGTTTGGTGAGGGTTTCTTTGAGCTTGACCTGGACAAAGCGTTCGCTGTCTCGTAGGGCGTATTGTTTGCTGGATACGAGGTTGTGCGCGGCTCGAATGCGCGATGAGGTGATGCCGCCTTCGTACAGCGGCAGGGTGAATTCGAGTTGAATTTTGCGGTTGTCGCGGAAGGTGTTTTCGTAGCTGTCGGAGTTGGTGACTTCGGCACGCAGGTTGACTTCGGGGTGGTGGCCGGCTTGCTGTACCGAGAGGTCTTGTTTGGCGACTTGGTAGGCGAGTTCGGCGACTTTGAGGTTGGGCGCGTGGCGTTGGGCAACTTGATACCAGTCGGGATAGGCGACGAGATCACGGGCGCGTTGCCACAGGGCTTCGTTAAGCGGTTGGATGGCGTCAACGCTTGTGCCGAGTAGTCGCTCTAGGCGACGCTGGTTGACCATGACTTGGTTTTGCGCGGTGACGAGGTTGGCGCGGATTTCGTCTTGCTTGGAGCGGGCTTCGAGCATATCCATTTTGTTGGCAAGACCTCGCTCGAGCATGGCTTCGAGTCGGCGCGATTTGATTTGGTGGTCATCGAGTTCTTGTTGGGTGATGCGCTCTAGGCGCTGGGCGCGCGCTAGGTCGAGGTAGGCTTGGGTCATTTCTAGCAGCGTGGTGTATTGGTCTAGCTCAAATTGGCTTTCGCTGGCTTTGCTGTTTTCTTGTTCGCGGCTAATGGTGTTGAATTTGCGCGCGGAGTAGATGGGTTGTACGACGTGCAGGCTGGTGCGGTGAAAGTCGTCCTCTTGGCCTTTTTGGAAGGCGGTATCGTATTGGCCTTTGCCGTAGGCGCCGCTCACGCTCACATTGGGCAGCACGCCGCCCCAGGCTTGGCGCAGTTGTTCTTGGTCAGCTTCGAGTTTGGCTTGTTTGGAAAACAGCCCTTCGTTGTTGTCGAGGGTGGTTTGGTAGGCCTTGAGGTAGTCGATTTGTGGCTGGGCGAAGGCGAAAAACGGCACAACGCATAGCACGGTACCGAAGAGTGTTTTTATGTTCATACGCACGTTTTTGATTCCATCTGCTGCTAGTTGAACCTACATAAGGTTGTTCGCCGTTTTTTTCAAGGGCGAGGTGTGTGAGTTCTTTTGTGATTCAGGTATTGTACTGGATAGCGGTTCGGCTTTGGCAATTTCATGTCGGCTTGTTGCGTTGCTTGTATCCGTCTAGCTATTAAAATGCGCTGGCGTGCGCCGATATGTCATACCCTTTGTTCAATTTGATTCGCATTATAGGCGGGCGGGTTGGGTTGTCGGTGTGACGTGGGTCACATTTGCAGGCCTGCTATTTTGTAGGGTACGCTGAGTTGACATTCGCCCGGGCTTAATTGAGAAAGATTGAGGGTATTTTTTGAAATGGCGCGCGCTTTAGGTTAAATTGTTGGGCTTGGTCGCGGCTTTTAGCTCGGCTTTATATATGTTTTGTAGATTAGGAAGATAACATGACTGAAAAGAAAACTACGGCGCGTAAAACAACACCTAAACCAGCGGCTTCGTCTAAGGGGCCGACGTTGACGATTGATGGCCAGCCTTATTTGGTTGAGGCGTTGTCCACTGCGGCAAAAGCGCAAATTCGTAATATTCAGCTGACCGATGGACGCATTGAGCAGTTGCAGGTTGAGCTTGCGATTGCACAAACGGCGCGCAATGCGTATGTTCGTGCGTTGAGTGAGCAGTTGGCGACGGAGCCGAACGCAAAAGCTTAAGACTTGCTCTGTTTATCTTTAGTTTTGCTTAACCGGCTGGTGCGTGGATGACGTATCGGCGCGGTTTTTGTATTTAAATAGTGCGCACTTAGGTCTTCATGCGTTGCACTTGGTCAGTAAATCTCTATAATCACCAGTCAATTTTTTGTATTTTATAAAGGCTTTAAAGCATGATTAATATCATACTTTGCGGTGGTTCTGGAACGCGGTTGTGGCCTTTGAGCCGAACCAGCTTGCCTAAGCAGTTTGTGCGACTTTTTGATGGTTGCTCTCTTTTTCAACAAACGATTGCGCGCAATCAGCCGTTGTGCCAAACAAGTTATATTGTGTCGAATATCGAGCATTATTTTTTAGTGTTGGATCAGCTATCGGAAACCTCCAGCCAAGGCGCGCGCTATTTGCTCGAGCCGCTGGCGAAAAATACCGCTCCGGCCATCGCCCTAGCCTGCCTAACGCTCGACCCGGACGATTTGGTGCTGGTTACGCCTTCGGATCATCTTATCAAAGACGCTGATGCCTATCAGCAAGCGGTCGCCAAGGCGAAAAGTCTCGCCGAACAAGGCTACTTAGTGTTACTCGGCATTACGCCTACCCACCCGCATACCGGCTATGGCTATATCGAGGCGAATGGCGAAGATGTAAGCGCGTTTATCGAAAAACCTTCGCAACAAAAGGCCGAGGCTTACGTCGCCCAAGGCAACTACTACTGGAACGCCGGTATTTTCTGCTTTAAGGCCGGCGCTTTCCTCGCCGAATTACAACAGCACGATGCGGCTATTTATCAGGCCTGCCAAAACGCGCTTAAAACCACGGAACAGGCCAATCCGTTGCAGATTGATAAAACCGCGATGCAACGCATTCCCGAACAAAGTATTGATTACGCGGTAATGGAGAAATCTAGCCGGGTGAAAGTGGTTCCGGCGGATATTGGCTGGTCGGATTTAGGTTCGTTCGATGCGCTGTACGATGAAATTAAAACCGAGCCACAGGCGAATGCGCATTTGGCGCGCATGGCGAACGCCCCTGCGCCAATCAGTCTGAACGCTAACAATAACCTTATCGTTAGCCGTGAGCGTCAAATCGCGCTGGTGGATGTGGAAAACCTGCTGATTGTCGATACCGCCGATGCCCTGCTCATTGCGCAAAAAGGCAGCTCGCAAAAAATCAAACAAGTGGTCGATGCACTCAAACAAACCCATCCCGAACTCACCCAGGTTCACCGTTTGGCCTATCGCCCTTGGGGAACCTATGAAGTGCTAGTTGAGTCGGAAAAATATAAGGTGAAGCGCATTGTTGTTAAGCCGGGCAATAAGCTGTCGCTGCAAAAACACCTGCACCGCAATGAGCATTGGATTATCGTATCCGGTACCGCCACCGTCACCCTCGAAGACGAACAAAAAATCGTGCGCCCGAACGAATCAATCTATATCAAAATCGGCCAGCTGCACCGCTTGGAAAACCAAGGCAAAATTGATCTGGTGATGATTGAGGTTCAAGTCGGCGAATACACCGGCGAAGACGACATTATTCGAATAGAAGACATCTACGGGAGAGCCCCCCATGCACGCTGACCTACGCTGTTTTAAAGCCTACGATATACGCGGCCAAGTGCCGCAAGAACTCGACACGGATTTAGCCTACCAAATCGGCCTCGCCTTTGCGCGCCTTCGCCAAAGCAAAAAAGTCGTCGTCGGCTACGACATCCGCCTAGAAAGCCCGGCGCTGGCCGACGCGCTCAGCCAAGGCTTGCAAGATGGCGGAACGGATGTCTATCAACTCGGCTTATGCGGCACTGAAGAAGTGTATTTCGCTACCTTTAACGGCGGCTTTGACGGCGGCATTATGGTCACCGCCAGCCACAACCCCAAAGGCTATAACGGCATGAAACTCGTTGGCATCGAATCGCAACCGATTAGCGGCGACACCGGCCTAAATGATATTGCCGATGCGGTGCGCCAACTGCAACCGCTGCCTGACGTTGCGCCCGGCCAACGCTACGATTACGCAGACAAAACCGCTTACCTCAACCACCTGCTCAGCTATATTTCGCCTCAAACAATCCGCCCCTACAAGGTGGTATTTAACGTTGGCAACGGCTCTGCCGGCGCGATGATCGCAGACTTGGTTAAACACCTACCCATTACGCCGATTTATCTGCACGCCGAACCGAATGGCGAATTCCCCAACGGTGTACCTAACCCGTTATTACACGAAAACCGCCAACAAACCGCCGACGCAGTGCTGGCTCACCAAGCCGACTTTGCTGTCGCCTGGGATGGCGACTTCGATCGTTGCTTTTTATTTGACGAAAAAGGCCAGTTTATCGAAGGCTACTATCTTGTTGGCTTACTGGCGCAAACGCTGCTCAAACAACACCCCGGCGCTAAAATTATTCACGACCCGCGCCTTAGCTGGAACACTATCGAACAAGTACGCCAAGCCGGAGGCCAACCGATTCAGTCTAAAACCGGCCACGCCTTTATCAAACAGCGAATGCGCCAGGAAGATGCGGTTTATGGTGGTGAGATGTCCTCCCACCACTATTTTAAAGCCTTCGCTTATTGCGATTCGGGGATGATACCTTGGCTGTTGATTATGCAGCTGATGAGCGAAACCGCTTTGCCCCTCTCCGCCCTTGTTGAACAACGTCAACAAGCCTACCCTTGCAGCGGCGAGCTGAACTACAAGGTCAACGACGTTGCGGCGATACTCGACAAGATAGCGCGCTTTTATGCCGACCAACAGCCGAAAATAGACCTCACCGACGGCCTTAGCCTTGAATTTGACAACTGGCGGTTCAATATCCGCGCGTCGAATACCGAACCGCTACTTAGGCTGAATATCGAATCGCGCGGTTGCCCCGAGCTGGTCGCAGAAAAACACGCGGAAATACAACGCCTTATATCGGAATAGGACGGCACGATGGAAAACAAAAAAATCGCCATAGTTCACGACTGGCTGATTGACTACGCCGGAGCAGAAAGAGTGCTGCAAAGCATGATTGAATGCTACCCCCAAGCCGACCTCTTCGCCCTCGTTGACTTCATGGCCGAAAAAGACCGAGGATTTCTGCGCGGCAAGCCCGTCACCACCAGCTTTATCCAACGGCTACCGTTTGCCAAAAGCGCCTTTCGCCACTACCTGCTGCTGATGCCCATAGCCATAGAGCAATTCGACCTTAGCCATTACGACATCGTGCTATCCAGCTCACACGCCTTTGCCAAATCCGTTATCACCGGTCCGGAACAAACGCACATCGCCTATATTCACACCCCCATGCGCTACATCTGGGGAATGCAAGCCGACTACCGCAGTCAAAGCAAACTAAAAAACAGCCTCATAGCCTATTTATTCCACAAACTACGCCTATGGGATCAAGGCACGGCACCACGCGTTGACCACTACCTGGCCAACTCGCACTACATTAAAAAAAGAATCCAAAAGGTCTATGCCAGAACAGCCGAAGTCATCTACCCGCCGGTAGACATAGCAAATATCCCCCTACAAACTGAAAAACAAAACTACTATGTTGCCGCCTCTCGACTCGTGGAATATAAAAAAATCCACCTCATTATCGAAGCCTTTCAAGCGCTGCCCCAGCAACAGCTCAAAATTATCGGATCAGGTAAAGAATACAGCCGGCTACAAAAAATGATAGCAGGCCACCCCAACATCGAACTTCAGCCCTACCAATCGCACGCGACCACTCTTGCCCATATTCAAGCGGCCAAAGCCTACCTCTATATGGCGCGCGAAGACTTCGGCATCACCCTCGTTGAAGCGCAAGCCTGCGGCACCCCCGTCATCGCCTTTGCTGGTGGCGGTGCGCTCGAAACCATCATCGACGGCCAAACCGGCTACTTCTTCGACCAACAAACACCGCAAGCGCTCACCCAAGCCATACAACGGTTTGAGCAAGCCTCAGCGTTGGACCCGCACCAAATCCGCCAAAACGCCCTGCGCTTTGATCGCCAAAACTTTCAACACAACCTAACCCAAACCATCAAACGGTACACAGAAAACTAACATGAAACTCGGACTCATCCTACACTTCGCCAAACAAGACCTCATCGACAAATACCGCAACTCCCTGCTCGGCATGGTGTGGAACCTCATTATGCCGCTCGTCATGATCAGCATCTTCATCTTCGTCTTCTCAACCATCATGGGCGCACGGCTATCCGATTTCGAAGGACAGCCCTACGCCTACAGCATCTACCTCATTGCCGGCATTCTCTACTGGAACCTCTTTGCCAGCGTGACCCAACGCATAGCCGGCGTTTACGACGAAAAGCGCGATCTCATCAAAAAAAACAAAATCAACCTACGTCTGCTCCCGCTCTACGTCATCCTAACCGAAACCTTCATCTTCCTCATTACGCTCATGCTATTCAGCCTATTTGTCTTCGCCATCGGTCACGGCTTTAGCCTCGCCTGGGCATGGCTGATACTCCCCTATCTCGCCGTTATCCTTATGGCCTACTGCATCGGATTATTTTTCGCCACCTTCTCCATCTTTATCCGCGACCTCAAAAACCTACTCGGTGTCTTTTTACAGCTCTGGTTCTGGATAACCCCGATTGTGTACGTTATCAACATCCTACCGCAAAGCGTCATGCCCATCATGTACCTTAACCCCATGTATTGGATAACCGACCTCACCCACAACATCATCCTCTACAAAACCCAAGAGGGGCTACTCGCCGTAGGCCTACTTATGCTACTATTCGTGCCCATACTATTCGCCCTACTTAAACTATCTGCGATACTCGAAAAAGACGTAAGAGACTTCCTATAATGCCGCTACTCACCGTAACCCAAGTAGACAAACACTACAAATCCTACGCCAGCCCCTACGACCGGCTAAAAGAAATCATCCTCAGAAAATCCTACCACCAATCGTTTCACACCCTCAAAAGCCTCAGCTTCGCCGTCAACGCAGGCGAAAGTCTCGCCATACTCGGCAAAAATGGAGCCGGAAAATCCACGTTACTTAAAATCATCCTCGGCGTCAGCCTACCGGATGCCGGTCAAGTGCAGCTCAATGGCAAAGTAACAGGCCTGCTAGAGCTTGGCAGCGGCTTCGACCACGAACAAACCGGCCTCAACAACATCAAAACCAACGGTCTGCTCATCGGCATGAGCGCCGAAGAAATCGAACAAAAACAACAAGCGATAATCGAATTCTCTGAGCTGGGGCGCTATATTCACGAACAAATCAAAACCTACTCCTCCGGTATGCTCATGCGTCTTGCCTTCTCTATTGCCATCCACGCCGAGCCCGACTGCTTTATCGTAGATGAAGCCCTCGCCGTCGGCGACGCCAGCTTCCAACAAAAATGCTACAAAAAAATACGTGAATTCCGTCAACGCGGCGGGGCGCTCCTCTTTGTATCCCACGATCTCAACGCCATCCAAATGATGTGTGATCGCGCGCTCGTTCTCAATCAAGGCCACATCGAATTCGACGGCAACACCGCCGACGCCATCAACCACTACAACCGCATCCTATCCCAAGACAGCCAACTGTTTGCCGACCCCGAACCCGAACAAACCCAACAAATATTTGGCAACGGCAAAGCCAAAATAACCCATATCAGCCTCCATCGAAGCCACGACCAAGCCACCCTCTTCAAAGCGGGCGACCCGATCACGCTTCGGCTGACCGCCCAAGCAGAGCAACCGCTCGACGACATCGTAATTGGCTTTCTCATCAAAGACCGCTTTGGTCAAAACATCTACGGCACCAACACCCACCACCTGCGCCACCCGGTTCCACTCGGCACCACAGCGCAAACCATCGCCTTCAACTTCAACCTCAGCCTTGCGCCGGGCAAATACACCCTCACCCTCGCGCTCCACGCCGACCACCACCACCTAGATGAATGCTACTACTGGCACGACAACGCCCTCGAATTTGAAATCGCCGGCTACCACACCCCGCTGTTTACCGGCATCACCTACCTCAGCACCGAGATAACCGCATGAAAATTCTCATCAACCTCGACTCCATTACCAGCCAAAAAACCGGCATAGGCCACTACACCGCGCAACTGCTAAACGAGCTCCTTGACGACCCCCGCATCGAGCACATCGTCGGTTTCAAACGCGATCGCCTCTACACCACCCCCCACGCTTTGCGTCAACAACTCGACCCCGCTAACAACGCCGCCGCCGAACCAAACCGCCTGCGCAAAATTCTGCAAACCCTTATCAAACAAAGTACATTCCTCTCCCACCTCTATCGTCGCCTGTTGAGTGCCTACCAAGCCCGAAAAATCGCCCCCTATGCTAAACAAGGCTACCACTACATCGAACCCAACTTTATTCCCGTTCCCTACGCTGGCAAAACCCTTCCTGTCATCCACGACCTATCCGACCTCGACTGCCCGCAATACCACGAAACGGCCAAACAACGCTGGTTTGCCCGCCACCTGCCTCAAGCCATACACCAAGCCGCTCGCATCATAACCGTATCCCAATACACAAAACAAAACATCATCCAACGCTTCAGCCTCCGCCCCGACCAAATCGACATCGTCTCCCCGGGTGTCGCCGACGACTTTCATGCACCCACACCCGAGAAAATCAACCAAATTTGCCAACAATACCGGCTTAAACCTAACCACTACCTGCTTAGTGTCGCCACCCTAGAACCGCGCAAAAACCTAAAAAGCCTTTTCCACGCTTGGCGACAACTCGAACCCGCCCTACGCCAACGCTACCCGCTTGTCCTCGTCGGCAAAAACGGCTGGTTAAACAGCGCCCTCGAACACGAAATCCAACCCTACCTTACCGACAGACAAATCATTCTCACCGGCTACGTTCCCCAACACCACCTCCCCGCCCTTTATGCCGGTGCGCGTCTATTCTGCTACCTCTCCTACTACGAAGGCTACGGAATGCCCATTGCCGAAGCGCTGCTATGCCACGCCCCCATTCTCGCTTCCAACACCACCTCCATGCCCGAAGTAGCCGGCGACTACGCCACCTACGTAGACCCCAACAACCAAAGCCAAATCAACCAAACCCTGCGTCACCTGCTCACCCAACCGCGCGCCCACCCCCCCCCCCCCCCCCCCCCACCGCCCAACTACCCCTGGAAAGCTGCCGCCGCCCCTCCCTATTTCGCCCCAACCCAAGGAAAAAAGGGCGGA
>Ga0172377_10004844_pt1 | contig 13811 bp, 9 predicted proteins | sample Pumphouse3metaG_FD_119749 | JGI IMG/M metagenome (GOLD analysis project Ga0172377, IMG submission 119749) | Leachate microbial communities from a municipal landfill in Southern Ontario, Canada - Pumphouse #3 metaG | ecosystem: Engineered > Solid waste > Landfill > Unclassified | place: Canada... | reverse complement strand
TGAGGGCGCGGGTCGGTGGGTTCGTGATCTCAGGGCTGATCGCGACCGGAAGGCGGTCGCGGTCGTTCATCCGGATGTAGACCGCGTCGAGCGGGTTGATCTTGCTTGCTCCGGTCACCTGGACCCACCGCTGGTTGGTTGCATCCCAGGTGTAGGCAACGCCGTAGTCAAGGCCGTCGCCGGCGTGGGTGACCGCCTGCCAGGTGTTGTTCTCGAGCGCCAGCGGGAACGAGAGGGTGTTCCAGCCCGGCTCGAGGCCGTCGCGGTAGCCGTCGCCGCCGATGTTGGGCGACCCGATCTCAAGGCCGAAATAGGATTTGCCGGTCTCAAGGACGACGTCCGCCGGCTGCGTCAGCCAGGGCTCGTAGTTGGTGCCGGTGACCGGGCTTCCCGTGCCGGGGCCAAAGCCCGATGGGCCGCTCGCGTCGCCCCACCAGTTGTAGAAGGCGTAGGGCTCGTACTCCTCCTCTTCGTAGTAGTAGGGGAGCCCGATGTAGCCGTTGCGGATGTTGTTGAACGTCGCATCGCTGCCACGCGAGAGGATGCCGAGGTCCAGGCCCAGGAACAGGACGCCTTCTCCGTCCACCCGGTCACCGTTGACCATGGTGATGAGGGTCATGGAGACATCCCCGTCCACGCTGTTCCCATCGATGTAGGAGGGGCTCAGGCTCACGATGCCGACGTCGGCCGCCACGGCGCCGGCGAGGATGCCGGCGTCCTCGAGGAGTTCCTCCGTTGATGCCTCAACGACGGCTTCGGAGTTCGCCGCGGTGTAGACGGTGTTGTTCTCGATGTAGGAGCGCACGGTCAGGATACCGCTGGAGACGGCGACTCCCAGATTCGCGGCCCCGGCGCCGGGCAGGTCGATCTCCGTTGCCTGCACGGCGAGGAAGGGTGCCTCTTCGATACGTGCTTCCGCAGCGCTGCTCTGGTTCGCGGTCGTGCTGACGACGTTATCGAGCACGTCGGCCTCGGGTGCGACGATGCCGAAGCTCGCTGCGGCTCCTCCCGCGCCGGAGAGCGCGTTCGACGACCCGTCGAGGGGTGCAGGGAGCAGCATCTCGGCGAGCGAGAGAGCGTTGATATCGTTCGTGACGGCAATGGTGTTACCTTCGATGACGCTTGCGAACCACTCGTTCGGCGCGGGGGGAGCGGGCTCATAGGTGTCGGGATCGAGGACCTCGTACGGATCGAGGACGATACCGATGCCCACGCCCGCCGTAGCGGCAACGCTGAGGGCCGTCCTGTCCTTAACCATGTTGAACGCCAGGGTCTGGGCCCGGCTTCTCTGTGCGACAGTAACGTTGTTGTTCACGACGCGCTCGTCGTCTGCACCGGCAAGAACTCCCACTCCGAGGAGGAGGTTTGCGGTGCCTGCTACTGCGTCGGCGGTCTCGTTATCGCCTCCCATGGCCTGGCCCAGGAACATGCCGTCGGTGATCACATGGATACAGTTCTCTTCGACGTCGATGGAGTCACCTGTTCCGGCGAAGCCGAACGCCGCTACAATGCCGACGGATCCAGCCGCCGGGTCGGGCACATCGAGGTCGCCGCCCTCCGCGAGTGCAATGCCGGCAGCGCTGGTCTCTACCATGATCTCGTTGTCGTGGATCACCATCTCTCCCTCGGCGTCGTTGACGTAGACGCCGCAGCTCACCGAGAGCGGGACCGCGGCCGCAAGCCGGGTTCCGTTCAGGAACTCGAACGCTTCCCCGTCTTCCATGAGTGCCTGATACCCGGTGAGCGTCTCGTCTTCAGTGTAGGCTGCAAGAACACCGGTATCTCCGGCGAGGACGGTTTCCGTGATCGCCGCTCTCTCCTCTTCGGAGAGGTTCTGCCACCCGTTGCCGTTCTCGTTGATGAGGCCGAGCAGGACCGCCCGCTGCACCTGCTCATCCGAGAAGGCCTGGTCGATAAGCCCTAACGAGAAAGGAGTCTGGAGCGTCACGTCAACGTCATTGACCGGCAGGTCACCCGCAATGACGGCGACGTCCTGGTACACCGGCACGTAATTGCAGCAGACCTCCGGGTTCAGGACATCTTCGAGGACGATGCCGGCTGTTACCGTGAGTGCGGCAGCGAGGGTTGCCTCATTGATGTCCGGTTCGAACTCAAGGTCGCTTCCCGTGAGGGTCGACAGGCCTTCGGTGTCCGCGAGGCACGCTGCGACGGAGAACTCCTCACTCTCCTGCATCATGCCGACATAACGGGCGCGCAGGGCGCTGTTGTCTGCAAGGGCGGTTAGTACCTCTTCTTCATCGAGTTCCAGTTCGGGAACCAGATAGGTCTGCGTCTGCGCCCTGACCACGACCACGTTCTCGTGGACCACGGGGTTCACGAGGAGGTCGTCGGAGGCGCTCCAGACGTGGATGCCTGTCAGGACGAGAGCGGAGAGGGCGCCCACATTGAGGCCCCCGGCAGTCTCATCGTAGGTCATGACAGTGCCGAAGGCATGCACGACGTTATCGCAGATCTCGGGTTCGTTGCTCACTTCAACGTCGATGCCTTTAACCCTCCCGACCCCCAGAGTCAGGGACTCTTCGTCTTGAGTGGATTCGTCACCGTCGACCGGCAGGTTGAAGATCCCGGTCTGGATGATGACAATGTTCTCGCTCACCCGGGACTCATCGCATCCGCGAATGTGGATACCCGCTGTCGACGTCATGGCCAGCTGGCCTGCGTCGGTGACGGTGAGCGTGTATCGAACGTCGTTCCTGAGAACCTGGGCTTTCGGCGAATTGTCGGCTATGATGCCGGCGGCCTCCGGACTGATTTCTCCTTCGTCGGGCTCGCCGATGCAGGTGGCCTCTACCTCGACCTCGTTATCGAGAACCTGCCCCTTCTCGGCCTCGGAGATCACGATGCCTACCGGCAGGACGACCCAGGACTCGGTGATAACCTCGACCGTGTTGTTCTGGACGAGTGCGTTCTCGCCGTTGCCGAGGATACCGACCGTCCAGGCTGCGTCGAGAGCCATTCCGACGACCGTGACGTTATTCTCCAGGATCTTCAGGCTCTCCGAGTTGCCGGACCGGATACCCCAGGCCTCAACGGCCGAGTGGTGCAGATCCGGCTCGTCCGGGGTGCAGGCGCCCACGGATACGACCCGGTTGTTCTCGACGACGACATCAGCACTCCTGATGATCAGAACCCCGAGGGACTCTATCGGAGGAGCGGCGTCCTCAGCAGCGAAGGCTGGGTCATCTTCTTCTTCAAGGTCAGGTGCGACACGAATCGTAATGGGGTTCACCCCTACTGCTGTCGATTCACGGTGCTGCGAGACCGCCACGACGTAGTTGTCGTGGATGCAGGCATCGGTCACCTCATCGACCGTGATGCCCGCCTGAGCGCTGCTCCCGATGGCACGCACCTCGTTGCTGTCTATGCAGACATCCATGCCGACCTGAACCAGGATACCATAGGTGATCGCATAGATCTCCTCGAGGACCGAGACGTTGTTGTGGATGATCTCGACCGCTTCAACACCATGGGCATAGATCCCGACCCCGGAAGCGTTTTCGACCTTAAACCCCGAGAAAGAGACCTGATCTGCGGTGATCTCGACACCGGTATGCGCACCCATGGCGTCGAGGGTCACCCCATCAAGGCCAGGGCATTCAAGGTATGAAACAGTCGTGACGGTCATGCTTCTGTCGATCACGACCGACTCGTTGTATGTCCCGTTGTAGACCCAGACCTCGCCGCCCTCCGTGACGCCGTCAATAGCGTCCTAGATGCCTGAGAAGTTCAGTACCCCATAGTCGGGCGCTTCATCGTCATACGATGCGTTCACATAGACCCTGTCGGGCAGGGCCTCTGCAGCTGCCGGTGCTATCAGCATTGCGCAGATAAGCACTGTCAGCGCGAAAAAGATCTTAATCGGGCGAATTCCCTTCACCCGGCCGTTATCCATTTCGATCACCTGAATTTACATTCAGGTGTAACTCTCGTGGAATACTATTTAGAGATATGGAAAATATCCGATGACGTACAGCACAGTTAAGAGAATATTATTGATTATAGTAGTATTTTGAAGGAAACGGATCGATCATATCCCGCCCCGCCGGAAGCTGTCACCCCTCTCTCCCTCACCACGCGCAAAAGCACAGGGAACAGGGCACCTGCAGGGGCGGGACCGGACAGACCGGGCTCCTCCTCTCCCCCTGCACGCAAAAACCGACCGGCATATAGTTTCTCCAGAGTAAACCGGCCAGCTACCGGCACGCCGCTGCGGCCGGAGCGACTCTCGTGAGGTTTACCATATGCCTGAATTTTCACAACCGTTTGCCGGGAACAACATCGACCGGACGATGGGCCACAACGAACGTATCCGTGCCATCCGCTACACGATCGCCGCTGAATACGAAGCCATCCAGTTCTATCTCCAGATGGCCGACGCCACCGACAACGAACTGGCCCGCGAGGTCCTGCGGGATGTCGCGGACGAGGAGAAGGTGCATGCAGGTGAGTTCTACCGCCTGCTCATCGAACTGGACCCGAAAGAGAAGGAGTTCTACCAGCAGGGCGCAAAAGAGGTCGAAGAAGAGATCGAGAGACTCCGGGCGAAAGAGTGATGCACGGCGGGCACCGGGTCTGCCCGGAAACCCGGATCCGCCATCACCCGTTTTTCGCCGAATTTTTGATTATTTTCCTGAAAAACGGCGTCTCACGAATTTTTTGTGGCCGCCAGATATTTACATATGGATAGGATTATATTACCCGCTCATCAACAATGATCCATGCTCGGCATCGTCCCGGATGTCGGTCCGGAGTTCTTCTCCCTGGTCGTCGTCCCGGCATTCATCTTTCTTGCACGTATCTGCGATGTCACCATCGGGACGATGCGGATCATCTTCGTCTCGCGGGGGATGAAGATGGTCGCCCCGATCCTCGGGTTCTTCGAGGTCTTCATCTGGATCATTGCCGTCGGCCAGATCTTTCAGAACCTCACGAACCCGCTCAACTACTTCGCCTACGCGGCCGGGTTCGCCACGGGAAACTACGTCGGGATGATTGTCGAGGAGAAACTCGCGATGGGGCTTGCCCTCATCCGGATCATCACCCAGCGGGATGCAACGAACCTCATCAACTACCTCCGCGCCGCGGGCTACGGGGTGACGGTCCTCGACGCCCAGGGGAAGCAGGGACCGGGCAAGGTCATCTTCTCGGTGGTCAAGAGAAAGAATATCAAGAACGTGGAGGACGCCATCCACGAATTCAACCCCAAGGCGTTCTACTCGATCGAGGACGTCAGGCGGGCGGCGGAGGGGACGTTCCCGATCATCACGCCGGGCCCGACCCCGTTCCCCTTCAAGAGAGTCGTCAGGAAGGGGAAGTGACCCCCGTATAGGTTATCCGGTAGACGGCGTTCGCCCGATCGTCCGAGACCAGGAGCGAGCCGTCGCCGGCAACCTCGACATCGACAGGCCTTCCCCATACGTCCCGCCCCTGGAGCCAGCCCTCCGCGAAGGGCTCGTAGGAGACGGGCGTCCCATTCTCGAGCGTGACCGTCATCACCCGGTAACCGATCGGTTCGATCCGGTTCCAGGACCCATGCTCGGCGATGAAGATCCGGTTCGCGTACTCTTCCGGGAACTGCCCGCCGTCATAGAACCGCATGCCGAGCGCGGCGACGTGCGGGCCGAGTTCCTGCTCGGGCGGGGTGAATTCAGCACACGACCGCCCGGCCCCGAACTCAGGATCGACGATCGATCTCCCGTGGCAGTAGGGAAACCCGAAGTGCATCCCGGCCTCCGGCGCCCGGTTCAGCTCGTCGGGCGGGACGTCGTCGCCGAGCCAGTCGCGGCCGTTATCCGTGAACCAGAGTTCACCGGTCTCCGGATGCCAGTCGAACCCCACCGTGTTCCGGATGCCCCGGGCGTAGATCTCGAGTTCGGTCCCGTCCGGGTTCATCCGGTGGATCGTGGAGAACCGCTCGTCGTCGGGGTTGCAGACGTTGCAGGGCGCCCCGACCGGGACGTAGAGTTTCCCGTCGGGGCCAAACGCGATGAACTTCCAGCCGTGCGAGGCCTCACCGGGGAAGGCGTCGCTCACGACCGCCGGCTCGGGCGGGCTCTCGAGGTTCGCCTCGATATCGTCGTAGCGGAGGATGCGGCTGATCTCGGCGACGTAGAGGGAGCCGTTCCGGAGCGCGACCCCGTTCGGGGAGTTTAGACCGCTCGCGATGACGATCACCTCGTCGCCCCTCCCGTCGCCGTCGCGATCGGGGATGGCGTAGACGTTTCCGGCACCGCGACTCCCGACAAAGAGCGTCCCGTTCGGCGACAGGGCCATCGACCGGGCTCCGGTGACGTTCCCGGCGTAGACGTCGATCGCAAACCCCGCAGGCAGGGTGATCGTATCGAGCGGCAGGGGGCCTGCGGTGCCCCCCTGCGGCAGCACGACGGCCACGACGATGCCGAGAAGGACGAGCACCGCAACGGCGGCGAGGATGATAACGGTCCGGCGTGACATAAGGTTCATCTCCGGGACTCCGGAGGGCGAGAGCGTATATAGCCGTTACTCATGCAGGACTGTCCCCGGATTCGTTCCAAAATGTTCATCACGCAGTCCGAAAACCTTCAATATCGGGTGTGACGACCCCCATGAAGACCCTCGATCTTCTCGTATTGTTTTCTCCCTGGCTGATCTTTGCCGGCCTCGTCGTCTACACCCCGGTGCCGTTCGAGTTCATTCTTCTCCTCTCGCTCGCCGCATCCCTCCTCGTCGGCTACCGGGACTCAAAGACCGGTTCATCATCGCCTGGACGACGACGCTCATCTTCGCGATCGTCTCCGTCCTCGTACTGGTCCCTCTGCCGGTTCACTATCGTCCCGCTCCTCGGGGTCGTCACGGACATCTGCATATGGCTCCCGATCTTCATCGGAGCGGTCTTTTCGGCCCGGCACCCGGATTACGCGGAGAGGAAGGCCGGGCCTGGGGGGTCTGCTTGAGTTGCGGAGTGCCCCGTTCCGCGCCTCACCGCCTGAAACGATCGGCAATATTCATGTAGACGACGCCCCCGACGATGACCGCGAGGAAGAGGATCCATGATACGATGGCGAGGCTGTCCGGTGCTCCGGCAACTGCCGGCAGGAGCCCGCCGGGCGAGGAGGACGATGGAAGCGGCGACCAGAAGGTTCCCCACGAACCTGGAGAGCGGTCTCTTCGTCGTACCTCGCCCGCTGCTCTGAAGGCGCGGTGTTGTAGCCCGCAATGAGGCCGCTCGCGTTGAAGGCCCGGGTTATGATGCCGATAAATAGCGTGACCGTTCCGTCGAGGACGTTTGCGATCCACATAGTCTGCCGGGATCATATCAGGTTCCCGGGCGCTATGCTGTTTCGGTATCCCTCGAGGGCGCATATCTTCCCGTCACGCCGCAGGGTACCGGCTGTCCACCTCCACCCCCCCCTCTGAACGCCGCTGCCGGGGTCGCGACGACCATCAGGACGCGGCGGAAGTCTTCCGGGCAGGTGCGTAGGTTTATCAACTCTCCAAAAAGAATCACATATGTTGCCGACCGGCATTGGGAGATACTTGAATGATAACCATTGTTGCTAAATGCAGTACCAAAGCAGGCAAGGCAGACGACCTCGTGAACCTCGCCCGGGATCTGGTCCAGGCCAGCAGAAGCGAGGCGGGAAATGTCTCCTACGACTTCTATGCCGACATCGGGGACCCCGAAAAGTTCACGTTCGTCGAGGTCTGGAAAGACCAGGCCGCGATCGAATTCCACAACAACACATCCCACTTTCAGGGTTTTGTGGAGAAAGCAGGACCGCTGTTCGCCGGTCCGCTTGACATCGCCCTGTACCGGAAACTCACCTAGACGGCGGGTATCCCCACCATCTCTCCCTTCTTTCTACCGCATCGCGCACCCGGCCCTTCACATACCGGGGATCTCCAGATTGAGCTTCTCGGCGATTCCCCGCACCTGCTCCGGCACCTCGGTTATCCGTTTCTCGTCCCCGTAGACCACGGAGTAGACCTCCGAGAGTTTCAGGAGGAGGCCTTCGGGCGAGAGGTGCGCGGACAGCCCTGCCTGTCGAATTCTGTTCCGGATCCGGCAGTAGAGGTAGAAGCAGAGGAACCCGACGAAGACGTGGCCGAAGACCGCTGTGGCGTCCTGGAGGTAGGGCTTGTCTGCCAGGATCAGGTTCTTGAACGCGTCAAAATGGTCCTCAACCGTGTTCCGCGACTTATACAGTTCGTAGATCTCCTGCGGGTCCGCCACGATCGAGGAGAGGAGCATGATCCTGCCGGCGCGTTTCATGCGCTGGTTCAGCGTTTCCCGGTCGATCTGACCCACTTCCAGCAGGCGATAGAGAGTCTTCTTCTCCTCAATCTCGAGATCGGCATCCTCGTAGAGGTAGAGCATCAAGCCGTTGACTTCGCGTTTGCCGGCACGAATGAGCTGTTTGCGGTAGAAGAAGTGCTCGGTGAGATGGATCCTGGTTGCATACCGGGCGTTGTTACGGCGCTGGAGGACGACGAACGGGATCTTTCCTTCCTGCAGGAGCGTCTCGTTTGCCTCTGAGACGGTTCTCCGGTCGAGGACGAGCGTTGTCCTTGCAGTATCGCTCCCGGCGAGGGATGCGATGAGGGTAGCGGCGTCCCCGACCGTTCCCGGCAGGATCCGGAACATCGTGGGGAGGCGGGTATCCGTTGCGACGGAGAGCGCGATGTTGATCTGCCGCAACCAGACGTTATCAGTATTATTGCTGAATTCGCCGAGGTTGAAGATGTCCGAGCAGGAGAAGACAAACGAGAGGTCGTAGACGAACTGGTGCGCCTGTGTGGAGAGGTGCCGGAACATCGCCTGCTGGGCGGCATGATCGCTGCCGATTGCAGGGAGGACCTGAGAGAGAGCGCCAAGATTACAATCCGGCGTAATACCGAGGACGTTGTCGAGTTTCCCCCAGGTGTCCCCAACCCTCGCGAGCGGGGTGTACACGGCGGTCCGGGTAAAGGTGAGTGCGACGATCTCCTGCCAGCAGGTGGGGAACGCTTCCCGGAGAACGGGGATCAGTTCACCGAGTTCCTCTGCCATCAGGGCGGCATTTCCGTGTTCATAAACACTGCGAGGTTGTAAAGAGGTGCCCGCGCGCCTTGTTCCTTTGGCGATGAGGCCGTGTTCTTTCGTGAGCCGCCCGAGGTAGGTGCTCACCTTCTTCGGTGATCTGGTCGCCCGGTCATAGACGCTCGTTGAGCGATAGACGTACGGTTTGCCCTGGATCTCCTTGATCTCGATGCATCTCTCGCCCTTTTGCCGCTGCTCTTTCAACCATGTACGGACCCACTCCTCCATATGATATAATATTAGGGATTATACTCCATAAAGATATTTCTATCTTGAACCTTCAAAAGCCAAAATGGGGCGAATATTGGCCACTATATGCCCTAACTGCATGAAATCCGTGTTTAGTCCCTCACTGCACCTCATTCCTGAATTACTGAATAATTACCGCGGATGAGCGAAAAAGCCTTGAAATGGCGTTATAATTCGCGGTGTGATACAGAACATAAATTATATATGTCTCGCTCAGCAACTGGGAAACTATGTCGGTTGATCATCCGGTCGCAAAAGTGTCGATCGGGCAGGTATCGATCGGCACAGGTCCATGAGCATTGCTCGTGAGGCCCGCGTGAACCTCCGGTTCACGAGATAGCCTAATGGATGGATATACTATGGCGAAAAAAATTAAAGGACTTGCAATGCGCAAGATCGGCGAGATCGGATGGATTGAGAAGGAAGCACCCAAGTGCGGCCCGCTTGATGCACTGGTGAAGCCGCTTGCAGCTGCACCGTGCAGCTCCGATATCCACACCGTGTGGGAGGGAGCGATCGGTGAACGCACTGACATGATCCTTGGACACGAAGCTGTCGGAGAGGTCGTCGAAGTCGGTTCAATGGTGAAGGACTTCAAGCCCGGCGACCGCGTTATCGTCCCGGCGATCACTCCCGACTGGATGTCCCGCGAAGCCCAGGCAGGATTTGCGACCCACTCCGGCGGCATGCTCGCAGGCTGGAAGTTCTCGAACTTCAAGGACGGTGTCTTTGGCGAACTCTTCCACGTCAACGAAGCAGACGGAAACCTCGCGATTCTCCCGGACTCCATCCCGGTAGCAGAAGCAACCATGATCACCGACATGGTCCCGACCGGTTTCCACGCAGCGGAACTCGCTGACATCAAACTTGGTGACACAGTCTGCTGTATCGGTATCGGCCCTGTCGGACTGATGAGCGTTGCCGGTGCAAACCTGATGGGTGCGTCCCATATCCTTGCGGTCGGCAGCAGGCCGGATTGTGCCAACGCAGCACGGGGCTACGGTGCAACCGACATCATCAACTACAAGAACGGCGACATCGTCGAGCAGGTTCTTGAGAAGACCGACGGCAAGGGTGTCGACAAGGTCTGTATCGCAGGTGGCGACGTACACACCATGGAGCAGGCAGTCAAGATGGTCAAGCCCGGCGGAAAGATCGGGAACGTCAACTACCTCGGCTCGGGCGACTACGTCTTCGTTCCGCGTGTCGACTGGGGCTGCGGTATGAGCCACAAGTTCATCCACTGCGGTCTGATGCCCGGCGGCAGGCTGCGGATGGAGAAACTCGCAAGCCTCGTTGAGACCGGTAAGCTCAACCTCTCCCCGATGCTCACCCACCGGTTCAAGGGCTTCGACAAGCTCGAGGAGGCTCTGCTCCTGATGAAGGAGAAGCCAAGAGACCTCATCAAGCCCATCGTCGTGATCGAAGAGTAACTCACTATTTTTGAGTTGCTCTCCATTTTTGAAGCCACCTCTCTGGTGCGCACGCCGCAAGCAGGGGAGATAACCTGCTTCGCGCTCCCCATTTTCCAGAATTGCCGTAGAGCGCAGCCCGGAACCCGTCTCTCCCCCCGGGGTCTCGAAGCAGCCCCGCACCGGACGTGAGACGGCGTCCCTTCAGGCAAACCGACGGATGCCCGCGAGCGGCGGGAGGACCACCGCCTCGCCGTCGACCTCCACCACCGGCTGCAGGCTGCCCGCATCAACGCGGTGAAGGATGGGCGAGAGGAAGTCCCGGCCTCGCGCGTAGTTCACCACGACGCCGGGAGAGAGCGGATTGAAGGCAGGCATCACGATGAGGTCCTTCCCGTCTGCCGCCCTCTCGCCATAGAGGAAGCAGGGGAACCGGGCCATATCGATCTCGATCGCCGGGTGGTCGTGGCCGATGACCAGCGCCCCGTGGTCGGCGACCTCCCGGTCGCCGTGGACCACCGTGTAGCCACCGCGGTCGTAGCGCTCGACCGTTCCTCCTGCGATAGCGGGGAGCATGGTGTCGTGCGATCCGCGGACCAGAACGACCTCGCACTCCGCCCGCAGGGTCGCAAGGACCGTCGAGAACGTCTCCCGCACGTCCCGGCTCACCCGGTCGAAGGAATGGAAGATGTCCCCGTCGAGAACGAAAACCTCCGGCCTGAACCGCTCCAGGATCGTCTCGAACCGATCGAGCAGTGTCTCCTCCTCGTGGAGCGGGAAATGGAGCCCCTGCCGGTAGAGCGTCTCGGCAAGCCCGATGTGGACGTCGGAGACGACGCAGAGGCCAAGGTCCCGGACGTAGAGGGCGCCCTTGTAGAAGCCGAACCGGGAAAGGATGTCGGCCTCGGCGACCGCGTTCATGCCACAGCCCCGTCTTCGATGCTGGTCATCACGCGGCGCTGGAACTCGCGGAGCATCGTGAGCCGGTCCTGCGCGTAGACCGCGTCGGAGACACCGAGCGTCGCGATCCCGAACGCCAGCGGGCTCGGGGACGCGGTATGGGTCAGGACGACCTCGATCCCCCCGTCGGCGATCCCGTCGACAATCCGCCGGATGTTCTCCGCCTCGAACCGGTCGTCGATCACCTCGCGGTAGGTCTCCCGCATCACGGCGAAGTTCGGCAACCGTTTTGCAAACGCAATCAGCATATCGGCGCTCACCTGCTGGCGGCGGGCGCTCCTCTTGCGCCCCATGTAGTTTTTGAGGATCATGAACGACCGGGCCGCGTTGATCCGGAAGACCCTCTTTTCAAGCTGGGTGCCCTCGACGGCCGCCTCGAGGACCTCCCCGCACTCGTCGGCCCGGATGCCCCGGAGGATGCGGGCGGGATCGGCTCTCTTCTCAAGTGGTATCGAGACCAGAAAGCCGGTATCGCTGATCCCGACCGAGACATTCGTCGTCACGTCCCGTGCAATCATATAGGCGACGATCCGGGAGAACCCATCGTTGAACCGCAGCCCGTAGTTGGTCATAAAGTAGTAGAGGCGGCGGCGGTTCTCCCGGTCCACCTGCTCCTCGACGACGATCCTGTCCGGCGTGGGGACGGCTTCCTCCCCCAGGTAGAGGACCTGCTGCTCGAAGATCGCGCATATGCTCCGGGCGCTATTCTCGTCGATCGGGTAGTCGGCAAGGAGCACATCGACGATCTCCTCCGTTGCAGACGTCTGCATCGCGCGAAGCATCCTCTCCTTGAACCGGAGGACGTGCAGGCCGAGGTCGAACGAGAGCGGGAGCTTCTCCGAGAACCAGCTCGGTATCGTCGGGCGGTCGCCTGTCGGGTCGACGTAGAGTTTCCCGCCCCGGCGGTAGGCGAACTTGTAGCGCCGCCCTCCGAGGACGAAGACGTCGCCCTTGTTCATCCGTTCGAGATACTTCTCGTCCAGGGTCCCGGTAAAGACCCCGTCCCGGGTGAGGACGTCGCAGGAGAACTCGTCCGGAATGGTCCCGGAGTTTAAGAAGTAGATCATCCGGGCGTTCCTCCCCCGCTTTACGATCGTCCCGGTTGCCGGGTCGTGCCAGATCTTGGCGTAGATGTGCCGCTCCTCGAGCCCCGCATACTCCCCGGCGAGGTAGCGGACGACGCTCATGAGGTCTTCCTCTTCGAGGTTACGGTAGCAGTGGGACCGGCGGATGACCGCAAGCATCCCGTCGATCTGCTGCTCCCCCTCGAGGGCCATCCCGAAGACGTGCTGGGCAAGGACGTCGAGGCAGTTCTCCGGTATGTGGATCCGGTCCACGAACCCATCCTGCCCCTCCTTGAGCATCACCGCGCACTCCACGAGCTCGTCACGGTCGAGGACGACGATCCGCCCTTTCACCACCTCGCCGAGGCGGTGCCCGGCCCGCCCGACCCGCTGGAGGAGCGCTGCCACGGACTTCGGGGACCCGACCTGGAGGACGAGGTCGACGTGGGGCATATCGACCCCGAGTTCGAGCGACGTCGAGGTCGTCACCACCTTCACCTCCCCGGCCTTGAGCCGCTCCTCGACGAGGAGCCTCCCTTCCGTCCCCATCGAGCCGTGGTGGCACCCGGTGTTCTCCTCGGTGTAGCATTCCGGGTAGCGGACCCGGAGGTTGTGGAGGATCCGCTCGGCGCCGTTTCTGGTATTCGTGAAGACGAGGGTGTTGTTGTGGGCCTGGATATGGTGGTGGATCGTCGCGTAGAGGTGCCGCGAGAGGTCTTCGGGCGTCGTCTCGATCAGGTCGGGAACCGGGCAGAGGAGCGCGAGGTCGAACTCCCGCGCGAACCGGGTATCCACGATCTCGACCTCGCGCCCGGCGCCGACGAGGAACCGACCGACCTCGTTGAGAGGCTCGATCGTCGCCGAGCACCCGATCCGGGTAAACCCGCCGCCGGCCTCCTTCACCAGTCTCTCCAGGCGTTCCAGGCTCACCGAGAGGTGGACACCGCGCTTCGAGCCTGCAAGGGAGTGGATCTCGTCGACGACGACCCACCGGACCGTCCGGAGACTCTCCCGAAACTTCGGGGAGTTCAAGAGGATCCCGAGGGT
>Ga0172377_10004843_pt1 | contig 13813 bp, 12 predicted proteins | sample Pumphouse3metaG_FD_119749 | JGI IMG/M metagenome (GOLD analysis project Ga0172377, IMG submission 119749) | Leachate microbial communities from a municipal landfill in Southern Ontario, Canada - Pumphouse #3 metaG | ecosystem: Engineered > Solid waste > Landfill > Unclassified | place: Canada... | reverse complement strand
TTTATGCGTATTTTTGTAACATAAATCTTAAAACCTTCAACGTGATGACAAAGTACAAAATCTTGGTAGTAGATGACGAAGAGTCCATTTGCGAGATTCTGAAGTTTAATCTTGAGGCTCAAGGTTATGAGGTAGACGTGGCATACAGTGCCGAAGAAGCGATGAAAATGCACCCTGAAAAGTATGCCCTGATTCTATTGGACATCATGATGGGAGAAATGAGTGGATTCCAAATGGCACATATCTTAAAGGAGAAGCCAGACACAGCAAAAGTTCCAATTATTTTCTGTACAGCGAAAGATACGGAAAACGATACTGTAGCGGGACTAAACATCGGTGCAGACGATTATATCTCAAAACCATTTTCTCTAAGCGAGGTCGTAGCCAGAGTGAGAAATGTCATTCGCCGTACCTCTCAAACAGAGGCAGAACCGAACTCCATCGTTTATGAAACACTCAAACTCGATTTGCGCAGTAAACGATGCACACTGGAAGGAGAGGAAATTCCTCTGACCAAGAAGGAATTTGAAGTATTAAAACTTTTTTTGAGTCTGAAAGGTGTCATTTTCTCGCGCGAAGAAATACTAAAACGCGTCTGGGGGGGCGACATTGTAGTTTTAGGTCGCACCATAGACGTAAACATTACCCGTTTGCGCAAGAAAATAGGGAGGTATGGGAAACATATCATTACGCGAAACGGATATGGGTATGGGTTCGAAGAATAAAAAACATGTCGTCTATTATCACCAACAACTCTTCATCCTTTTTCTAACTTTTGTTTGGGTAACGGTGGGTTGCTTCGTTTATTACCAGTATGGACGTGAACGAAGTTTTAAGATGAATTTACTCAATGAACGTTTGCAGTTTATCAATTTACAATTGCTTTCTTACGCTGCAAGCGGAGGTCAGCCAGCAAACTTCTATAAAGATCACCACATGTTTTTACAGAACATGCGCATCACTCTTATTCATAAAAATGGGCAGGTCGTCTATGACTCGGAAGATTCTCGTCAAGAGCAAGATTCAAACCACTTGTCACGGCCAGAAGTAAAAGGTGCATTAAAATCAGGTTCGGCTTTCGCTATCCGCCACTCTGCATCCACGGGCAACAATTATTTTTATGCTGCTACAGCCGGCAAAAACATGATAGCACGTACCGCCATAGTTTATACGGTTTCACTGGCTAGTTCACTCAATCCGGCGCGAGGTTTTCTATGGCTCATGTTGGGAATCTCTGTTTTGTTCAGTATTTTAGGATACTTCATGACTCGTCATCTGGGCGACAACATCAGACGACTGCGCGATTTTGCTCGCAAAGCAGGTGCGGGAGAAAAAATTGAACCGGGTGAAAAATATCCCCACGACGAACTCGGAGAGATTTCTACACAGATCATGAAACTTTATAGTCGTCTATTACAAACAATGGATGACCGTGATAAAGAACGTCAGTCCGCTCTCTACGAAGCACATGAAAAAATTCGCATCAAACGGGAACTTACCAACAACATTAACCACGAGTTAAAAACGCCTCTATCTGCCATTAAAGGTTATTTGGAAACTATTCTCAGCTATCCCGATATGGACGAGAAACAGCGTGACCTCTTCACTCAAAAGAGCTATGAACAAACCATGCGTTTAACCGATCTGCTACGCGACGTATCCACTATTTCGCGATTGGAAGAGGGGAGCATTTCTCTTAAGAAAGAGCGTGTCAACCTGTTGAACATCTTCAACACTCTGCGCCAAAACATGGAACTGCAACCCGAGGACCGCTGTATGGCCTTCCACTGCAATATAAAAGAACCTCTCTGGATGAAAGGTGATCCCATTCTGCTGGATTCCATTTTTGAAAATCTGATGAACAACGCCATAGCCTATTCTTCCGGTTCCGCTATTTATATTGAACTGAAAGAAAAAACAGACGACCAATACACCTTCATTTTCGCCGACGACGGTGTAGGTGTAGAGGAAAACCAACTTCATTACCTTTTTGACCGATTCTATCGCGTAGACAAAGGACGTTCACGCAAACTGGGCGGAACGGGATTGGGACTCTCTATCGTAAAAAATGCAGTCATTCACCATGGCGGTACTATCTCAGTGTGTAACGGGGAACGAGGAGGTTTGGAATTCACGTTTACACTAAAACGAAATCTGTAAGTTTTTCTTCATACCATTGAGTTCTCATTCATTTCCCATATTTATACTCTTTAAAACAAGAAAAAAAGCAGACAAAGTATTGGAAGATATATTATATTTACGTTATGAAACACTAAATTCAAAGAGATGAAAATGATATTGATTTCCATCCTCATTCTTCTTTTAATCATCACTTACGTATGCCGTCACTTATGGACCTTGTTACCTTTGCAGGCACCTTGGCGTATTGTCATAATCTCCTTTTGTACATTACTGCTACTGCTTTTGATAATTTCATTTGTTTGGGGCGAACAAATGCCGCTCACTGCAAGTCGGTGGATTTATAGAATCAGCACAGCTTGGTGCTTCATTTTCTTTTATCTCATTATGGTCTTTCTTCTGATAGACCTGACAGGTTTAATTTTACCAAAAATCAGGCCCCTCTTTCAGCATCAATGGAGTAGCACATTAGGACTCATTGCACTTATTACCGGCATTTTCATCTATGGCAATATTCACTATCACCATCCAGTACGCGTACCACTCCATATCAAACTGCAAAAACCATTGCCGCATCCACTCAAAATAGTAGCCATATCAGACCTGCATTTGGGTTACACCATCGGATCGGAGGAAGCAGCTCAATGGGTAAAACAAATCAATAACGAAAAACCAGATATCATTCTCATTGCAGGAGATATAGCAGATTACTCCATACGTCCGTTACTCCACGACAGCATTGCCTGCGTATTAAATAAATTGCGAGCCCCACTGGGCATTTATGCTTGCATGGGCAACCACGACTATATTGCCAATGCGAACCGCACCATCCCCTTTATTAAAAGCACAGGCATACACTTGCTGCGCGACGAAGCTATTTTGGTAGATAGCGCTATTTATATAGTAGGCAGAGATGATCGAAGTAATCCTCACCGCAAACCGATAAAGGAAATATTAAAAGGCTTGAACACAAACAAACCGCTTATTCTCCTTGATCATCAACCTTATCATCTGGAAGAAGCTGCTAATGCCGGTGTGGATTTTCAATTCTCCGGACACACGCACCGCGGGCAAGTCTTCCCAATAAACCTGATCACTGACGCAATATATGAAAAGTCTCATGGCTACCTAAAAAAAGGAAATACGAACATTTATGTCAGTTCAGGCCTAGGCATTTGGGGTGGGAAATTCCGCATAGGCAGTCAAAGCGAATATGTGGTAATAAACCTACAAGGCCGGCAATTATAACTATTTTGGAATAATCTTTATACCATTATTTTTTAAAAAGGAAGTTCTGCACTCCATACATGACGAAAAAAAGCTATATTTGCAAGCACATAAAACCAAATTCATCATGACTCGAAAAAAATTCTATAGAACTATGTTGCTCATTGCTACCATGGTTTTTTGTCTAAGTTTAAGTAGCTGCTCCAAAGAAGAAGACATGGCCACAACCTACGTATTTAAAACCATCAACGTTTCAACAGCTATGTCAAGCAACTCCGCCGTCATGTATAAAATACAACAATTTCTTGTACTGCAATATAATGAGGGTGTACAATATATACTAACCGACGAGGGTACAGCCAAACAAAAGTTTCAGAAGGCCGTAACAGACATCCAAAATTATGAGTGGGAAAAGAACGGATTTACTTTGCAAGACAATACTAGCTTCACGTTGGAATTGATTTCAAACGGCAATACCGTAATAGTCTCGCAACCCATTGTGCTTAAATAAATATGTCTAAATATATGAACAAGAGAATCTTAAAATGCGGAGTAACGTTCATATTCCTTTTAACAGCGGTATGCTACTTCAGCAGCTGTTCTGATGACAAGAATTCCTCAGACAGCACAAATAAATATGCTTTACAAGTAAGCAATTCTGGAAATTATTATAGCAGCAACATTCTCCTCTCCACCGAGGTAAATAATATACTGAATACCTTTTCGCCACATACCCCAGGCTACTTTGAAGCCTCCTATGCGGATGCCAATAACTTATGGACTAAAGCCTGCGACTCCATCATGAAGTACGATTGGGCTGGCAAAGACTATTTCATCACAGATTCCACTTGGATTGATCTGGCCTTAGTTTCCGTGAGCAATTCTAATGAAGGCAATTTGGTTATTAACCACCGTAAAGTTTACTTTCCACATTATGTTTATCGCATACAAACAAGTAATCCATCTCCGCTCTATGCTCTCAACGTACGGGCCCAAAATGAAGTAAACAACGTTATCGCAGCTTTTAATGATCCAGGCAAAAGCTATTTCTTTATGAAGCGCTCCGATGCTATTGCTCATTTGCAAACGGTAACCGATTCCATTATGAATCATAATTGGAAAAGTAATTCACTGGCCATTCAAGGCGGTACCTCGTTCACACTGGAAGTGGCAGGAGGTACTAGTACGACAGAAGAACCGTGGCCGATTTTTTCACACACTTCTATTACCCTTCCACATTATTAAAAAATAGATTTCATCTGACAGGGAAAAATAGCATCATGATGATAAAAGATTCTTGGAAAGAAAAAGGATATGTTGACGAGCCTATTGACGCAGGAACAAATCTGAAAGTAGAAATCCGCCGCATGTGTAAAGAAAAGAATGCCATCATTCTGGCACACTACTACACAGACAAAAGTTTGCAGGAAATAGCAGATTTCATTGGAGACAGCTTGGCCTTGGCCCGCAAAGCAGCACAAACAGATGCAGCAATCATCGTAATGTGCGGCGTTCATTTTATGGGCGAAACAGATAAAATACTATGCCCGGACAAGAAAGTTCTAATACCAGACTTAAACGCGTCGTGTTCCTTGGCGGAAAGCTGTCCTGCAAAGGATTTCGCTACATTTATCAAAGCCCACCCTGATCATCAGGTAATTTCTTACGTGAACACGTCTGCTGAAGTTAAGGCACTGACAGACGTTGTCGTCACATCATCAAACGCTAAACAAATAGTAGAGAGTTTTCCATCAGATGCAAAACTCATTTTCGGCCCAGATCGCAATTTGGGAGAATATATCAACCAAATTACAGGACGGCAAATGCTACTTTGGAATGGAGCATGTGATGTGCATGAGCGTTTTTCGGTAGGTAAAATCCTAGACTTAAAAAAACAATATCCTGATGCCAAAGTTTTGGCTCATCCTGAATGCAAAGGCCCCGTATTGAAGTTGGCTGACGTAATAGGTTCTACTGCCGCACTTCTTAAATATACCGTTCAAAGCCAGGAGCAAACGTTTATTGTTGCAACAGAAAGTGGCATACTTTTCGAAATGGAGCGTCAAAGTCCGACAAAGACATTTATTCCCGTGCCCCCCGATGACACGGAAACTCCAGGCAAGACCTGCGCTTGCAATGAATGCGCTTTTATGCGCATGAATACAATGGAAAAACTCTACAATTGCCTGAAATATGAATGGCCGGAAGTTTTTGTTGACAGAAACATCATCAAAGCTGCCATAAAACCTATTGACAAAATGCTGGAGATTTCCAAGAGATTAGGCATTTAGATTCACTTTGATTCAAGCAAAAATAGTCACCATGAAATTATTTTTCTTCGATTTAGAGACTACAGGCATTAATCCGGCGCGAAATGGCATCCATCAGATTAGTGGTGAAATCGCCATCGACGGAGATGTGAAAGAAAAGTTTGATTTCCATGTTTGCCCCAATCCAAAAGCAACAATTGACCCGGCTGCATTAGAAGTTGCAGGTGTTACTAAAGAACAAATTTTGGCCTATCCCTCTATGGACAATGTTTATCACGAGCTAGTCACTCTGTTATCGAAATATGTAGACCAATACGACCGTAACGACAAGTTCTTTCTGGTGGGTTATAACAACACTTCGTTTGACAACAATTTCCTAAGAGGTTTTTTCCTTCAAAATGATGACAAATATTTTGGTTCTTGGTTTTGGTCCAATAGTATAGATGTGATGGTACTTGCCACACAATATCTAATGGACAAACGGGCAGAAATGGAAAACTTCAAATTGTCTACAGTTGCCGACTTTTTAAAAATTCATGTTGAAAAAAACGACCTACACAGCGCAAATTATGACATTGCCCTGACAAAAGCTATCTATGACAAAGTAACAGACAAATAATTCTCCTTTATTTTATATAGAAAGACTGATTGACTTTTTCTTAATCAGTCTATTTTTAAACCTACTTTTTTAGGAATTTTGTACTGCGCATTTTGCCAGCAAAAGTCCAACTCACAATATAAGTGCCGGCAGACAATTCTGAAGTATTGAACGTTTCACCAGCCTTAAAAGAACCTGTTAAGCGGCCATCAGAGGTATAAATACGAACATTGAAGGTTAAATCGTCCAGAGAAGGAGCAATAAAATGTATTTCTTGTCTTTCTGGATTATACATTAAAGCATACTCTGTCTTTTCTTCCTGTATAGAATTGGGAAGGGGTTCTGTAATTTCTGCATCTCTTTGAAAACGCCATAATCTGTCAGTACTCGTACCATCATTAACATCGCTGGCAGAACTGATAATGGGATTATTGTTTTGCTGCGCTCCGTTACTATTATTCATAATACGGCCTGTATAGCGATTCTTTAAATTATAGAAACTTCCACGTCCCTGCGGTACAATGCTCCAAAGTTCGCGATAGTCTGTCGTATCCGCTTTATACACCATCATAAAATCAGAACTGGGTTTGGAACCATAATGGTCAGACATCACCAAACCGGAAAGCCGATTAAACAACATAAAATAGTTTCCCACACGTTTGATTACCCATTGTTGAGATTTCTGATTGAAATCATTATTGTACATGCACACATGCGTACCTTCCTTTTTACTAGCAAGATAAAGATCCATCACCCCATTAGAAAAACCTTGATTAAAAATGCGATAATAATGAGTAGAATCTGCAATAAATACCCCTGGATTAGAAAATGTACTTAACAAATAATCATTATGAGCTGCAATAAATGTTTTCAAATCAGCGATATACTGGTCATACGTACTATAAAGTTTTATTTCTTCATAATATCTTTGCGAAATGTCCCATACCTTATAGTTTTCCTCCTGTGATTGACTCAGAACAGCAGCCAACGAATCCACTTTTTGCAGCAAAAATTTGGTTAGTCCAGCATTATATATTTGCTTATAACGACGGGCCACAGCTCCGACAAACCATTTGTCCTGCCACATACGCATTACCCACAGTTTCGCCAAATTATCTCCGAACCCAACGTCAGACATCAACTGCTGCGTAACGTCTCCTTTGCGTGTCGTATTACAATAAGAAATATCATTATCCCAGAGAGGCCCAAAATGTAAACCAACATCATTCCGTTCTTTATAAAAATAGGAGCTCCAAAAACCGTCCGGATTCGCAGCTACCTCATTTGCAATATACCAATTCAGCAAACTTGTAGTGTCAACATACTGTCTATAACCTTTTGATTCATCTTCAAAATTAGAAGAGAACAAAGCATTTTCAAAAGATTGCACATAATTTTTGATGTAATTTATCTGACGGGGAACAATGGAATCGTCGGGCTCATGAATACGAACAAAGACACCTTTTGGAGTATAAAAAGAAGCATCTGAAAAATCAGTATTCCCCGTTGCTTCCAAGAGATAGCCTCCTGTAATATTTGTCGTATCATCTTTAACCTGATAACCATTTTGATCAAAAATATCTACACGATGCGGACGAACCTCTACTTGATCTGAAATTTGGTAAGTCCCCAAATACTTATCATTTAAGTACAAGTCCACAAAAAGGGCCCCAGGTGTAAAAGGCATTCCAATAAAATTGCCAAGATCAGTAGTAATAGCATTACGAATCATAGGTTTATCTGCACAATTCGCCATCAGGGTCCAACTGCGAGCTTTTGCATGTCCTTTTCCCATAAGTTTTACTTTATCATAGAACTTGATGCGATACGGTTTTTTGGGCAAACCCCACGTTGAATTTCCTCGGCCACGAATTTGAAGAGAATCAAAATTCCCAGTACTATCCCCATCGATCCAAGTCATATGAGCATATTTATAAATATCTTTGCTCGTAACATCAGAATGATCGAGAGTATTAATATACACCGTCGGCAAGTTTGTCAACTGCTTGCGTACCTGCGCCTCAGTAGCTCGAACAGACAGAATTATAGTTATAAATAGTATTAATCGGAAAGCGATAAAAAATCTCTTTTTCATCATTATCTATATTTGGTTCGATTGCGAAAATATAAAAATTACTTCAGATCTGACCACTTTCTACCATGCAAACAATACGTTCCGTATATTTGTCTTCGCCATTTGGATCGTAATGCTTTGTGAGGCTGTTACCAAAAAGTCCTGCAAAAACTTGGTAAAATCCAGCTTTCAGAGGACCAACAAATGCTTTAACCATATCATAAGACGTTTGCCCGCATTCCCGGTCAATCAATTTAACTAACAAACGCCCTTGCGAACGAGAAAGTTTCTTCACGATAGGAGTATATTGCTCTTTTACTCCTTTTTCCACAAGAGCAATATGTTGTTTTTTGGCTTTATCATTTGGCAATGTCTCTAAATAATCGTGGGTCTCAAGTAATGTAATGCGTGCCAATTGAGCTAGAGGAAAAACATACTTAATGTTTTTCACCATGCGATTGTAATCGTCGCGCTCCTGGGCATTTTTAAAAACCATCGGAGAATAACGATAAAAATCATGTAAGGTAATATTCGGAATACTGTCACCTTTATAATAAGCACGGTTAACATGTACGTATACAGCAACTTTCAACGTATCGTTTTTCTTCACATCATCATCTGCTTTGATCTGAACAGAACAAAGCAGTAGAAACATACTGAAAAATAACAAAAACCGATTCATCCGATTTCATCTCGTTTTAAACCTTACAAAGGTACTCACAATTATCCTATGTAGCATTGCCATTTCATTTTTTTAGCTTTAAATTTAGGCTTGATTAAAGTTGCAATATCCAAAGTTATTTTCTATTACAGTAATGTCCTTCTAAGATTAAAATTCCATCAAAAGAAAAAATTTAAACCAATAGCAGGACATAAATAATGTAATGTCTGATGCCGGCTACAAACCATTTCATAATCCAACTGACAGCGTAAATCCAGATTTTTACGAAACGTATAGCCACCAAAAACACCTGTAGCAAATGTAGCGCCTTCCAACGTATTTATACCAAGATTACGCGATTGAGAACGGCCTCCCGTTTGTATGGAATAACCACCTAAAAGTTTACCGCCCATGTAAGCACTATTATTAAGAGGTACAGAAGTATAAATTCCGCCAAGCGCCGTTAAACGGTCAATCCACGCGGGAACAGTCTGTCCTTGCTGTTTAAGTAGCCAGCGTCCTTCTGTAATGCGTCCGCCCAAACCAAAATAATGACTAGGATAGCAAGCTCCTTCTAATCCCACCTGCAAAGCTCCCAACTGACTTAAATTGCCACCTGTTCGAGAACGTAAATTATTTAAAGACATTCCATAGCCACCATAAATACCTAGAAAAGAAGGATGGTCAGAAAGAAACGGAGACTGGTCATCTCCTTTCATGACGCGTTTACCTCGACCTTTAAGAATCCAGTCGCAAAGCTGATATCCTGCTTTCGCTGCTAGAAGTCCAATGCCGGTACCCAAAATTACATCACCTGCATAATGATGATTGCCACGCGTCCGATCATAAGCAATCGCCGTACTGACAGCATATCCACCCAAGGTTACAAACGGACTCACATAGCCATACTCCTCGTCAAGTATCGCCGCAGACATAAATGCCATCGCCGCATGGCCTGAAGGTGTCGATTTGAAGTCACTTCCATCAGGACGTTCTTGTCGAATAATGCGTTTCAAGCCCTCCGTGACTCCCACATTAACGCCGTATGCAAACATTCTACTATTTACAATTCGCATCCAATCACTACGACTTTTTACACCTGCAAGATGGAAACCTATTCTTGTCAATTCCGGTATCCACCGCCCAATATCATCAAGTGTAGAGCTTTCATGCGGGAAAAAGAAAGATTTATTCTGTGAATAATTGTGATCTGCGCAATGCGCCAGAAAACCTCCACCAAGAAACAAACTTCCTGTCACAACATAAGTAAAATCTTTATTATGCTGAACCGAATCTCTGGACAAAAAGCTCTCACCACGCGACGTATATACAAAAAAACAAAAAAATAATATGAGATATATTCGAAAAGATCTATATGAAGAAGTAATTTTCATAGGTATATATTCTTTGTTTACATCTTCTGCCTCAAACTTTTTTACAAATTCAAAATCAAACATTTGCAATCCAGTAAAAAAAGTTTGACATTTTTCAAAATATATTTGTTGCATTTTTTATTTACGCCCTTTCTTTATTCTTACCTACATAATTAAATATGTAAAATATAGTCATATAGAGAATTCTATGGACTGAGAAAGCTACAAAAACACAATTTATCAAATGGAGAAAAATAAAATGAGTAAGGCAGCTTCCTGCTGTCTTACCCTAAACGGTCAAATCCAGGATCTTATGAAAAGATACGGTATTTTAATAAGCTGCTGTGGCTGGAATACCTAAGGCTTCTACTCGACTCACAATAGCATCAAGTTTCGCCTTATCAGTTTTTGTTAAAGTTTTATCAGGAGTTTCACGATCAATCGTATAAATCATAACCTCTTGCGGAGAAATACGCTTAATTGCCTTCAACCATGGATTTACATAGCTATTATCCGTATTGTCTACTTCCACACCATTAATCACTGACTTCATGAACATCGTCTGAATGATAATATGGCCATGAAATAGTAACATGTTCTTAACTTGTTCCTCAGGTGTATAATGAAGAATAGGGCGGTTTACGGCCTGAATATATTTCAAATTAACCGTATCCAATTTCAAAATATTCTTATCCACCAACATCAATGCTTGAAATACTCCGGGACGATGAATAAGCGAACCGTTGCTGAGTACACTCACTTTAGCTTGTGGATAGTACTGATTACGCAGCACGATTACATCTTCAACTATTCCCAAAAAGTCAGGATGCGCAGTAGGCTCACCATTTCCAGCAAAAGTAAGCACATCAAGAGGTTCTTTTTTCTTGCTCATATCTTCAAGTTGGCTTCTGAGTGCCGTACGCACTTGTTCTCGAGTGGGACGTTTCTTGTGGGTGAAATGTTCACCATTATATCCGCACTCACAATAAATACAATCGAAAGTGCAGACTTTTCCGTTACCCGGCATCAGATTGATACCTAAAGAGATGCCCAGCCTGCGACTGGTAACAGGACCAAAAATGGGCGATGGATAAATAATTGTTGACATTTAAATAAACGTTAAGTGGGTTACAAAGATAGCTCAATTTGAAACAAATAAAAATCATTTTAAGAACTTTTCTTTTATTGAGAGTGAAAATAAAGGCTTTTTACCTAAAAATGCAATCCAGATGAGTCATTATTGATTTTTTTGCAACTTTGATATTCCATTTTTCAAATAAGCCACCGTAGTTGGAACATCAAATCAAATTTTTTAGAACTATAAATAGTTCTATCAGCCGCACCAATATTATGGCGATTCGTATAATGAAGAAAAGTAAACATCCCGGAAAAATTCAAATGTTTCCCCATTTGACGCTGTATGACGAAAGCACCCGCATTGCCGTGATAAAAGAAAGCAGAGGCGTTGCGGGTATAACGCAGACATGGCTGATGGACATACATACAAGCTTGATAATCAGCTGTATGAAACCAACTTGAAGACATTGCAAGCTGAAAGTTCAACAAGGTTGTTGAAACCCTTTCGGAAAGCATTCTACCATACTGAATACGTCCAACTGAAGGTTTATAACAACAACCGTCAAGTGACGTTGTGAAAACAAAGTGTCCTACATTTATTTGAGGCTGTAACCGCAAAGAATGCTTCATGGCATAAAGCAAAACAGCATGTTTATTGCTACTTTCCTGACGAGAACGAAGATTATAGCGAATTAATATTTTCGCTATATCAGAAAAAACATAGCTTCCTTCTCCTTCAATAGTATAACCATTCGCAGGTTGCAATGCGCGATAAGAAGGCGTAAGTAATCGATAGCCATCAACGAAACCGGATAACATCCATTTTTTCCTCGGCTGCCACAAGAGCCCCAACATTATACCATGCTCTCCCCTACACTTGCCACCTCCCGAATAAGCCCATCCTAAAGGAGCCTGATAAAATTTCCCATAATAGCGATGTTGAAGAAAAATACGCAGATTACGCAAGGGCTCACATCGCAGATCGTGGAGCATAGCAGGTTGAGCATCTGACGTTAAAGCCACTTCTCCGCCGACACTAACCTTTTTGCGTTCATAACTATAATGCAAACTCATATTTGTGAACATGTTCCCCTCCATATTATACTGCTGATATCCACGATTTCCACGTACAAAAGTGTGATCATAATAAACGGATACAGCTGAAAATCCTACATGAAAGACTTTCACCTGAACATCTGCAGAAGCCCCCGCCACAGACTGTTGCACATTGTTCTTTCGTTGACGTTCCAACGGCAATCGATGATACCCCGTAGTTAGGACGGCAAATAGGCTGTCTCCTGCTACCCGGGCATCTATTTTGCGCACAGAGCCAAACAACATTACGTGCAACTTTCCTACTGCAAACGAAACAGCACCACCACGTAAAAAGCCATATTCCCCACTTCCAGAATGTGCAAAAATGCCCTGACCGTGATCATGACGTGAAGTCAACAACCCCATACCACTGTTCATAAAACCTATACCAGAAGTCAATCCCTTTCCAATATGAATTTTATAATCACCAACAATCCAAGATCGCAGAATTCCACCATTATTTCGGAATAAATAGAACGAATAAGAATCAAACGGATAATTCCCATCTTTAGCGAAAGGCTCTCCATCATCGTTTTTTGCCGTCAGGCCAACATAAAGTTGGTTTCTATAATTGTTACGATAACGCAAAGAACCACTTACTCGCCCTCCTGCATAACGCTGTGATAAACGCGACGATGACTTAAATCCACGTCTTTTATATAAAGGTATCGTAGCAACGCCGGCTACTTCTTGATGACCATACAACAGTTGATTAAAAAAGGAAGTAAAACCTCTCTCTGTTCTGCATTGTCCGAAATAAACAAAAAGTGGCAAGGCAGAACGACTATAAAAATCCAGCCCATGTACCAACAATAGTTCTCCTGCAGACAAAATGGCTCCATTTTTACGTATGTAAACAAGGATTGAATCTGCTTGTTGTGGACCAACAAAAGGCAATTGCAATAGATCGTCCCGACTACAATCATTCAAATTAAATGGGTTTTCGTGCATTTCTTGTAGTCTGTCAACATCGCTTTCTGTTCCATCATCATCAGTTTCGCTATCCATAAAATCATCTAGAAAATCCGCCCATTCCATCACTTGCCCATCAGCAGGACAAACACTTAAAACAAAAAAGAGTAGTATTTGCAACACTTTTGCCCTTTTAATTCGGATTATAAAAAAGTTATGGTAAATGTCTTCTTTCACAACATCATATTCTTTCCTTGCAAAGATAGTATAAAGATAGGTACAAGTTCAAAATTTAACAATTATTTCGTACTTGTCACATCCTATTGACAAAGCAAAGAACATTCCCATATAATCGCCCTCAAAAAACATGCGTTTTATAACTCGGCG